>Ga0208198_1002141_pt1 | contig 15492 bp, 12 predicted proteins | sample AD_JPNTR2_MetaG_FD_184446 | JGI IMG/M metagenome (GOLD analysis project Ga0208198, IMG submission 184446) | Active sludge microbial communities of municipal wastewater-treating anaerobic digesters from Japan - AD_JPNTR2_MetaG (SPAdes) (version 2) | ecosystem: Engineered > Bioreactor > Anaerobic... | reverse complement strand
GGAGAATAACGGCGGCTGTCGTATGCAATGACGGCGGATAGTGTTCCTTTGGTGGCCTTCTCATGCAGGGCTTTCTTTAGATAGTTCGCTAAACCCTGGGTTGCCCGCTTTACTACAAGCGTATTCATCCGGTTGTAGCCGCCGCCGATAACACCCCGTAAACCACCGGTACCAAATTCCAGGTCACGATAAAAACGATCTTCCAGCTCTTTCCAGTCTTTTTTTTTAAGGAGCTCCTCTACCTCGGCTCTGAAATGGGCATCCTGTTCATGCTGTATATAATCTTTTGCTCTATTAATAATATCCTGCTTTTCCATAGTGTTTTCCTCCAGTTTCAGTATAAAAGGAATTATCCTTCTCGGGCAAGCCCTGTCAATTCTCCCAAAATGTATATCTAAGGTTGCTCTTTCAAAAGTCCTTGAGTTTTAAACGAGCCTCAGTAAAAAAAGGAGGGCAGTGACAATCAAAATAAATTTGTCTATTGAACAAGAACCGATATTTTTGGTACGATAACACTGAATATTCAATGAATTTGGAGGCCCTATGACAATAGCAGAGATGTTCGGGCAGAGTGGTGTATTAACCCTCCTCGGCATGGGTGTAGTCTTCGGCTTCCTGATAATTCTAGTCCTATTTATGAACCTGGTTGCCTGGATTATTAAGGCGCTCAGGTGGGATATAGATGCTCAGGAAGGGCAATCAGCACAGGCAAGTCCAGCAGCCGCCGCTGCGGGAAACAGTGCCGCGGTCGTTGCAGCGATTTCTGCTGCAGTGAATGAATATCGGAAAACTAATCAGTAACATTAAAGGAGTTAGAAATGGCTAAAGTACAATTAACAGATCTTGTTCTGCGGGATGCCCATCAGTCCCTGCTTGCTACCCGTATGACCACCGCGGATATGCTTCCTATATGTCCCCAGCTCGATAAGGTAGGCTATTTTGCCCTGGAAGCATGGGGCGGGGCTACCTTTGATTCCTGTATCCGTTTTTTAAATGAAGACCCATGGGAACGCCTGCGGCAGCTTAAAAAGGCTCTTCCCAATACCAAGATTATGATGCTCCTCCGGGGCCAGAACCTGCTCGGCTACCGGCACTATGCTGACGATGTGGTAGCCAAATTTGTTGAAGCGGCTGCAAAGAACGGTGTGGATGTGTTCCGCATTTTTGATGCGGTGAACGATCCCCGGAACTTTAAGGCCGCTACCAATGCGGCTAAAAAAACCGGCAAGCATGTTCAGGCGGCAATTTCCTATGCAACTACTCCCTTCCATACTATCCAGTCCTTTGTGGATCTGGCAAAGGAACTGGCTGCAGAGGGTGCGGATTCTCTCTGTATCAAGGATATGGCAGGTCTCTTAAAGCCCTACGATGCCTATGAGCTTGTTAAGGCAATTAAGAAGGCCGTCGATCTCCCCATCGAAATTCATTCCCATGCTACTACCGGTATGTCTGTCGCTACCCTTGCCAAGGCTGCCGAAGCGGGTGCTGAAATTCTTGATACGACAATCTCATCCCTCGCCATGGGAACCAGTCACAGTCCTACAGAAACCATGGTAGAAATCTTCAAGGGGACCCCCTATGATACGGGGCTCGATACTAACCTGCTTCTCGATATTGCGGCCTATTTCCGGGAAGTACGAAAAAACTACAAAAAGTTTGAATCCAGTTTCCTTGGCGCAGATACCCGTATCCTCGTGTCCCAGGTTCCTGGCGGTATGCTTTCCAACCTGGAAAGCCAGCTTAAGGAACAGGGCGCTTCCGATAAGATTGATGAGGTGCTGAAGGAAATTGCGGTGGTCCAGAAGGACTTTGGATATCCGCCCCTCGTTACCCCCACCAGCCAGATCGTTGGTACCCAGGCGGTCTTTAATGTCCTCTTTGGCCGCTATAATAAACTTACCGGAGAATCCATGGACCTTCTGGTCGGAAAATATGGAAAATGCCCCGCACCGAAGAATCCTGAGGTTGTTAAAAAGGCCCTGGAAGCCCTTAAAATGGAAAAGGAAATTACCCATCGGCCTGCGGATGACATTCCCAATGAATTCGCCAAACTTGAGGAAGAAACCAAAAAGCTGCTTGGCACCGAAAAAGTCGCAGTAGAAGATGTGCTCACCTATGCCATGTTCCCCAAGGTTGCCCCCGACTTCTTTAAGAAACGGGATCAGGGCCCGGTTAAGTTCACCGCTGAGCCCGAAGCTCCTAAGGCCGCTCCTGCCGCAGCTGCAGCTCCCGCTGGCGGTGCCCAGGCTGCAAAGTATGTGGTAAATGTAAATGGCGCTGATTATACCGTTGTGGTCCGCCCTGAAGGCACCATGGCTATCGCCCCCGCTGCAGCTCCCCAGGCGGCTCCCGCAGCTTCCGCAGCACCCGCTGCTCCCGCAGCTGCTGCTCCTTCTGGCGGCCATGTGGTAGAAGCCCCCGTTGCTGGTACCATTATTAAATACAGCGTGAACGAAGGCGCATCGGTGTCCGCTGGCCAGACGATCATGATCATCGAATCGATGAAAATGGAACTGGAAATAAAGGCTACCGGCAGTGGTTCTATTCATTTCCTTGTATCCACCGGGACCCAGGTGGCAGCCCATCAGCCTGTTGCTGAACTGAAATAGGGGATTTATCCATATGCTTACTATGAATAAGAATCCAAAGCGGGTAACCGCCATTGTGCTTGCCATAATTACGGTTGCCTTTGCGTTCTCCTTTATGGGGACCGTATTAGCCCAAAGCGCTGATCAGACAGGGCCTGCCCAGGGCTATGCATCCTGGAGCAATCCGGATGGTATTATTAAGGGCAGCGAAAATATACCCCGGATTTCCATTACATCCTTTGCAAGGAATATTGTCGAAACAACCGGTATTTCGGCCTTTATTAATGATGCTCGAGATATGGTTACCCCTGCGGGCGAAAAAACAACCGTTTTTGGCTGGCAGGAACTGCTGATGATTATCGTCGGCTTTGTAATCATCTATCTTGGCGCTGCAAAAGGGTTTGAACCGCTGCTCCTCATTCCGATCGGGTTTGGTACGGTCTTTGTGAACATTCCCTTTGGCGGAATGGGTGATGCTCCCCATGGCTTCCTGAATATTATCTACGAAGCCGGTGTCGGGAACGAGTTCTTCCCCTTAATAATCTTTATGGGAATCGGGGCTTTAACCGACTTTGGGCCTCTCATTGCGAATCCGAAAACTGCCCTGTTAGGGGCAGCTGCCCAGTTTGGTGTGTTTGGAACCCTCTTTGGAATAACCGCATTTAATCTGATTCCAGGCTTTAACTTTACCATGAAAGAAGCCTGCTCGATAGCGATTATTGGTGGTGCCGATGGTCCCACAACCATTTATATCGCAGCAAAACTTGCTCCCCACCTCCTTGCAACTGTGGCTGTTGCAGCCTATTCCTATATGGCCCTGGTACCGGTCATTCAGCCCCCAATCATGCGGGCCCTCACAACATCAGAGGAACGGAAAATCCGGATGAAACAGCTCCGTCATGTATCCAAGGTGGAAAAAATGCTTTTCCCCCTTTCGGTTTTCATACTTTCCATTCTGCTGATTCCATCCGCTTCACCCCTCATTGGCTGTCTCATGTTTGGTAACTTTATCCGTGAGATCGGCGTGGTAGACCGGCTCTCCAAGACTTTGCAGAATGAGCTGTTAAACATCGTGTCTATTTTCCTCTCTCTGGGTGTAGGAAGTCAGATGACCCCCGAAAAGTTCCTGAATCCCGCTTCTCTTTCCATTGTATTCATGGGACTCTTAGCCTTTGCAATAGCGACCGCTTCAGGTATTATTGTTGCAAAGATCATGAACCTGTTCCTGAAAGAGAAGATTAATCCCCTTATCGGTTCTGCCGGTGTTTCTGCTGTCCCAATGGCAGCCCGGGTTTCAAATAAGGTTGGATTGGAAGCTGATCCTGGTAACTTCCTTATTATGCATGCCATGGGTCCAAATGTGGCTGGTGTTATTGGAACCGCTATCGCAGCGGGCGTTATGATCGCCGTCTACGGCGGGTGATTAAAAACAGTAGCTAAATGAGGTTTTTGCAAAAGTAACAGACTTTTGCAAAAAACCTCAAATAACTTACAGGGCTGTCAGACCTATCTGGCAGCCCATTTTTTATTTTATCCCTGAAAGGGAGATACCCAACATTACATGGACTTCTGAGCAATGCAATCAAACTTTTTGTAGCTGAAACCGGCTCTGGTTTAAGGTTTTCTAAATGAGGCTCTTTCAAAACTCGGGGAGTTTTGAAACAGCAACCTCAAATGTTGCACATTGTTCTTGCGAACAATTACATTTTGGAGTATAGTATTAAACGCAATCGATTTCGTATTTTATCAACCGATGGCTCTTCGTTAACTTTTTAATTCATCCTGGAGGCAGAAATCTATGAATAGTATACAGAACCCGGTTTTAAAAGGTTTTCATCCTGATCCATCCATTTTATACCATGATGGGTGGTTTTATATTGCCAACTCAACATTTGAGTGGTTTGGCGGTGTCCAGATCAGCAGGTCAAAGGATTTATCATATTGGGAACCGGTGGGGCAGGCACTCACCAGAAAAAGTCAGCTCGATATGACGGGGAATCCTCCCTCTGGCGGTATCTGGGCTCCCTGTCTCACCTGGTCTGATGGGCTTTTCTGGCTTATTTTTACCGATGTAAAATCCTGGAATGACGGACCCTTTAAGGATGTTCATAATTATTTAGTAACTGCTGAACATATTGAGGGGCCCTGGTCTGAACCAATATATCTCAATAGTTCAGGTTTTGACCCATCTCTGTTTCACGATACGGATGGAAAGAAGTATCTCATCAATATGGAATGGGATTATAGAAGAAGTGGGTCTCAGCAATTTTCTGGAATCCTCTTACAAGAACTTGATCCACAAAGCAAAACCTTGGTGGGTCCTATTCATAAGATTTGGAAAGGGACATCGATTGGACTTGTAGAGGGACCTCATCTGTATAAAAAGGATGGCTGGTATTATCTTTTGTGTGCTGAAGGTGGCACTGAATATGAACACGCGGTGAGTGTTGCCCGATCCCGTACCCTGACTGGCCCCTATGAAACCCATCCTCAAAATCCGCTGTGTACTTCCCGGGGCAAGGTGGATTTATATCTGCAAAAGGCTGGTCATGGAAGCCTCTGTGAGGGGCCTAATGGACAATGGTTTCTTGCGTTCCTAGTTGGTCGTCCCTTACCTGGAACCCACCGTTGTGTTCTAGGCCGGGAAACCGCCATAGCGCCAGTTCAATGGAAGAATGACTGGCCCTATCTTGCAAACGGAACATCATATCCAGATGCTGCTTTTGTAGTTCCCTGGAGTATAACACCGCAGGAAAAAGAACAAACCCGCTACGATTTTTCATCAACCCAGGGAAAAGAACGGTTTATAAAAGATTTTATGGGTCTGCGAATTCCCGGAGAAGGTTCACTGTACTCTTTTACCGAACGGCCTGGGTATCTGAGGCTCTATGGAAAGGAGTCTCCCGTTTCCCGGCATACTCAAGCTGTGCTTGCCCGCCGGCAGACTTCTTTTGCATTTGAAGCTGAAACGTGCCTTGAATATCATTTTAATTCATTTCAGCATATGGCAGGCCTTTTATACCGGTATGATGAGACCAACTGGTATTATCTGCGGGTTACCTGGGACGAAGAGAATAAGCGGCATACCCTTGGTATCTTGCAGATGGATAACGGGAAATTTTCCATGCCCCTGAAAGAGGAGCTGTTCCTGACAAGCACTAAGGTTTATTTAAAACTGAGGGTGCATCAAGCTCAGGCCCAGTGGTATTGGTCTTTAGACGGAAAAACATGGACCACAATCGGAGATACGTTTGATGCTTCAATTCTGTCTGATGAATATGGAGGTCTGGGTTTTACCGGGGCTTTTATCGGTATAGCCTGTCAGGATATGCAAGGCAGCAGAGCCTATGCAGACTTTTCGTATTTTAGTTATCAAGAGTTATAAATAGATGAGGCTCTTTCAAAACTCAGGGAGTTTTGAAAGAGCAACCTTGAATGTACATGCAGTATTTTTGCTATTCTATATAATATAAGTATATATGTCTATATTGCAAAAATACTGCAAGAGGTTTTTGCAAAAGTAAAAGACTTTTGCAAAAACCTCAGATATGAAAAATTTCATTTGACAAGAATGATGTTTGGTACTAAGATACTAGAGAAGCGCAATCGATTGCGTTTCAGTATAGTGAATTGTTTAGGAGGATGACATGAAAAAGCTACTTTTAGCTTTAGTTGCGGTTTCGCTCCTGGTTCTCGGGTGTGCGAAGGGACAGAAAGCTGCTAATGAACCCAAGTCGCTCGTCGTATGGTCCTTTACCGATGAAGTAAAGAACATGATCGACAAGTATTATGGACCAGCTAATCCGGATGTGAAGATTGAATATTCACTTACTCCGACGGACCAGTTCCCGAACAAACTCGATCCCGTACTTGCTTCAGGACAGGGTGCTCCTGACGTATTTGCCCTCGAAGCAGCCTTTGTACGAAAATACATTGAATCTGGTCTGCTTCTGGACATTACCGATGTAGCCAATGAAGTAAAATCCAAAATGTTTGGATATCCTATCGAAGTTGGTACCTACAACGGCAAGGTTTACGGTCTTTCCTGGCAGGTTACTCCCGGTGCCATGTTCTATCGCCGAAGCCTGGCCAAAAAGTACCTTGGCACCGATGATCCTGCAGAGGTTCAGAAATACTTTACCGACCTTAATAAGTTCCTTGAGACCGCTGCGGTTCTTAAGGATAAATCCAAAGGTACCTGTGTAGTAGTTTCTTCTACCGGTGATATGTTCATGCCCTATAAGGGTGCTCGAAAACAACCCTGGGTTGTGGATGGCAAACTGGTTATCGATCCCGCAATGTTAGCATATATGGATATGGCCAAGGTGCTGAAAGATAAGGGGTACGAAGGCCGTGTAGGTCAGTGGTCAGAGGGCTGGTTTGCCGGTATGAAGGGTGACCTGAAAAACGAAAAGGGTCAGCCGATTGAAGTATTCTCCTATTTCCTCCCAACCTGGGGTCTCCACTATGTTCTCAAGACCAATGCACCCGCTACCGCTGGTGACTGGGCTATGATTCAGGGTCCCGCTGGTTACTTCTGGGGCGGTACCTGGCTTGCAGCCTATAAGGGAACCAAATCCCCCAACCTGGCAAAGGAATTTATTAAGTACCTGGCAACCAGTGATGAATTCCTAACCAAATGGGCTAAGGATACCGGTGATATGGTATCTAATAAGAATGTTGTTAATGCTATCAAAGATACCTATTCTGAACCCTTCCTTGGCGGTCAGAACCACTATGCAGCATTTGCCAATATGGTTTCGACTATTGATGGTAAGCTGATCCAGGGTACCGACCAGGCGATCGAAGCTCTCTTTAACGAAGCTGTTACCGCCTATGTAAATGGTGAGAAGACCAAAGATGAGGCCCTTGCTGCCTTTAAAGAGCAAGTAAAATCTACTCTGGGCTTCTAATTCAATTAAGATCGGGATGTCTAGACTTTTCTCTAGGCATCCCTTTTTTTATTTCGTAACTGGGGGGTTGGTGTGAAAGGTCCGTCTGGTATTGAACGAAAATTGAGCAAATATGGGTATATTTTTATATTACCCTTCTTATTAACCTATCTTGCTTTTCAGCTATGGCCTATTATATATACCATTTTGTTAAGTTTTAGTGATTTAAAGGGCCTTCGCGCCGATTTCACATTAATAGGTCTTGAGAACTATAAAAAATTAATCACCGACAAATATTTCTGGGAAGCCATACAAAATACTGGAATTGTATGGTTCTTTAATTTTGTTCCCCAGCTTGGAATTGCATTGCTCTTTGCTCTCTGGTTTACCGATGATACTCTGAAAATCAAATATAAGGGAATATTCAGAACTATTTTTTACCTTCCGAACCTGCTCAGTGCCGCCTCGGTTGCCATGCTGTACAGGAGCCTTTTTGCCTATCCTGTTGGTCCAGTTAATTCCTTCCTAACATCCTTAGGAATCTGGTCGACCCGGGTGGGGGAGAATGGTCAGATTATTCAAGAGGCGTTTAATTTCTTTAGAAGTGTTCCAATGACACGGGGAATCGTTTCTTATATTCAATGGTGGCTTTGGACTGGTTCAACCCTAATTCTTCTGATTGCCGGTATAGTAGGTATCAGCCCTTCGATTTTTGAATCGGCTATGATTGATGGTGCCAATAAGACCCAACGGGCATGGTATATTACGATTCCGTTACTGCGGCCCATGATGCTGTATCTGTTAATTACTTCTATGATTGGCGGTATGCAAATGTTCGAAATTCCCTTCCTCTTAACAGATATGAGGGGTGGTCCGGACTACAAGATTCGAACCATGATGGTGTATTTCTACAATACCGCTTTCCAGGGGGGCAATAATTATGCCTATGGGGCTGCAATCTCTGTAGGTATTTTTATTATTACCTTGATATTAGCCGTGATTATTTTCTTCATGATGAGAGAACGGCAGACTAAGGTAACGGAGTAGGCTATGAATAAAAATTATAAACTTTCTGCCTCTTTAAGCAGGTTAGGCGTTTACCTCTTTATGCTAATCATCACCTTGCTGGTTGTTATACCTATTTACCTTATGTTGATAAACGCCACAAGAAGTAATGCTCAGATAAACGAGGGTATTTCTTTTATACCTGGTAATAATACAATAAATAACTGGAAAAACCTGACGAACCGGAACTTCCAGATTACACAGGGCTTCGGAAATAGTCTTTTCCTTGCGGTTACAAGCACTATTATTATAGTTTATTTTTCAGCCCTAACCGCCTATGCCTTGCATGTATATAAATTTAAATTAAAGAACTTTATGTGGGCCTTGATATTGTTTACCATGATGCTTCCTGGGGCTTTGTCATTTATTGGTTTTTACCAGTTTGTGGCAAGGTTAAAGCTGCTAAATAGCTATATTCCACTGATTATTCCTGGTATTGCAGCCCCTGCGGTTGTGTTCTTTATAAAACAATATTTTTCATCAACCTTATCGTTTGAACTAATTGATGCGGCGAGGATAGATGGTGCAGGAGAGTTTTATACTTTTAATATGGTTGTATTACCGGTAATTCAGCCAGCCCTCGCTACCCAGGCTATATTCAGTTTTATCGGTTCCTGGAATAACTTTATGACTCCCTTTATCCTGATTTCTGATCCAAAGAAGGCTACCTTGCCCATGCTGGTTCAGATGCTCCGCGGTGATATTTACCGCACTGAATATGGTTCTATATATCTAGGGATCGCCATTTCGCTGATTCCAATCATTATCTTTTACTCCTTTGCTTCTCAATTCATCATTGCTGGTATTTCTATGGGGAGCATAAAAGAATAGCTCTATTGTCTGAGCCTCTTTCAAAAGTCTGTTACTTTTGAAAGAGGCTCTTGCAGTATTTTTACATTTAAAAGATAATTATTTATATTGTATAGAATAGTAAAAATACTGCATGTACATCTAGGGTAGCTTTTTCAAAACTCCCTGAGTTTTGAAAAAGCCTCGTTTGTTTCATCTATTTAAAGCCAGCTGTAAAGCCGTTTTGGTTTTATAGCTGGCTTTTTTTTATTTAAGGCTCTTTCCAAACTACCTGAGTATTGAAAGAGCCTCATTTAAAAAACTCCCATTACTGCACTAATTCTTAAAGCATTACATCAACCTGAACCTGTACTGTCTTAAGCATGGTATGTTCAGGAGGAAATAATGTTTCGAAAGTGCAGTTCTAAAACCTTATTCATACTGATCATTAGTCTGGCAATTGTGGTCCTTGGATCAGTACTTGCAATTCCGCTCTTTAGCATGGCTGGGGAATCTAAAACAAATAGGCCTTCTATAGCAACAACTTCTAATAACAATAATGTAAGTCAGACTACTTCAAAGGATTATCAGCAGGCGCTGCAGAATCTTGCTGAAGAAGAGCGGCTTGGCGGCTTTAAGCCAGGGATGGGTCTGGCAGAATCCAGCATCAGAGAGCAGACGGGGGACCTGGCTGGTGCGGTGTTTGCAGCCTTTAAAGACCTCTTTTTTGCCTATCAATACGGATATCTGTCTAAGAGCCAGGTTGATGAACGGCTTGCGGAGGTGGGAAAACAGTTCCCGGAACAAAAGGCTGTACATGCCGCCCTTGGGGCATGCAGGGCACTTATATCGGGTGATGCCGAGGAAGGGCTCGCTCAGCTTGGGATGATAGATTTTGCCTCCCCTGCTGCCTCCTATGGGCTGGACGATTTTCCCCGATGGATGGAACGGGTATTCATCCTTTCAGTAAGCAAAAGCGGTAATGGCAGGATTGGTTCCTTAGAGGAGCGTAATAAGATCTGGGATGAATACCTGGCAACCCGGTCCAGATATATCAATTATCCCCTCTACTGGTTGGTTTTAAGCCGTAACAGCAGGGGAGCCCAGCAGATGGATGGGGCTGAGCGCTGTGTTTCCCTGGCTCCAAAGGGACCCTATGCGGATGCAGGACGGGCTCTTTTAGCCCAGCTTACAGGTCTCAGTACTGGGGACAGCGCAGCCATCAAGACCCGTCTGGAGATTGAGTCTGTTATAGAAACGGCGGTAGCATCTGGCTCCGGGGAAGACCTTAATGAACTACTTCCCCTTCTTGCCCTGCCGGATAATCCCTATACCCTCTACGCCCTTGGAGCCTGCCGCGGACTCGCAACCCAAGAGAATTTCGCCCGTTATTTTCAGGACGAAATGAAGAAGAGCTCAGGTCGGCTACATGAACGGCTCCGCTATATTCTTGGAGGACAGTCATGAGGTACAGACCGGATTTTCTCGATTCATCGGAAAATTTAAAAATTGGAAGCCCTCATGAGAACATTGATCCGGTAATGGGCATTTTTACGCTGGTGCTCCAGGTGATTCTGGCTTTTGTGTTTCTTTTTACCCTACTATTGGGTACCTCCAGTTGCAGTCAGCAGAATAAGCACCTGTCTGGGGATGTTTTGAATCAATACAATAGAGCCCTCCTGCTCTTTAGTGAGGGCCGCTATGATGAGGCTGCAAAAATTGCAGAACAGCTCCAAGCTGTCTATCCAGCCCAGCTATTGGGAGGGAAGGCTCATTATTTTAACGGTGCCTACAATGAGGCTGAAAAATGCCTCAAGAAATCTCTACGTTTACGACCCTCTTCTGTGGAAGGGCGACTCTTCCTGGCCTATACACAAAGGGCTCTGGGAAAAGAAGTGGAGGCTCAAAAACTTGCGGAGGATATTTTAGCAGATGATCCGGATAATATCCGGGCATATCGTATCCTCCTGGAAGCGACTCAGAATGACCGAAACAGGGCAGCCCTATTAAATCAGGCCCTGGAATCTGCCCAGGAAACCGCATTCCTTTTCGTAGAACGGGCCCGATACCGTTGGGTTTCAGGTGATGGAATCGGTGCCCTGCAAGATATATCCGCCGCCTTAACTCTTATCCCTACTGATTCAATGCTCCGGCAACCCATAGCAGCCCTTCAGAAAACTATAACCACCCAGATGCAGGGAGGGGCTGCCCGATGAGATCTTATGCCATAGTGTTTACCCTTCTTTTTGCTTGCCTATTGGGAAGTTGTTCCTCCATCCCGTACTCGAGCAGCAGCAGCTGGAATTCTGCTATGAAACAAAAGGGTGTATCCAATGGTGAAACCACGAAGGCTGTTGGCATTGTTATTGATGCTGTTCAGGTAGATAAGGCCCTGGGTGCAAGCTCCATAGAAACAGAAATGCGGCGAATAGCGGAAATGCTCATGTTGGAACATGGATTTTATGTGACAGGCGATACTGACTCTGCATCCTTTCACTTGAAGCTCGTAGGGGTCGAACGGGAATTCCTGCAGGGCTTGCAAAATCGTCGTTCAGTATCGATAGAAGCCTGGCTCTGGAAGGATCAGCAAAACGCTACACAACCCCTGGCTGTTGGAAGGTCGGTTTCGGTAGGGAACGGGAGCCTTTCCTCCTCCTTGGAATTGGAGCGGATGCTCGGAAAAGCCCTGTTACCGGTTTTGCAACAGATCCTTCCAGCTAAACAAAATATGGGACTGGAGACGGCTCCGTGAATGAAAAAACTCGCTGGTTGGCGGTTTATCTAATCTACCTTTTTATTGGAACGGGATACCTGGCCGGGCAGGACAATCCCTGGGGAACTCCTCCAACGAAACTTTCTATGAAAGAGGCGGCAGAACGGGCTGTAGCGGTTTCTCCGGAACTGCGGGGAACCGAGGCCCAACAGGTTCTGAAGGAAGGATCCTGGGCGTTGGGTTTCCGGGCCTTTTTCCCCAAGCTGAGTATTTCTGCCTCTGAAGATGACCGCCTGTCCCTGGTAGGGACCGACTCTTTCACAAAAAGCTACACCCTGAGTATTCAGCAAATGGTATGGGATGGAGGGCGTTTAGCGGCGAGCCGGAATATCGAAAAGGCAGAATTGAACCTTGCCCGGCTGGCTTTAAAGCGGAAAACCGCAGAAATCGGGGAGTCGGTCATCAACCTGTATAGAACGATTATCTATAATCAGGCTCTGCTGGACATACAAGAGGCAAACCTGAAATCCCTGGAAATGCAGTATTCCATTTTGCGGGAGGAGGTGTCCCGTGGATTGGCTCTCGAAAGTGATTTGCAGGAGGCTGAACTGAGCCTGGAATTGAACAGGCTGGCTGCCCGAACGCTCCAGATGGATATGGAGACTGCTCAGATGGAACTGGCGGATGCCTTGGGACTGGCAAAATTACCACCCCTTTCAGATCGGATTGATACTGAATATGTTGCGGTGGTTCAAGCCTCAGATTTGAACAATCTCGTTTCTTCTGTGGGTCAGATAGCCCTGCAGGTGCATCCTGAGTTGATACGTGAACGCTTTGCCATACAAAAATTGCAGGTCCAGCTCCAAAGTGCAAGCCGGGCCTGGTGGCCTACCTTTAAGCTGTCCGGGGATGTTTCGGTTCTGGGCGATCGGTATCCCCTGAGCCGATATAATTATTCTCTTGGACTGGTAATGGAATTTTCCAGCCCCCTTATTTCAGGGTCCCTGGGTGCAAGGGCAGGCAAAGAAGGTCCCTATGATACAACAGGGCGGCTTCAGAGTTCCCTTGAACCCATTCCAGACCCCGCTTCGTCCCTCTCAAAACAATCCTTGAACGCTATGCTCAGTCTGGAACAGGAAAAGTATGAGCTCCAGCTTAAGCAGATTGAACGGGAGACCCAGCGGCTTCTACGTTCCTGTGTGATGGCTGAGGAACGGCGTCTTTTAGCAAAAAAACAGGTAGAGCTTTCCCGGAAACGCTTTGAGTTACAGGAAATTAAACATTCCCTTGGCCAGGCTACCATGCTCGATGTAATGAAGGCTCAAAATGAGCTTGCACAGGTGGAAACTGCCCTGGTGGAGGCAGCGGTGAACCTGCTTCAGACAGAACGGAAACTGGAACAATTTCTTGACCTAAGTCCTGGCGAGTTGGGGACTTTTTTACAGCATCTGCAAGGAGTCCAACCATGAAAAAGTCTAATGCGATGTTACTCATTCCGCTTATTTTCTTGATTCCCCTGGTGATTCCAAGCTGTTCAAAGGCGGAGGCTGAAACGGCAAACAGCAATAGGTCAGAACAAATACATGCTGTACGGGTATGCCAGGTCAGGGAGCTTTCTATCCCGGATGAAGTCTCTGGTTTTGGTTCCCTTTCCTTTTTAAAAAAGGTTGATATTACCAGTCCCCAGGAAGGAACGATTACACAATTGCTCCGTAAAGAGGGTAGCCCGGTTGTAGGTGGGACAGTAGTGGCGGTTTTGGAAAATCCTCAGATTAGATTGGCAGTCCGCCGGGCCCAGAATGCCCGAGACCAGGCTGCAGCGGCGCTCACACTTGCCCGGTCCAAACTGCTGGAAGGCTCATTTCAGGCAGAGGCCAGAATCCTGGAGCTTGGAAAAAATGAAGCAGAACTTGCGCAGGCAAAAAAAGAATTTAAGGAACAGGAACGAAAACTGGCTGACCAGGAAGCTCTTTTTAAGGCCGGCGGCATTACAGAAGAGGCTATCCGCAGTGCACGCTTTGCCCTGGAGTCCATGGCGGAACGGATCCGGCTGCAGGAGCAGGATTTGGCTATCCGCTGGGTCGGTCTCAGGGTACAGGATTTCCAGGCCGCTGGCTTCAGCATACATGATACCCCTGCGGATTTGCTCAAAGACAGGATTAAGCTGGCGACCATAACGCTGCAGGCGGAGGTAGAAGCCGCTGAAGCCCAGCTTGCTGCAGCCAACCGGGAACTGGAATCGGCCCAGCTTGCTGAACAGGAACTCACCCTTAAAAGCCCCCTTTCAGGAATACTCGCGTGCCGTAATGTGGAAATTGGTGAACGGGTAAAACGGGACGATAAGCTGCTCACCATTATCGATACCCGCTCCCTCTATGCTTCAATTCCGGTACGGGAACTGGATGCCCAGCGGATCATCGGAGGTATGAAAGCTTCGGTTCAGATTGATGGTATGGCTGCTCCCTGCAAAGCCCAGGTGGATCTCGTATCTCCCATGGCTGATAATCAATCTTTTACCTTTCAGGTTCGTCTGCTCCTTGATGAGCGGGATGTTCAGCGAATGAACCTTAAACCGGGGATGTTTGCCCGGGCGGTAATACGGCTGGGTTCGGATCGGAGGGCCCTGGTAATCCCCGAGTCAGCCCTGGCGGAAAAACGGGGCGATACGGGCAGGGTCTTTATTGTACAGCAGAACCGGCTGTTTGGAAAAACAATCCGTCTCGGCAGGAGTATAGGGCAGGATTGGGAAGTTATAGAGGGCCTGGATAAAGATCAGGTTCTGGTGGACCGTCCTGAATCTACTTTGGAGGAGGGGAGCCGTGTCGAGATTAGCCGGTAAACTTCTCCAAAAGCGTCTGACAAGGTTTCTGGCAAAAAGCCGTGCAAGGCTCATTGCCAAGCATCTGACTGCAGGCTCCCATGGAGCACTGTTTGCGGTGTTCCTCTGTTGTCTGACCGCCTGCGGTTTTGTAGATCTGCGGCCGGTCCAGTTCAGCCTGTATCCCCCTGAGCCGGATGGCATGCTTCCGGAAGCCTATTCGGCGGTTACGGTAACCTTTTCTACCGATATGGAACAGCAGGAGGTGGAACGGGCTCTCGCGATTACCTCAAAAGAGGGAACCATAGAAGGGGACCGCTACTGGGAAGGTTCGAAACTTGTTTTTGTTCCCCTTTCACCCTGGAAGGCTGGAATCCGGTATAATCTGGCATTGAATGGACTTGTCCATGCCCGGGACGGCCGGGAACTGCGCCTCTCGGTGAACCACCCCTTTTACGGACTTTGCAGGGGCGAACAGCCGGTCCTGCTTTCGGTTGATCCTTCCTCAGGGGGAATTGTTCCGGTGCAGGCCCTGGAGCCGCCCCTGCCTGGCGCAGAGTCCTCTCCCCATGGACCGCCAATAAGCTTCCGTTTTTCCCGCCCCATGAACAGGCTCAGCGTCCAGGA
>Ga0208198_1002130_pt1 | contig 15551 bp, 8 predicted proteins | sample AD_JPNTR2_MetaG_FD_184446 | JGI IMG/M metagenome (GOLD analysis project Ga0208198, IMG submission 184446) | Active sludge microbial communities of municipal wastewater-treating anaerobic digesters from Japan - AD_JPNTR2_MetaG (SPAdes) (version 2) | ecosystem: Engineered > Bioreactor > Anaerobic >... | reverse complement strand
CCTAACTACATCTATAACTTATGCTAATTGCTCTCTTCATTTCGTTCCGTCAACTAGCTAGGGAAATTCTATAAAATATTCGTGCCATTCACAGAGACAGAAGGAAGAATACTGGCCTCAAATATCGGATCGACTGGCTAGTATGTAAACATTAACTAGTCTGCGTATCCATCATCTTGCTAATCACCAAGATAGTAAATTACGTCAGTGACACAATAGAGCGGATATGTACCTGCACCTTGATATATTTCATAACTAAGAGAATAGCCAATATGCCGCACTAGCGTGTATCTGCCATCGAAATTTATTACAAGTTGCTGATTCTCAAGATCGTTCTATATCACATTCGCCAGCATCAAATCACATCACTTTCATATTGCTACGCCACCGCCACCGGTACTGTAGCTAAATAGAATTTCATTAATTTGTACGAATCCGCCAGCTGGCTATTCAAACTTGTCATATGATACAACTGTATCATTAAGAAGGAATACTACTTGCACGCTGTTTAAGAATTCGTTTGTCATTCCAAATAACGTGTAGACCGATATACCATTATATGTTGTATCATTAACCTATTTTCTAAACTAATCTAATACTTGTGCCGCAGTTACTGGCTAATCGACTTCAAGTTGTGATAGCTAATCAATCAAGTTTGTACGTACGTTTGCACCTAGTGTCTACATTAATTCATCAAATTCATCTTGCGGCATATTTGGTATGTTCAAATCCAATATGTCAAAACCTATTTCAATATCAATTTGAACTGGTTGCTAACACAGAAATCTCACGTCTATACCAAGCGGCACATATCTTAACTACTCGCGCTATACCCAACCTACAAACTAGTCATTGACCTACTGGAAATCCTAATCTGTTGTTACCTCAGTAAGACGTGGATACATAACTATATCAACAGTACCCTAGCCGCGAATTTTGTCGTATACTCTTACATCCTATATCTAAGGCTCAATGTATTTAAGCTACTATGTGATTGACTACTAGTTGAATGAGTTTGCAATCTAAAATGTGTTAAATAACCTATTTGCAAAATCTCTGCGCGACTCTATGTAGTATATGCTATCGATGTTTCGCTACTACTTTACTATAAGCTGTGGCGCAATTTTGGACTTCTATTGTATTATATTGAATCTCGTATCTTTCTATATAACACGATTAGGAATCATAATCACAGGTTGCGCTGGCACTATGCAGACTGGCCTGCTAAACTACTGAATCCAATATTCAACGTCGTTATCACCAAAATAGAGTTTGAACCTATTGCCGGCCTAATCTTCTATCTGGATATCATCGTTTATTATTTCCTCAACCGACTAGTATCCTCCATTGCCTGAGACGAGTGTCTAAGACAGAATGTTCGGATAACGCATAACGTCAATTGTCTGAAGAACAATCTAGTCATTTATTGAAAGTTGCTACGTCTCAGACTAATCGTATATTCTTACTTGCTGACGCACGCCAAGTGCTGCCTATAGGATGTCTAACTAGCCGCCTAATACAGATTCCAAATCGAACTATGCAACCTACTAGTCTGCATTGTCATACTAGCGTTTGATACTCCACTATAGCGTGTTCACAAGCGATCCTAAAAATGTGCCATCTACATATTCAATGTCTACACCATATTGCTAACTTAATTCATTAATAAGTGAGTCTCTAATATCAATTATCTCTGGCATGTTGTGCCTCCCTATGAAATCTAGCTGATTAATTAAAACTGATCAGTGACTTAACGTCGTTCTACTCAACTAGTATATTCTAATTCATTATTTCAAATTCTTGCCCAAAATAGTTGAATGTGATTTTAACGTTTAGTATACCTCGCAAATCATCTGGCGTAAGTTCTATATTCATCATCTAACTACCAGACACTAGTTTCTGTAGCTAGTCGCCTATTATCTTATTTACATATGGCTACTACTAACTAGGCCGCACACCGTGCACATAATCAAATAGCTGGTATCTATCTATCCCAAATTCCGGCATTAGTGCAAGTTCGCCACGCTCAGTCTAGAATAGATTATGCAGCAACTACTACTAACGATATACAAGGTCATCTGTCACCAATAAATCATCATTAAATTGCAAATCCCCATTCCTAACTAGTAGTTCCATAATCTCATCCCTTTGACTATACAAAGTCGCCTAGAGTTTTGAAGAGCAACTAAATCTTGACTATAATATCCAAATTAGGAATCATATTAGGGAACGGAGTAACTACAGAACTTGGTATGAACAAATCCTGCGTTGGCGATTCTTGTTGAATTATCCCGTGCTGTTCCTACTATAACATCCTATCATTCTTCTTAGTGCCTGCCTCAGTTGTAACCTAGCCCTTTTGAGTTATTGAAGTTCCAATTTGCGACTGAATCTGCACACTATTATTACTAAGCTAAACAAATGAGCCGCCAGTACCTGGCAATACTGTTGCACCTTGCACATCGTTGCGCATCTACTTATCCTAATCGGCTATCTATTTAGCACTTATTTGTCTAACATATTCCTTCTTTTCATTGTCTAATGACTACATGTAAGCACCTCACAATCATTTCTTTGTAGTCGTGTTATTAATCTACTAATTTAGCTACTCTGCATCTACGTATGTGGGAATAAGGTACAGTATAGCTATCATATCGGACTAATCGTTGCCCATAATAACTGCACCAAAATCTTGCTAGTCTTTAGTAGATGGTATCACTCCAGTAAATTGAAATGGATATTTCTATCGTTGACCATTCACATCTGCTACCAATGTATGTTCATTCCAATAAATCTACTAAGGCCGCACATTGTAAAATTGCATGTTATCATCCTCCCAATCATTAATCGTTCCACTTCATCATACTAAATGCAAGGTATAACGAATTTTCTATGTCACGTGTAAAGAATTGAGTAAATTGCGTACCAGCTTCATTCCACCACTATGCAGTAGCTTGCCATTGTTGTTCAAAAACATCATATAGGCCAGTTGGAACATACAGCTACTAGTTAGTCAAGAATGGTTTGCCATCTTTCATTGGTGGCACTACATCAAACGGGAAATACAATCTATCTTCCTAGATTACCTAGTCCTACTCGTTTGTAAATACTCGTGCACTCGAGTAGTTAATGTACTTACCAACATTTAGGCTGTCAACTATGCTTTTAGTCTAATATGCAGCACCTAATCCAAATGCATATTTATTTATCTACTACTTACCAATCTATTTTGTAACACTCTTGGCCGTCGCCTTACCTGCAGTCTTCACAGCAGAACTGTACAGCTAACCAGACTAACCAAGTGTATAGAATGTAATAACAGCATATAGCTAGCCTATTAGTGTATTAATCAAAACTTTGTACATAAATGTCATGTGCAAGTCCCTTGTATGTATTATAGGCATTAAAGTTATTTCAGTTACATACCCAACCTGTATACCAAATTGCTGGCTTACACTTCTAATTTGAAATAGGCCAAATATACCAGTTTTTGAATCTTCTATGTACTAATAGTCGTATGGTTTTATGTCTGGTTTACCTATCATTACTATAGATCCCATATACATCTGCGATTGCATTTCACGTTTCAGCATCTGCGTGCCAACAATTGCACGTATCTGTGGTATCTTACCAATGCTCTTCTCTTTAACCACAGTATGGCGCTTGCTCTCATCAATCAACGGATTAAGCTATATCTCCAAATTGACCATACGTTTCTAACCTGACGGTGACGCAGTACGATCACCAAATATATCAAACGATGAGATAATATCGCCAACTATGCCCCAACTCTACAGTAGCTATGGTGTATACAACAGCATTGTGTCTGGCGTCTCGTAGTTAACCATTACAGTATTCTCTATTATATCTTTAGAAGATATGAAATGAAAATTCTAAAATGGTCTTGTTCCAACACCATAGAACGAAGATAACTAATCAGATAAGCCGTCAACTACTGAAATCTACCATGTCGAGTGTAAGTTATTTTTCTGCCATACGTGTTCTTTAGTCTATCGTGCTTGTATACCATTAATATAACTGATTAGCTAACTCAATTGTTTAGACCCTAGTTTTCGTTCATCATCTGTTAGATCGCTTACAGAAATGCTAGTCTACTACTATGATATTGCCTATGTATATTTTAACGAGCTAATGTACTAGTTTCTCACACCAATTGGCTAACTATTCTACTAATCTAACCGCAGGATTGATTTGTCTACTACCTATTCTTTCGCCTGTTTTGGGCTACTTGCCTATACTTTAACTATATCTGATATGTATTTCCAGCGTTCATTTTGCTGTGCAGTACTCGACGCTAGCTATGAGATGTTAGATAGGTCCTACGCCGTCTCATTTAGCTTAGTTAACTAGTATCTAAGCCCCAACTTAAATTCCGGCTTAACGTAGAATCCGCGCTTTGCTTTCTTTAGCCATTCGTATGTCTATTGCTAGTTCTTTAGTATAAGTTCATAAATATCTATAAGTTCAGAATACATTGAGATAAGATTGTTCATCCTATTATAGTGCAAAAGTGACTTCAATGGTTGCTGATTCTTCTTCATTCGCTATATAATCTTTGTATCGGGATTCTTTAATTCAGGCAAATATTTAACTTGTTGCCACTCTATATATATTAGTTTCCTAACTGTCTTGTTTGTAAGAGATTCAAACATATCAACTAGCTAATCATACATATAAGAATTTACGTACCCACCATTCTTCTACACACTAGCAAAGCCATTGTGCATATCGACTATATGCTCGAAACATGTATTTAGAATATTTACTAATTGATACTATACTTCAACCATGTACTAATTAGAATCAAGTGCCGCACGATCACCAACTGTAATGTATTCAGATACGTTAATGAATCGCTCTTCAATACCTAGTTTATACGTGCGGCCATCTTCCACAATCTTTTGCTCATTTAAGCTAAGCATATAGTTGGCCTACATGACAGACAGCTATAGGTCAACTGAACTCATTATATTCAATTCATCAAGCCTATTTACAACAAGTTCCTAAGTATTGACAAATGGAATTTCTACATTCGCGACCTTCTACATATGCAGGCTCCTCAGTTAAATGACTATATCATTGAGTCAATTAACTATTTAGTTTCATTAAACCTATAACTCTAGTCAGTCTTAAAGAAATTTTGCTATATATTCTGCTGAACCTACTTATTAATGTTCCTCAACATTGTATTCATATATTCAGCATATTTAAGTGACACCATCTAATAATTCATACCAGTATTATGCAATGGCCCGCCTAAGCATATAGTAAAGCCAAACTAATCATCCCAATATGGATACCAAGACTAGAATTTAACCTATGTACCATTTAATTTGGGCAGATCACATATCTGAATATATGAATTCTAAATTGACAACTGACTAGGTTTTTTCAGGTTCCATATGCCGCGATTATCTAATAACTTATTATCATTATACTATTTGCTTACTTTCTTGTATCCATCACTATTTATAGTAACGAAATTAAATATGCTAGCCTCTTTGTTGTTACCAAGCTTAAGCTATTTATTCTAATTTGCTATAAATTTGTCCATCTCTGCTCTTGACATGCTAATTTCAACTTCCGCCAGCATCTAGTAAGACTAGAAATTAATTACCTAGTTTGCAAAGCAAGCTCTAAAGTTTAAGTAATGTTCTATGTTACTTGAAGAATCATCATACCTACCAAGCTATTCTATATACGATATACATACGCGCTATACTCGTAGAAATACATCAAGTAGCTTATACTAATTAAGCTATTGTTTATACACTTTCTTTTGTAGGCTCTAACTGTCAAGCTTTATAATATCCGGATTTGTAACAATATACGAAACCAGTTGAGATGGTATGAAAAATAGAACACCACTTAACTAGAACTATAAATCTGTCTATACATCAGGCTACATCTAAAGCTATGGATTGATAAAACTTCTACGAACAAAATTACTTAAATGTGATGGATAATTAAGTGCCGCATCTTGATTAAGTAAATTATTAGTCAATGACCTATTATTCAACCAATTAAAAATACTTGGGCTTTTAATAGGATACTACTCTCTCTAAAATGGTTGAGCAGCCGTAGCTGATAAATTAAACGAGCGCTGCTAAACAAACCCAAAGCCGGATTTATACAATTGTGGGAATAAATCAATTACTGAGTCATTAGTCATATTTACTATATACTATAGATCATCTAAAATATCACTATCGATATACTATTTCAAAATCTATTTCTCTATCACTTTATTGCTATTATAGATATCAGCAAATAAATTGTAAAAAGTCTTTGTTTTACCTGGCTAATTTGTCTATAGTTGTTTGCCATTGATCTACTAGTTGTTTCCAAGTAATTCATAGTAGTGTTCAAAGTTATTAATCCAATTATTTGCTTCCACCTCTATATCATTTATATCATCATTTATCCGTATACTAGCTAATGGCTATAATTGCTACTTCACTTTGTTGACAAATGTCTTAAAACTCTACTCGCTCTCTACCTTAACTAAGTTTCTCAATGAATCGTGATACTATATATTTGAATTAATACTGCCAACTACCTCCTCATAGCTCAACTAATTAGAAAGACCTAACTAGTTTACATAAGTTGGCTTTGTTGTAAAATCTATTTTCTACGTACCATCTGTGTATAGCAATGTTGAAAATCTCAATAAGTGAATTGGTGCAATTTTCGGATAAGGTGCAGATGGATTACCTGTTATCCATGTATGCCATAAACTCGGGCTAGAATACATTACTTTACTACCTATAATTGGAACTAAATACTCATTTCTAACCCCGTATTTAATTGAACCGTCTGAATCAAATCCATACTAGTCTGCAAACTTTTCCATAAGATATTTTATATGCGCAGCATTACCTAACTGTGGCATTATAAATGATTTGAGCTAATAGTAATATGTGAACGCTGATACTCCACTAAGTTCATCATTATGCGCCTGGTAATCAAATGACTAAACTTCCTATAAACTTTTATCAAGCTGCAAATGTGACTTTGTTGGCCTAGTATTATCAATATAGTGTGCTTGACTTTGAACAAATAACAAATCACTAAGCTAATTATAATATTTTGTCAACAACTGCTGTATATGTGCCTTTAATGTGTTATCTGTAGTATTAATTAATTGATTTGCATAACTGATCTTCTTCTAATCCGTTATCTACAATGCTCCTGTTAAATTAAAGCGAGTTATATTAATTAGTAAATATACGAATAGCCCATCTCGTAAATCTTTATCGTTAAGATCAACAAGGTTCTTCGTTAGCAAATATCGCTCTAACATATCATTTACGCCAGGAATAGATGTCTATTGTGCTGGCTATCCTAATACTCTATTATTTATTGACTATATCAACTAATTATATTGTTTCTGGCATCCATTAACAAATTCTGAATAGTTCTACTAGTCTATACCTAAACTCTAATTCACTAAATTGCCAGTTATCTTCTTTGATGATGTTATTCCAGTATTATATGTATTAGATATGGTATTCATGTTTGCACCATCTGCAAACGTCCATTTACCCAACACATATTTCTGTATATTACTCTATAAAATTGTCTAATTTTGATTTGCCGCATATATATCTGCCAAATAAACTGTATATAGCTATTCAATAGTTTGATATTTACTCTTTATAGGATTGATCTAACTAGTATCTTGTAAACTTGTATTCTAAGTTGCACTCTGGTTATACTACATCCTATTAGAATATGCTTGCTAGTATAACTATAATATTCCATACATATGCAAGAATGTTTCTAGCCTACTTCTGTAATTTATTACAGACTAATTCTAAGACATCATATCATTAAATACCAAGTTGAAGTATTCAGCAATTCTATTTACATAAACATCTAATCCATGCTATCTAATATACGCCGACATCCTATATTTATCACTAATTACACCATCTACGTAATCAGGCTACTACTTAATAATTAATTGACCGCCTGTACTAGCAAGCTGATTTACGACAAACTCATTCGTGTTAAATCCAGAAGTTAACTAGTAGCCGAATGTAAGCCTGCCTTTACCAATTATACGTAGCCTCGGTTTCTATTTCAACTACGTTGCACTAACAATTGGTTGCAAGTCTGCTAAACTATACGACTTATACTATCTATTAATTACCTTCTATCTATCAAACTTTACGTCAATAGCATCAATTGGCCCAAATAAATATCTGTATCCAAACGCATCATTATTCTCACCTAGCGTTGGATCATTATTATTAAATATTATATCAACCAATGATTGAAAATCTTTTGTGAAATATCCATGAACAATTGCTTTCTCACCAGTAACTGTTAGGTCAATTGGCTATGAATCAGTCTATTTAACTATTAAACCAACATTATTATTATTGGTTGTATCCTTTATACACATCAATTTATACCAATTTGCTTGATTTAACTTACTATATGAATATGTCTTACCACCAACTGTATATTGCTTCGCGTTTTTGTCGTCCTTTGTCTAGTCTATTGGATACGTCTAATTGTACTTCTTATTATACTGTGAATATGCTACTATCTTGCCGCCACTAAGTTGCAATCTATTACTAATTGTTTCTTGCCATAGATGCCTAATTCTAAATTTTACCTTCTTATTTGCACTATCAAATTGCTACAACAACTATATACCATGCGCAAGTTTAATTTCGCTCACACTTTTACCTATGCCATTGCTATCTCTATTAGACTAATACGGTACTGTGCGAGAAAGTAGAACCAAATACTTACGATATTTTGCAGACAAGTCTACCACTATCGGCTGCCCAGAGTATATATTCTTATCTATAAACGCAAAACCTATTTGTAAATTACACATCACGTTGGTGTCTTCTGCATACACAGGAGTACCAGCTTTTCTATCTAATATATCTATTTGTATTACATCTTCAAATAAATTAAGTTTGTTTGACGTGCTGTCATATACAAGTGTGGAACCAAACATTATCTGTTTAACCTAATTTATGAAGCCTGTATCACTAATATCGTAGTTATCAGATTTGTTTATATAGTCGTCTCTAACTTTTACATCAAAATCTTTTACATCATTCTAACTTACCTATTTAACCCAATCATTGCTATCCTAATTTCTAGGCATAAACACAAAACTAAATACTTTATCATTTTTATCATAGTCAGGCAACTATTGCAGCTTGTACTCATGTACATCAGATAATGAAAGTCCAGGAATATTACTATCTAAATAATTAGCTTCATATGGCATATGAGGTGAGTCAGTTACAACACCTCGTTTACCAATACCCAATATTGACTACCAATTATTTAATAGATACTATGTGTAAAGATATGATGGTTCCTAAAAATCTGTTCCTCTATTAATTTTTACCTTCTTAGGATCATCTATATAAGCACGGAAACCTTGTAGTTCAGTAAAATAATCATCCTTAAACGGCTAATCGAAAGAGAACTATTCTTTCTAATCTACATCTATTAATTTAGTCGATGATGTTGCTTTGCCATCTTTAGACATTACTTTACCAAGCAAATCGTTTGGAGTAGAGCTCATATATACAGTTCTGTAATTACTTCGCACAGCAGGGTCAACTGCATTGTCACCGGTCTTATTAGATGCCGTGTTATTTACTTGCATATTAGCCCAAGTTGACTAAATCTTACCAGCAGCACGAGCAGGAGCATTGTAATAATAATACTTGAATGGATAGTGCGCTTTACCAAAGAATACACGCTATGCACCAGCTACGTCTTCAAGTGGTTCAACCTAGCATATATAATCCGGTGATGCAAGCTACTAATCTTCTATTACGTCCCATGCACTGTAACCCTATTGCGCAGTATAATGTTCAAAGTGATGCTCAAAATTCTAGAAGTAGTCTTTTGGAACTGACCATACGCTCGATGAGCCTGTTTGCAACGTTGTATAGTAATCTGAAGGTGTGTAGATATTATCATATGCCGGCAAATACTGCCTATGCTATAGCCAGGAGAATTGACTTCTGATAGTCTAAGCATCATCTATATGTGGCATTATATACTAGAATAGTTTCTCACTTACGTCCTAAGCCTGGCTTAAGCCCAATTCAGGCTAGCCTACTCGCTTAATCTAGTCTACTACTCTATCCTTTGGTGTATTGAAAAATCCAGTATACAACTCTGGTTTCTTGTAAATTGGTTTTGCAAGCTACTACCCGTATCCTTCTGCTATGAATTCCTATTCGCCATTTTGATATTGTACGTCTCTTATGTAGCCTACGAATACTTTTGTGAGTTCTGCAACGTTCTTAGAATAGCCCATTCTTATCTCTATATCTACTCCTGGCTTAAGTAACTAGCCTACAGGCATTTCCTTTGTATCCTAACCTACTGCAACATAGTTATTATCAACAAATCGCTCGCCAGAATAGTCAAGCATTGAGTATAACTTGACTACCTAAGAGTCTATTGGATTATCCTATTCGCGCATTACAGCTACGTCTTCTACCTAGTAGTATACATATTGCCTAAATTCATAATTCGTAGATGATCCGCGTTTTAGATTGAATATTATACACTACTGTGGCGACATAGAGAGTCTGCGTGTAGTGTCTTCAATCAGGCGTTTAAGTATGTACGTCTGCATGTATGTCTGTTGATTATATTCATTTAACTAAATATTATTACGCGTATTCTTATTGCCAAGAATTTCTACAGTGGACTACGACTTCAAACTAGTAAGAAATAGGTCATTCTATCTTGTTATGTAATTTGAACTATTGTTTAATTTCATATAATTTTCCATTAGTTTCGTAAATTCAAACTTAGTAAGTGAATCATCAACCGTAGGATCGTGCTAGTTCTGAGATTGCATTATCTCTTGTCTATACATCGGATCCTATAGTAACTGTTTAATTAATGTATCACTTGGTATGTATGGCGTATTAGTTGCCTGAGAATTAAATCCTAAATTAACGTACTGATTTTCTGTACCCTAGTTCTGAACCATACTATTGTACGTATTCTCAACACTCTATATCTTATCGTAAATACTCTTATTCGAGTTTTTATCTGCATCTTTCTAATACTAACCACCTCGGTCTAACAAGCTCTACTAAGTTGACTTAACAGTAAATAAGTCACTTAGCTACTGCTGATCTGAGCTAGTCTTGCTAGTAAACTCCTACATATTTGTAGATAAAGTGCTTATATAATTGCTAACAAATTGCATAACTTGTAAATTCTAAGTCTAATCTTCATTTTGAAGATAGAAATCATCAAACTTCCCTGCATTCTTACCGCTAATAAATAAGTCTCTTGGCTCTGTAGGTAATCGATAGTTCAAGTCCCAAGGACTTAAAAATCCAGATTGTACTAACTATAAATTCAGTGCACTAAGAAAATTCGATTCCTATAAGTCTACAAACTATAACATATCGTGCATATAGTTGAACATATCATCTAACTAGGAATAATGCCGCAATAAGTCTATTCTCTATGAATTATCGTTATACTATACATCCGTTATATCGTAGTAGAACGATGAAAAATTCGTGCAGAACTACAGAATCAGATATTTTCCGTCCCTTCCTTGTTTAATGAGCCAGTTAAATAAATCAGATACAAATGTATAATCATAGACTACACTCTTACCGCTTGTAACCTTAGTACCTATCTTAGCTAGAAAATCCGAATCGCTAGTTGTAGACATGTACAATTCAAACTATTTCTATATATCACCATACAATAAATCTGCATCCTACAATACCATTCTATTTACATTTGCCTTCTGATCTTTTGCAAGATCAACTATTGAATCAGTTTCCTAATTATAGAACTAAACACGTACGGCTTCTGTTACTAGAGTGTGGAAGTCACTAGTCCAGTCTGAACCGCCGCCTACATTAAACATTAACTTCGTTAGAACATTCCCCTATTTATTTATTAATGACTTCTATCCATACACAAAGTTGTATATGTAATATGCTGGCGAATACGTATCTAACCAGTCACCAAGATTCATGTAATTAATCACAAATTCATTCAATTTATTACTAATATTCTATATATCCATACCAAATGAATGCATCATCTTATACATTTCTGTTACCTAATTAGCCATAACAATTCTGTTAAATGTCGGCGTACTTATATCACTAGAATTTTTAGGTGCTTCCTTTACTATATCTAACTACACACCAGTATATTGGTCTGCATTTAGCTAATCTAACTTTATACCATACTTGTCTCTTAAATTCTTAGCAGCCTAACTATAATCACGCGGTTTCAACTCAGATTTAGAGTATAGTAAATCTTTAACACGAACGTTTCTACTACCCTAAGCCGGCTGCATAAGCCATAGTTTTTTAGCATAATCTGAAAATAATATATCTCCATAATTTGAGATTAGAGACTAGCTAAACTAGTTTTCAGTTACAAGCTATTGATCTATATTTGACGCAAATTGGCCACCGTTTATATAGAATAGTGCAACTATGTACTATAAAGACAAGTTATAATAAGACGAGTTCTTAGTATCATCCTCTATGCTATCTAACCAGTTGTATCCTGCCGGATATAGAATGTAGTCCATTCCTATAGTAGGTTGCATCATCAATGCTGGCAATGCTTTAAGCATCTAATTCCATGCATCGCCAAGCTTTTTCCATGTACTCTTACCATCAAATACATTGTATAGCCCGTTCGTCACATAATACTAGTCTGCAATGACTCTAAGCGGACCATAGTCTAGAGTGTAATCAATAGAAGACGTGTTACCATTTTTATTAATTGACTTATTCACTGACTACTTATAGAATAGCATGCGGATGCCAGAGATTATAGATGCATGGAAGTGCCGCAAATTTCTGATTGTATACTTTTCCTGTATAACTGATATTATGTCATTCAGAAATGTTATCTAGTTTTCTAATTCCTTATCACTTGTTCCAGATGTTTTCTTGTCTCCAACGTCTTTACTCCAGCTAATTATCTTGTTTATCACTTTACCAGGGTCATTCTAAATAAGTTCGCTGTGGTTCTGTTGTGCTAGTAAGTTCTAGTGTAAATATAGCTATAGCAAAGATGTCATTAACTAGCCAGTAAACTACTTGTAGTGGATCATATAATCAAAATAAATTGCTGTTAGCGTGTAGTGCTCCTATACATAGTTCTTATACAAATCTACTAAATTTGAAGCAACACTATTCAACTACTATTTTTTCTTTTCATCACCAATACTTTTTGCTTCTACTTCTATTGGTTTCAGTATCTGCTCTTTAATACTCTGATTTATAATCTCTCTAGCATGTATAAATTCCTGATATGGTGTTAACTAACCAGGTTGCGTCTTAGAGCTATAAATGTTCTTACCACCAAACGTGTTATTATTTATTAGCTACACAACAGACTAATCTATTCTGCCATTTGCGTCAAACAGAGGTTTAGTAGTACGATATATCCAACCAGAGCTATTAAATGTATAATATGCAACTTTGTTATTATTCCTAATCTAATCAAGCTACTAATTCATCTATTGTTTCTTAAATGCCGCAAATTGGTGATTAACTTCTCGCTATTCGGAATGCAATACATTACCAGACGTTGAAACAAACTGTAGCATACAGCTGAACTAGTTTGGCATGTCATCTAAAGTGCTAACCTAGAAGTTTGTTATATAGATATTCGTGATACCGAATATATTAAGTATGCCGCGAACAAGTAGTGGCTACTAGTTTACCATTCCTTGCTACTAACTTACTATGCTCTAAGACAGATTTCTTAACGATTGAATTGAATCGATGAATTCTCTACCATCTTCATCATTCTACACTATCAAATGCATTGTGCCACGTTCTCTATTCGAGCCCATGTATTGCCTAATTGTTCTGTCCTAATGTGTATTATAACCTACTACCTAGTTGTCATACTGGACTTGTACACTGGTAATATGCACAGACCTATTGTTGGTGATGTCTATGCTAAATAAGTTGCTTATATCTTTTGTATTGTTGATTTCTGGCCCGTCAGTAGTGTTTACTAGATTATTCTTTACGTAGCTATTAATCTAGTTTGATATACCATCGAATGCATTCTTCAATAGATTAAAGTTATTACTCGCATTTTGGCTGCCATTAAACGCTTCTATATTTACCTTACTGTAGTGAAGCTACTATTCTTTAGTAAGCTAGTCACCATTAAATTCAAGCCCAAGTTGCCACTTTGCTTGCATGTATAACGTGGCTATTATGTAGTTTATATCAAAAACTAATTTCATTGACTTAGCTAGGTTCTATATAGTGGTCTATTCCTAACTCTTTACTCCGTTATCAACTATCTATTTAGTTGTATTGATTCTTTCATTTACATCGTTTTCTATCTATGTTCTTATATCTTTAGAATCAAAGAAATAAGATTTCTATGTCATCTGATCTGATGTAAAACCATCTCTATACATTATAGATAGCTAGTCACGCTAATCATATGACTACTATACTGGCGACATAATCAGTTTAACTTGCAACTATCCAGATGTATTTGGCAGAGTATTTACCTGTACCATATCAATCTAGTACATACGTACGGAGTCGTCTACCCACGAGCCACTCACAAGTTGATTGAGTCGCTCCCCATAGACTGGCACAATTGGAAATAATTTTAACAGTGAGTAGAAATGATGGAAGTCAACATATAAATGTTTCTAATGTGGAAAATTGGCCAGAGTTTCACTATCCAACATCCTGTCTAATGTTTGATTCGGCTCTTCTATAAGTGGTGCACTAAAGATAACATCTATTGTAACTGATGTATTATACTTAGTTGGGCTTATTACATTATCATTGATTCTATAAAATGGCACAACCTAGCCGCTCATTATGTCTGCAACTTCTACTTTAGTTGGGCCGCCAACTAATGCCACATCTCCTATTATTATTAATTCTTCAGGCTTTATGTATGCACCAAGATATTTAGGATCGCCAACGCGTGCGTATTCAGCCATTAATCTGCCTCCTTGATTATGTCGCTCAGCCGAAACTAACCAAATACCTAAGATGGATAGTAGATCGTGTATCTATATGTTTCATACTTTCGATCGTAGAAATCGAATTTCTAGTTGTCAAGCAACGGGAAACTCTTTATCACTATGAAGTCTTTTAACGATAATGTGTATCCAGACTATGAGAACTATTTGACTTTGAAGCCGTCACTTTGACGCATGAATAACTAATCGTCTGTGATTATATCGCTGTATAAGTCTTTATCGCCAGACTAAAAGCCTGTGCTTCTGATATACTATTTGTACTAATATCCATCGTTGTACTAAATTGGCTCTGTATACTAAGAATCATACGAAACTATAAATGCCGCAAATAGGCCATTCTATTCAGTTTGCTGATATGTAGTTGAGACCTACGTATTGCCAGGCTAACTAACTGTGAAACTCAATTCACTACGTGGGTCCTAATCGAATACAAGCTAGTTGCCTGTCTACTATGCCTCCGATTTTGTATTCTAACCATTTAGAAATGACTATGAGAGCTACT
>Ga0208198_1002120_pt1:0-12500 | contig 15596 bp, 10 predicted proteins | sample AD_JPNTR2_MetaG_FD_184446 | JGI IMG/M metagenome (GOLD analysis project Ga0208198, IMG submission 184446) | Active sludge microbial communities of municipal wastewater-treating anaerobic digesters from Japan - AD_JPNTR2_MetaG (SPAdes) (version 2) | ecosystem: Engineered > Bioreactor >... | reverse complement strand
CCCTTGGTGATGCAGGAGGCATCCATCGCGGCCGAGGACAGCGCCTTTTACAGCCACAGGGGGCTCGACTTCGCCGGGATCATCAGGGCCTTCTGGGTTAACTTCAGGAGCGGTAAAACCGTCCAGGGCGCCAGCACTATAACCCAGCAACTTGCCTGGAACCTCTTCCTCACCAAGGAGAAGACCCTCCAGAGAAAGATCAGGGAAGCCATCTTGTCGGTCCGGCTGGAGAAGATCTACTCCAAGGAGCAGATCCTCGAAATGTACCTCAACATGATCTACTTCGGCCATGGGGCATGGGGGATCCATTCCGCCTCGCTGCTTTACTTCAACAAGGAACCCTCGGAACTGGACCTATCCGAGGCGGCCCTTCTCGCGGGGATCGTCAAGGGTCCCGAGTACTACACCCCCTTGCGGCACCCCGAAAGGGCATCGGAGAGGCAGGCCTACGTCCTGGGCAGGATGGTCCACGAGGGAATGATAACGCCGGAACAGGCCCAGGCGGCCAGGAGGATCGAACTGGATTTCCAGACCCTCAAAAAACCGGCCATCATGTTCGACGTGGCACCCTACTTCATCGCCCACATCCTTTTTGAGCAACTCCTTCCTACCTACGGCAGTGACATGGTCTACCGGGGGGGGCTCAGGGTCCACACAACCCTTGACCTGGACGTGCAGCACGTGGCCGAGGAGTCCATCAAGGGGTTGAAGAGCGAGGGGGCCATCGTGGCCATCGACCCCGGCACGGGCGAGATCCTCGCCATGGTCGGCGGTAAGGATTTCGAGCAGTCCAAGTTCAACCGTGCGACCCAGGCCTTTCGCCAGCCCGGTTCGTCCTTCAAACCCTTCGTATACACGGCCGCTCTCATGAGGGGGCTGCGACCGGTGGACCATGTCCTCGACGCACCGGTATCCTACGACAACGGGATAAACGAACGGGGAGAGCGGGATATCTGGGAACCGGGCAACTACACTAAAGAGTACAAGGGTGAGGTGACGCTGCTCCAGGCCCTGGTACATTCCTATAATACCTCGGCTGTCAGGGTGGCTCACATCACGGGCATACCGAATATCATCGACCTGGCGCGCCGGTTCGGCTTCATATCGCCCCACATCCCCAACGATCTCTCGGTGGCCCTAGGTTCCGCCAATGTCACCCCCCTGGAGATGGCAGCGGCTTACAGTGTCTTCGCCAACGGGGGTTCGAGGGTCCAACCCTACTCCATAAGGCGGGTGAACACCGCCGCCGGCGAGGTGCTGGAGCAGTACGGTCCCAACCTCGCTCGGGCCATCCCCGAAGAGATCGCCCTTTCGATGCGTTCCGTCCTGATGGAGGTCGTCCGCTCCGGAACGGGTACCAGGGCCAAGGTCCAGGGGTACGAAGTCTTCGGCAAGACAGGGACGACCAACGGGTACACCGACGCGTGGTTCGCGGGGGGAGTGCCGGGTCTCGTGGTAGTGGTATACGCCGGCAACGACGATAACAGGTCCCTGGGCAAAACCGCTACGGGCGGCGTGATCGCGGCCCCGGTCTGGCAGGCTTTTGTCAGCAAGGCTGTGAAGAACTTGACCCTCAAGGAGACCTTCGAGGTGCCCGAGTGGGCGATGGTCGATGCCGTGACCATATGCAAGGATTCCGGGTTCCTTTCGGCGGAGGGTTGTCCTTCGACGGTCATCCTCCTTCCTTCCGGTGAAGCTCCCCTTTCAACCTGTCCCCTTCATGGAGGTTCATGGATAATGGCTGAATCCGATGCAAACGAGCCCAGGATGCTGCTCTCGCCCAGAGATGAGGAGGTCCTCGGCATACCGGCCCAAATAGCCAGGCTCTACAGTATCTCTGTTTCGGACATGACGGCCGCTGCCGTTCTTCCCGTGGAGGAATCACCCTCTTACGTGAGGCCGCCGGCGCCTTCCTTCGCACCGCCCCCGGCCCCGGCCGGCCCCATGAGGCCGATCTCGGTCCCGTCGAGACCGAGGGAGAGAACCCCAGAGGAGATAGAGGACAGGTTCCAAGAATTGCTCAAGCAGTACGGCATCTCCGATTAAGATACACCGGGGATCTTACGGCCAGGGGCTGGGGAGGATCGTCCTCTCGAAGAACGCCAGGGCGTACCTGTCGGTCATGCCTGAAACGTGGTCAAGCGCGGCAAGGGCGGCGTCACCACAGCGATAGTTCTCGGGTGGGTTGTCCAGGAAATGGCCGAAAAGCGAGGATAGTACGTGGGTCACCCTGGGTTCCTCGCGGAGAACCCTCTCCGAAGCGTAGACCCTGTCGTAAAGGAAAGAACGGAGTACTTCGACGACCTCCAGGAGTTCGTCGCCCATACGCACCCCGCCGCAGCCGCTGTTGGAGACGACGCTTTCGACCATCCTGCCTATCCTCTCGCCGTGGGTCACCCCGAGCTTGGATGTGACCGATAGCGGTATATCCTCGTTTTTGACGATGCCCGCCCTCAATGCGTCGTCCAGGTCGTGGTTCAGGTAGGCAATGGAGTCGGAGATCCGGACGACCCTTGCTTCGTTGGTCAGGACCGGTTCCCCGCCGGGAAACCCCTTCCGCACATCCACCTGCCCCTTGGAGTGTTTCAGGATGCCGTCGCGGACCTCCATCGACAGGTTCAACCCCCGGCCGTCCTTTTCGAGGCAATCGACCACCCTCAGGCTCTGCCTGGCATGGGAGAACCCGCCGAGCCCGTTTTCCCTCGCGACCCTGTCCAGGACCTTTTCACCCATGTGTCCGAAGGGCGTATGCCCAAGATCATGCCCGAGGGCGATGGCATCGGTCAGGTCCTCGTTGAGGGCCAGGACCCTGGCAATGGTCCTGGCCACCTGGCAGACCTCCAGGGTATGGGTGAGCCTCGTCCTGTAGTGATCCCCCTCGGGGAGGAGCAGCACCTGGGTCTTGTGTTTCAGCCTCCTGAAGGCTTTTGAGTGGATTATCCTGTCCCGGTCCTGCTGGTAAATGGTCCTCAAGGGACAAAGGGGCTCTTTCCTCATCCTTCCCCGGCTCTGGTCGCTGAAAGCCGCGCGGGGGTCGAGAATGGCCCTCTCGATCCTTTCCCACCGGATCCTGGGTGTTTCCCTTGACATGATGCCTCCTTCGTAAACGGGGCCGCCCCTCGGAGAGGCGGCCCCACGGTCTCCAAAGCCTTGTCCACTCAAGGCCCGAAGCTCAATCCAGGAGGCCCAACTGCGAATGGGCGGCGGAAAGCCTCGCCACGGGTATCCGGAAGGGGGAACAGCTGACGTAGTCCAGGCCCAGTTGGTGACAGAAGGCGATGCTCTTGGGGTCCCCGCCGTGTTCGCCGCATATCCCTATCTGGATCCGGGGGCGTTTGTTCCTCCCTTCCGTTGCCGCGATGGACATGAGCCTGCCGACCCCTTCGCGGTCCAGTTCATGGAAGGGGTTATCGGGAAGGACGCCGTCGTTGACGTACTGGGCCAGGAATTTGCCCTCCGCGTCGTCCCTGGAATAGCCGAAGGTGGTCTGGGTGAGGTCGTTGGTCCCGAAGCTGAAGAACTCGGCGAATTCGGCTATATCCCCCGCGACGAGGGCCGCCCTGGGGACCTCGATCATGGTCCCGACCAGGTAGTGGAGGTCTTCAAGCCCGAGCCGCGCTATGATGCCTCCCGCGATGTCATTCACCATCGACAGCAGCCTCTTCATCTCTTCCCGGGTCCCCACGAGGGGCATCATGATATCGGGCCTGACGTCCACACCCTCTTTTTTCAGTTCGCAGGCCGCCTCGATGATCGCGGCGATCTGCATCTCGTAGATCTCGGGGTAGACAAGCCCCAGGCGGCACCCCCTGAAACCGAGCATGGGGTTGTTCTCCTGGAGCGACAGGACCCTGGCCAGGACCGCTTCCGCGTGCACCAGGTCCTCCGGTGAGGCTTCGCTGTCAGCCTTAATGGAGGATATGGTCTCCCTGAGCTCGTGTTCCTTCGGAAGGAACTCGTGCAGGGGCGGGTCGAGCAGCCTTATGGTAACCGGGAGCCCCTCCATGGCCCGGAAGATCCCCCGGAAATCCTCCTTCTGCATTTCCTTGAGGTCCTCGAGCGCCTTTACCCTGGACTGCCTATCCTTGGCGAGGATCATCTCATGCATCACGGGGAGCCTCCCCGTGGCCATGAACATGTGTTCCGTCCTGCAAAGGCCTATACCCCTGGCCCCGAAGGACCTCGCCCTCTGCGCGTCGGCGGGGGTATCGGCGTTCGCCCAGACTTCCAGGGCCGACACGGAATCGGCTATATCCAGCAGTTCCCTGAAATCGTCGGTGAAGGAGGGCTGTACAAGGGGCACTTCGCCGAAGATCACGTGGCCCTTTGACCCGTCGATGGTGAGGGTCTCTCCCTTATTGAGTGATCGGCCTCCGACGATCATAACACCCTTAACGGCGTCGATGGCCACCGATTCACACCCGGAAACGCAGGGTTTCCCAAGCCCCCGGGCGACGACGGCGGCGTGGCTCGTCATACCTCCCCTGCTGGTCAGGACTCCCTGGGCGGCGTAAAGCCCGTGGATATCGTCAGGGGTCGTCTCCGGCCTCACGAGGATGACCGGTTGCCCCGACTGGGCCGCCTTCTCGGCTTCGTCGGCATCGAAAACGGCTATGCCCACCGCCGCTCCCGGTGACGCCGGCAGCCCCTTGGCGGCGACATCGAAGGTGGCCTCGGGGTCGATCTGCTTGTGGAGGAGCTGTTCGACCTGGTCCGGGGTCACCCTGGACACGGCTGTGGCGGCATCGATGAGCCCTTCGGCATGCATGTCCACGGCAGTCCTCACAGCGGCCTTGGCGGTGCGCTTGGCGCTCCGGGTCTGAAGCATGTAAAGCTTGCCCCGTTCGACGGTGAACTCGATATCCTGGACATCCTTGTAGTGCTTCTCCAGCAGCTCCGCGATCCGGTGGAGTTCCCTGTCGGCCCCGGGCAGCCGTGACCCGAACTCGTCGATTGGGTTCGGTGTCCTTATGCCGGCCACGACATCCTCTCCCTGGGCGTTCACGAGGAACTCGCCGTACAGTTTTTTCTCCCCCGTTGAGGGGTTCCTCGTGAAGCAAACACCCGTTCCGCAGTCATCCCCCAGGTTGCCGAAGACCATGGCCATTATGTTTACGGCCGTGCCCAGGTCGTCGGGGATTCTGTTGATCCTCCTGTAGGTGATGGCCCTGGGGTTCTTCCAACTGAGAAAGACCGCCTCGACGGATCTCTTCAGTTGAACCCACGGGGCTTCGGGAAAGGGAGCGCCCGTCTCATGCTCCACTATCTTGAGGTACCTTGAAATAACGCCCTTCCAGGCTGATGGGGGGACTTGGAAATCGTAGGTGACTCCGAGGTCCTTCTTGACCTGGTGAAGGACATTCTCAAAGACAGATCCTTCCAGGCCCAGGACCACGTTGGAGAACATCTGGATGAACCTCCTGTAGCTGTCAAGGGCGAACCTCTCATCGCCCGACTCCGCGGCGAGAGCCTTGACGGAGTCGGCGTTGAGGCCTAGGTTCAGTATAGTGTCCATCATGCCCGGCATGGAGACTGCCGCCCCGGAACGGACAGAGACGAGGAGCGGGTCGGCGGTTCCGCCGAAGGTCTTGCCCGTCTCCTTTTCGAGATCGGTCATGGCAACCCGGATCTCACCCCACACTTCGTCCAGGAATTGACTCCCTTTTTCAAGGTAACCGAGACAGGCCTCGGTCGAAATGGTGAATCCCGGTGGAACGGGGAGCCCGATCTTAAGCATCTCCGCAAGGTTGGCCCCCTTGCCGCCCAGGAGCGATCTCTTTTCGGCGCCGCCCTCGGTGAAATGAAAAACGTATCTTTTTCTTTCATCCCCGGTTTTCGTCATGCTTTTCGACCTCCACGGCGTTTTGGGTTTGATCAGGCTCTCAGGAAATCCAGGATCTCCTGGGCTGTCTCTTCAATGGCCCTGTTGGTGACGTTAAGGACCCGGCAACCGATCTTCCGCATGATGTTCCTCGCGAACTGGATCTCCTCCTCGACCCTCTCCCATTGGGCATAGTTGGAGATATCCGAATCGAGGCCAAGGAGGCGCAACCTCTCCTTCCTGATGTCCACGAGTTTCTCGGGTTGGACCGTCAGCCCGAAGATCCTCTCGGGGGAGATCTCGAAGATCTCACCGGGGGGCTCCGTTTCGGGTATGAGGGGCACATTACCCACCATGAAACCGCGGTGGGCGAGGTACATGCAGAGGGGGGTCTTGCTCGTCCTGGATACCCCCAGGATGACCACGTCCGCCGACAGGAGGTGTTCGGCGCACCTCCCGTCATCGCACTTGATGGCGAACTCGATGGCCTTCACCCTCCGGAAATACTCCTCATCCATTCTTCTCATCAGGCCGGGGGTCTCCAGGGGGGCGTGACCGAGGCGAGCCTCGAGCATGTCCAGGATGGGCCCGAGTATATCGATCACATCCGTCCCCTGGTGGTCCGCCTTCTCGACGAACCAGCGCCTCAGTTCGTGGTCGACCAAGGTGCAGACGATCATGGCCTTTTCGCCTTCGGCTTCTTCGAGGACTTCCAGGGCCCTATCCCGGTTGTTGATGTAACGGAACCTTTGAAGGGTAATGGCATCCGTAGCGAACTGGCTCAGCGCCGCTTTCGCGACATGCTCCGCCGTCTCCCCGGTGAAATCGGAGACCACGAAAACGGGCATCGGCTGATGGTCATTCTTTCCTTCCATGGCAAGTCCTCCACGGTCGATCTGAAAACCCCTGCTTTGGTCAAGCCTTCAGCAGCCCCAGGTCCCCGGACGTCTTGAACAACCCGTCGCATCTTTCCAGGAGGGCTATCCTATTGTTCCTGATACGCTCATCGTTGTCCATCACGAGCACCTTGTCGAAAAAGGCGGATATGTAGGGCTCCAGTTTGGAAAGGGCCAGGGTCAGGCCGTTCCAGTCCCACGCCCTCACGGCCTCGTCTACCTGGGGGGCTAGCAGTACAACGGCCTCGTAGAGTTCCCTCTCAGCGGCCTCGGTGAGAAGGGCCGCATCCAGGGCATTCGGGGACCTATCGGTTTTCTGGAGGATATTCCTGACCCTGACCGCCGACGTGACTAGGCCGGCGAACCAGTCGGTCCCCTGGACCTCCTGGAAGGCCTCCAGCAGTTTCAAGGCCTGGTTGGGTCTCGATCCCGTCACCGAGACGGCCAGCGTGGTCAGTTCGTGAGAGAAGCCCCTCTCGCGGAGTTGGTTGTGGAGCCTCTGCAGGATGAACCCTGAAGCGGCTTCCTGCTGGTCCTTTGATAGGCCGCGCGACAGGGAGGAGGCTTCAACCAACGACGCGATATTGACATCGAGGTCCATACCCCAGAGGATCTCGTTGAGCGTCCGGGAGGCCCTTCGGATTCCGTACTGGTCCTGGGATCCCGTTGGCTGGAGTCCCGCCTTGAACCCACCGATGATCGTGTCGATCCTGTCGCAGATCCCCAGGATGGCGCCGATGATATCCGAGGGTACACGGTCACCGGAGGACGACGGCAGGTACTGCTCCAAGAGCGCCAGGGCCACCCTTGGGTTTTCCCCGTCCCTGGCTGCGTACTCCCGGCCCATAACGCCCCTTAGTTCGGGGAATTCGTAGACCATGTCGGTGACGCTGTCTGCCTTCGCGAGAAAGGCGGCGCGGTCGACCATTTTCACCTCCTCCGATGAAAGGTCCATCATCCGGCAGAGAACACCACAAAGCTCCCGTACTTGGGATACCTTTTCGTAGACCGTTCCCAGTTTATCGTGGTGAACGATTTTCTTGAGGGAGTCCACCCTTGCAGAAAGGGGTACCTTCTGATCCTCTTCCCAGAAGAAGGAAGCGTCGGAGAGCCTTGCCCTTAGAACCCTCTCGTTCCCCTCCCTCACGACGGACATGTTGGCGGCCCGATTGTTGCTGACGCCGATGAAGCAGGGCTTCAAGTTCCCACTGTCATCCCTTACCGGAAAATACCGTTGGTGGTTTTTCATCGTGGTGATGAGGACCTCCTCGGGTATCTGGAGAAAGGATCGGTCGAAGGAGCCGTAGAACGGTACGGGGTATTCGACGAGAAAGAGGTTCTCCTCGACGAGATCGCCGTCGAGGACCGCCTTGCCGCCCACCTCTTTCTCGATCGAGGCGATGCCGGCGAGCATTTTTTCACGCCTCTTTTGCGGGTCGGCGATGACGAAGTTGTCATGCAACTTCTCGAGATACTCCCCTACCTGTGAAACCTCTATCTTCCGGACGCCCATGAAGCGGTGTCCCCTGGTGAAACGGCCGGAGGTAACCAGGCCGAAGTCCACCTTCAGCAGTTCATCTCCATAAAGGGTCAGAAGCCATCGCACGGGCCTGGCGAAACGATGAAAGGTCCGGTCCCAGTACATGCTCTTGGGGAAGGACAATCTTTGTATCACTCTTCCAAGGACGGCCGGAAGGATGGCCGACGAAGGCCGCCCCTCCTCCCTTTTGACGGCCACGGCGAATTCCTGGCCGCCGAAGTCCCTTTTTTCAAGGCAGTCCACATCGACGCCCTTGCTCTTGGCGAAACCCCGGGCTGCCTTGGTGGGGTTGCCGCTGGGGTCGAAGGCGGATGCCCAGGCGGGTCCCTTGAATTCCTCGCTCTTGTCCTGCTGCTTCTCCTCCAGGGACCGGGTGATCAGCACGATCCTCCGGGGTGTCCCTAAAACCTGTGTGTTCTCGAAGACGAGCCTTTCCGAGCGCAATTCCTCCTCGGCGATGGCCGCCAACTCCGAAAGAGCCGGCGGGATGAACCTGGAGGGGATCTCCTCCGTCCCTATCTCAAGAAGCAGGTCTCTAGCGCCCATCGTTCTACCTCTCGATCATGTCGTCGAATTTTCCCATCAAGGGGAAACCCATTGCCTGTCTCTGCCTGACGTAGGACTGGCAGCAGGAGCCCGCCAGGGCACGGACCCTGGAAATGAACCCCGTCCGCTCCGTGGCGCTTATGGCGTTCCTCGCGTCGAGGAGGTTGAAAACATGGGAGCATTTCAGAACGTAATCGTAGGAGGGCAGCACCAGCCCCCTGGAGAGGGCGCTTTTCGCCTCGGCCTCGTACAGGGAGAAGAGCCGAAAAAGCATCTCCGCATCGGAAACCTCGAAATTATAGGTGGAGTGCTCAACTTCTCCCTGGTGATGAATATCCCCGTAGGTGATCTTCCCCACCCATTCGAGGTCGAAGACGTTGTCTACCTTCTGTACGTACATGGCTATCCGTTCTAACCCGTAGGTGATCTCCGCCGCTACGGGGTCCATGTCCATGCCGCCCACCTGTTGGAAGTAGGTGAACTGGGTGATCTCCATCCCATCGAGCCATACCTCCCAGCCCAGACCCCAGGCCCCGATGGTGGGTGATTCCCAGTCGTCCTCGACGAAACGGATATCATGGTCGGCCGGTTCTATCCCCAAGGCCCTGAGGCTCTCAAGGTAGGTCTCCTGAATCTCCTCCGGCGCGGGTTTGATTATTACCTGGAATTGGTAGTAGTGCTGGAGCCTGTTCGGGTTCTGCCCGTACCTCCCATCGGCCGGACGCCTTGACGGTTCCATGTAGGCGACCCTCCAGGGTTCGGGGCCGAGCGCTCGCAGCGTCGTGGCCGGGTTCATGGTGCCGGCCCCGACCTCGATATCGTAGGGTTGCTGGATCACGCATCCCTGTTCAGCCCAAAACTTTTGAAGGCGCATCATAATCTCCTGCAGGTTCACCCCGGTATTCCCCCCTCTGGTTCGATGTTACACCCTGTCCGACAAGGTCCTCACCAGCATCCTCGCGCAGGATTCAGCTTTCCCGGGATCGATCCCGGGAAGGCCCTCCATCGCCAATACTTTTTCGTGGCCCAACACCGAAACCGCGAAGAGTTCGCCCCGGTCCTGGCCGCTGAGCCTTAACCCCTGCCTGCCGCCGGAGCACCGGGCGCAGAAAAACGATCCTTCGCTGAAAAGGGCCTCCCCGAGCGGTGTGCCGCATCCCTGGCAGCGCTCGAGATCGGGGGCGAGGCCCCAACTCCTTAACCATCGCCAGTAGAAACGCCAGCCCGCCAGGTCTTCCCTGAGGCGGCCCGATTCCAGGATGCACAGGGACCAGTAGAAAATAGGCAAAAGGTCATCGGAGGCATGCCCTGGAAGCGTATATTTTACCAAGGACGCGGCCCACTCGGCGGCCCTCCTTATGCGGGAGGGGTATTTCCTCAGGGGCAAAAAATCCTTCCGGACGTCCACCTCTCTCAGGTACCACCGGTTAGGTCCCCGGTAAATGTGGAAAGTACCCCAGACCAGGGGATCGGTGGCTCCCCCGAACCTCACCTTTCCCCTGGCGGCGCCGGGAGCGATCAGCCAGAGCGGACCTTCGCCCCTGAGAAGGACGTATATGCTCCGGTCGCCCTCGTTGGAGTCCTTCCTTCGAAGGACGACCCCCTGCTTCCGGAGCAGGCCCTGGCCGGGTTTGTCCTCCCGGAAGGCGTCCCCTCTAGGTATAGCCCATTCTCCGGAGCTCCCTTTCGGAGTTCCTCCACCCCGGCTTGACCTTGACCCAAAGGTCCAGGTAAACATCGTACCCGAAAACCTCCTCCAATTCCCTTCGCGCGAGTCCACCGATGTCCTTCAGTTTCGCGCCGCCCTTACCGATGAGGATGGCCTTCTGGCCCGGCTTCTCGACGAAAAGGGTCGCTCGTACCAGGAGGTTCCTCCTTTCGGGGTACTCGTCGGGGGACCTGAATTCTTCCACGACTACCGCGACGCTATGGGGTACCTCCTGCTCGGTGCGCTCAAGTACTTTCTCCCTGATAACCTCGGCCGCCAGGAATCGTTCGGTGCAGTCCACCAGCCTGTCGTCGTCGAAGATGGGGGGACCCGGGGGCAAAAGGTCGAAAAGGGTCTCCACCAGGAGATCCAGGTTGCGCCCCTCAAGGGCCGACACGGCTAGGACATGGGCGAACCCCCTCCTCCGGGTGAAGCATTCCCAGCCGTAGGGGCTGTGGTCGCGGTCATGGGCGTCAATCTTGTTCACGACGAGGACGACGGGCACGCGAATCCTTTCCAGCAGGTCCAGGATGATCCCGTCGGCCTTGCCCACCCTGCTGTCACCGGCCTCCACCATGAAACATACGACATCGGCCGCCTCAAGGGAAGCCGCCGCCTGCCTTTCCAGGAAACGTCCCAGCCTGTGAAGGGGCCTGTGGAGCCCCGGGGTATCGACGAAGACGATCTGTCCCCGCGGGTCGTTGAGCACCGCCCTGACGCTGTTCCTGGTGGTTTGGGGCTTGTCCGATACTATGGCGGCCTTGCCGCCCACCAGGGCGTTGACCAGCGTCGATTTCCCCACGTTGGGCCTGCCCACTACCGCCACGAAACCGGACCGGAACGCTGGGCCTCCCCTCATTCGCCGCCCTTTCACAGCCTGAAGGGCCTGGGGAAAAGGTACTCCAGCGAGAGGACTTCAAACCCGCCGGCCCCGTCCTCGAGGATGATGGCCATGGCGGGGTTGAACTCCGCCAGGACCTGGCGGCAGGCGCCGCAGGGAGGGCAAGGGACGCCCTCGGGCCCCGCGATGGCCATGGCCACGGGGTCTCTCCTCCCGGAAGCCACCATCAGGGTAATGGCATTTCTCTCGGCGCAGACCGAAAGCCCGTAACTGGCGTTCTCCAGGTTCCCAGCCAGGAAGACTTCCCCGGAACCGGAGAGCACGGCGGCTCCCACGGTGAACCCCGAGTAGGGGGCGTAGGCCTTCTCCCGCGCGCCCCTCGCCTGCTCCATGAGAGCCTCGAGTTCTTCCTTCTTAAGAGGGCCTCTCCCTGTGGAATCCTTCATTCCGATACCTCCCCGATCCTGTAAAGGTCATCCAGGGGGGTCATCTTGACCAGCTTGATCCGGTGGTCCTCCACCTCCAGGACCTGGAACTCCCAGTGGCCGTAAGTGAGCCTTTGTCCCTTGTCGGGAAAGCGCCCGGCTAGGGAGAGGACCAGCCCCCCGACGCTGTCCATGTCACTGGATTCGAAGGGGTATCCCACGGCTTCACTGAGGTCTTCCAGCCCCATCTGGCCCCTGACGAGGTAGCTGCCGTCGGGTTCTTTCTGAATAAGGGCGCTTTCATCGTCGTATTCATCCTGTATCTCCCCGACGATCTCCTCGATGAGATCCTCCAGGGTGACCAGGCCGGCGGTCCCGCCGTATTCATCGATGACGATGGCCATGTGGACCCTTCGGCCCCTCATCACTTCGAAAAGGTCGGCCAGCCTCATCGTTTCGGGTACGAAAAGGGCCTCCCTCGCGAGGGAAGAGACCTTGATCGACGGGTCGCCCGACGTGAAAGCCCCTATCAGGTCCTTCACGTAAAGTATGCCCAGGATATGGTCGGGGCTCTTCCCGTAAACCGGGAGCCTCGAGTGCCCGCACTCCCTGAAAACCGGGAGGGATTCGCTTATATCGGTGTCACCGGGCACCGCCACCATGTCCGTCCTGGGTATCATGATCTCGTAGACCCTGGTCTCCTCGAAGGAGATGACGCCGTGG
>Ga0208198_1002116_pt1 | contig 15626 bp, 13 predicted proteins | sample AD_JPNTR2_MetaG_FD_184446 | JGI IMG/M metagenome (GOLD analysis project Ga0208198, IMG submission 184446) | Active sludge microbial communities of municipal wastewater-treating anaerobic digesters from Japan - AD_JPNTR2_MetaG (SPAdes) (version 2) | ecosystem: Engineered > Bioreactor > Anaerobic... | reverse complement strand
CCTCGTCGTCAGTCGTATCGACTTGGCCGTCCTCCGCGTCTGGCAGCTTGAGACCTAACGCGCCTCTACGCTGCGCCAGGTGCAGCAGCACGCGCCCGAATTCGTGTGGCGTTAGTTCGTGGTCGAGACCCTTGCTTCGAAGCTCCCACGGGTCTGTCGTTTCCAGCAGACGCTTGAAATCACCCTCGTCACGCGGCAGCAGCCCGACTGCCAGCAATTTCTGCCGCAGGAGGCGTTTGCGCGCGGCGCGCCGTGCGAGGGTGATGCGGGTTCGGCGAGCCATGCGGCGCTTGACGTTCTTCGGCTCACCGCGCTTATAGTCGGATTCGTCAACACCGGCGGGGAATACGCTTATGCCGCATGTTATGGTCTTCTCGTCGGTGTCAATCCACGCCGAACCGACGGAATTACTGCCGATGTCCAAGCCCAGATATGCAGGCATGCTTCGCTCCACCACAAAAGAGAAGATGACGCCTAAACGTCCTTGACAGCGACTCTGACGTGCAATTAAAATTATGTCAAGTGTAATCGATCCGGGCCCGCGATTTTACGCAACAAGAGAAAATCGCAGGCACCGCCTTCGGGCGACCGCCGCAGCTCGCACAAACGACCTGCGGCTTTTTTTATTGCAGTTGGTTTCAGGCTTTCTGCGCTGCATCAGCCGGTGGCCCTGAACGATGGGCACGCACGCGTGAAAACGTGGGAAAGTGGGAACGTGGGAATGTGGGAATGTGGGAATGTAGGGCGAAGAGTTGTTAGTTGTTAGTCCTTAGTCTTGCCGGACGTGGGAACGTGGGAATGTGGGAACGTGGGAATGTGGTCGCGGCGGGCCGACGCTACCTTTCGGGGAGGACGCTACGTGCCCTCGCTGGCGCTTCGGGCTCGGATTAGGCGGGCTCGGGTCGTGGGGCGGACGACTGCGCGGATGCGAGCTTGTTGGCGGCATTCCGGGGCGACACGCCCCGGCTCTGCTCGCATAAAGGCGAGTTGCGACACGTTGGCATCATTCCGGGGCGGCACGCGCCGACTCTGCTCTGCGCGGTTACTGCCGGGGCATGCCCGCGCCCGCAACGCGGGCTTGGGCATGGCACCCGCACGAGCGGCGGATGACAGATTAGCGGCGGCATTCCGGGGCGACACGCCGGAGGCGGGGCGGCGACTGTGCGGATGGGGGAATTCTTGGCGGTATTCCGGGGCGACACGCCCCGGCTCTGCTGTGGGGCTAGGGGGCTTCGCGTTGGCGTGCGGCCGTTATTGCGCGGATTTCTTGGCGGAGTTGTCTTAGGGCTACGCGCACTGTTCCGATGAAGCGGTCCAGTTGCATTTCGGTGCGGCCTTCGGGGTCGTGCAGGTCGTCCAGGTAAGTCTCCAAGTCCAGTAATAGCCCCGTCAGCCAGTCTGTGTCCAGACTCCGCACTTCTTCGACTGCGGCGTTGTAGGCCGCTTCGGCCCGCTGGTACTCCTCGCTCTCCGGCGGCAACTCGGCGCTGGCCTTATGGAAGCGGTAGATGGCGGCCCCGGCACGCTTGATGCGGTCGGCCACGGCCCGCTCGCGCGCGATCAGCGCGGCGCGGGCCTCGCGCTGGGCGTGCTTCTGGCTCACGCGCTGAATTTGCTGGGCAATCGCCTCAAAGCGCTCGGCCGACAGCAGCACCGGCGTCAGGGCGTGAATGGCCCGCAGGCGCCGCAGTAGCCAGTCCGCGGTCTTCGGCTCGCCGCGCCTGGCCGCCTCGACCGCCTGGGCGGCCACCTGTTCGACCTGCTGGCGGTACCGCTCACAGCGCGCTACGAACGCCTCGAACTTCTGCCGGCAAGCCCGGACCACCGCGGCCTCGACGTGCACTGGGAAACGGCATCCCAGGTCCTCTATATTTTGTAGGGCGCGGCGCGCGTCGGCCTCGTTGTACTCGGCCAGCGAGACCTCAAATTCATGCCGCGAGCTGAGCAGCGCCTTGAGCACCCGCGCCTTGGTCGGGAATTCCGTGCTGCCGAGCTGTTCGAAGGGCTTTTTGAGCTGCGACTTGTCCTGGGCCTGCTCGGGGTGCGCCAGGAGACTGGCCTGGCGCAGATAGGCCTCGCGTTCCGCAATGAAGCCGCGCAGCACCGCGCCCAGCATCGGGTCACTGGACACGTCCGGGTGCCCCAGGGCGCGGGCGGCGGAGGCGGCCAGACTCTGCAAGTCGGTCGCTTCGCGCACGATCTGGGCACACAGAGTCTGGTAAACTGCGTCGCGGTGCTTGAAGTCTGGTCGAGGCATGACCCGATGCTCCAAACCGCAGTGCAAAGGCGAGCCGCCACGGCCGAGACAGCGGTACAAGTGTCAGCCACGCCGACAAAGGCGCCGCAAATGTCGATCAGGCCGAGACGGCGGAGTCGCGAGTGGACAGCGGAGTCACGAGCGTCGGCCGGCAGCGAACGGCAGTACCAAGACAATCAGCCGTTGGCGAGACGGCAGTGCACAAGTGAGAACCGCCGCGAGTGAAAACCGTCCGGTCGCGCGGCTCCAGTATGTCTATCCGCTATTAGTCTAGCCGCGCCGCCGGCCGATGGCGGCCGAATTGCGACAAGTCAGCTTTGGACCTTGAGTTGCGGCAGGGGGGTTCGGGCGCGGCGCAGGTTGCTGACGCGTTCGACCAAGTTGGTGACGACCTGTTCCAATGCCCGCACGACCTCCTGGCCGGCGTCGGTGAAATGCGCGAACGGCCGGCCGGCGTCGCCGAACTCGCGGATCGCGATATTCAGCGGAATGCCGCCCAGGAACGGAACGCCAATCTCGGCTGCGGCGCGCTCGGCGCCGCCCTGGCCGAAGGGATAATCGCGGGCCGCACAGTGCGGGCAGACGTAATAGCTCATATTCTCGACCATGCCGAGCGGCTCGACGCCGAGCTTCTGGTACATGCGGACCGCCTTCAGCACGTCCAGCACTGCCACGTCCTGCGGGGTGCAGACTACTACGGCGCCGGTAAGGGGAATGCTTTGCGCCAGTGTCAGCGGAATGTCGCCCGTGCCCGGCGGCAGGTCGACGAGCAGATAGTCCAACTCGCCCCACGCGCCGCGATCAAGAAACTCCTTGACGTATTTTTGGGCCATCGGGCCGCGCCAGATCACTGCCTGATCCGGCGAAACCAGGTGCCCCATGCTGATCATCTTGATGCCGCCAAACTCCGGCGGCACGACGCGCCCGGCTTCGTCGATCTGCGGTTCGGCCGCCTCGGTTCCGGTCAGTTTCGGAAGGGACGGACCGTAAACGTCGGCATCGAGCAATCCCACCTTCAGGCCGCGGCGCTGGAGGCCGACCGCGAGAATCACCGAAACCGTGCTCTTGCCGACGCCGCCTTTGCCGGCCCCGACGGCGATTACGTGCTTTACTCCCGGTATGACGTCGGTGGCGCGGCGCTCGACGATGCGAAATTCCACGTTCACGCGCTGAACGCCCGGCACGCTCCCAACCACCGCCTCGGTTTGCTCACGAAGCGCGGCCTGGCGGTCCTGGCCGACGGCCTGCGGCTGCAGCTCGTAAGTGATCTTGGCCACGCCTTCGCAGTAGGCGATGCGCGCGAAACCGCTGGCGACGGCGTCGCGCCCGGTCGCCGGGTCGATAACTTTTTTGAGGCTTTCGGCTATTGCACGGCGGGTGTCGTCGGCATTGCTCATTTATGACTCCTGATTCAATGAGCATAGGTATGGCATGCGGCGATGTCGAGGAAGCAGTGAGGGGGCGTCTGCGCCGCGGGTTTCAGCGGTTCTTTCCGGCGCTGAGCGCGAGATACGCCACCGCTCGCCGAAACAGAGCCAAACCATCGCCCTCCGCGCCGCAGCGGTCGGCCAGTCGCTCGCGGTCCGCGGTCCAGCAGGGGTGCTGCGTCCAGTGGACGAAGCGCTCCGGATGAGGCATCAGACCCAGAATCCGGCCGGTCGGGTCGCATAGGCCGGCGATGTCAGCGACGCTGCCGTTCGGGTTGGCCGGCGCGCCTGGGGTCACGCCTGCATGCGGGGGCGGGGCGACATAGGTGAGGGCGTTCAGGCCGCCGGAGAGGACGCGCTGCAGGGTTTGCTCGTCGGCGAAGAGGACCCGGCCTTCGCCATGGGCGATCGGCATTTCGTATTCGCGGCCTGGATCGAGGAAGGCGCAGAAGCGCGTCGTGGCCCGCAGGTTCACCCAGCGGTCCTGGAAACCGGGCGGCTCGTTGTAGGAAATTGTGCAGGTCCGCAGGCCACTCAGCCGGGCGAGGTCGTCGGCAGGGGCCGAGTGGTCGGAGATTGAATACGCGCGGTGCGTCGAGGCCGCTTCAAACGCCGCGGCGCGCTCGCACGCGGCGCCCGCCGGTACGCCGTCGTCTGGAAAGGGCAGGAGGCCGGCGTTTACGAGCACCTGGAAGCCGTTGCACACGCCCAGAACCAGGCGACCGGAGGCCACGAAATCGCGTATTGGTTCGATCAGATGGCGCTTGAGCTGAGCGGCCAGGATGCGGCCGGCGGCGATGTCGTCGCCGTAGCTGAAGCCGCCCGGGATCATCAGGATCTGGTATTCGGCGAGTATTTGGGGGCGTTCGATGAGGCGGCGAACGTGCACCCGTTCTGCCTGGGCGCCGGCCAGCTCCCACGCGTGTTGGGCCTCAAGATCACAGTTGATGCCCGCGGCACGCAGGATCAAGGCTTTTATGTGCGGCACAGTGAACCTCCGCTACGTTTACAGCTCGGCCCGATATCAGATGAGCGCGATCCGAAGACGATACTAGCGGCGGAAAGCGCCCATTGAATCGCAGTACGCCAGCGGCAACAATCGTACTACGGGCCGCGGTTTCTGTCTGCCCGGGAGCGTGTATGAAGCGGATGTTGACGATCTGGGCGGTGGGAATGGCGGTGATGGCCGCCGCCGGGCAGCCGCCGGAACAGGGGGAGGATCGCTCGGAATGGCGCATCCAGAACCACGTAAGGCGGCTGTTCCGGGCAATGGGGAGCCTGAGCGACTGGGACACACACAGCGCGTACATCACTGATGCCCTGGAAAAGACGTACGAGCGGAACGGGTGGACATCGGAGCCCGATCGCTTCGCGATGGAGATGATGCGCCAGGTCAACCAGGTTCCGCCCTGGCGGCCGGACGAGCGGTTCGACATTGCGGCGCGGCTGATGGCAGAGCGTTATGCGCTGGATGACGAGCAGCAGCGAATCATGCGCGACACGATGATCCAGGAATCGAACGATCTGTTCGTGCGGCATTCGGGGCGGATCATGCAGTACGCGGTCGAGGCGATTCAGACGCGGGCGGCGGGCGAGCCGTTCACGCCCGAGCAGGTGGCGCGGTGGGCGCGGTTGGCTGAGCCGGTTTTCCTGGATTCCCGCGAGCGGATCAACGCGGCGGCGCAGGAATTTGCAAGCTATCTGCGCCCGGAGCAAGCCGAGGCTCTGCTGAACGATGTGGAGGCGGCGAACCGGCGCATGGACGACCTGTACGTGCAGAGTCAGCGGTGGGCCGAGGGGGACTGGGATCCGCTGGATTGGGGGCTGGAAGAAGACCCGATTCAGACGGGCGCGGGGCTGGTGCCGAGCCTGGCGGACGAGGGCGGCGCGGCAGGACGACCGGAGCGGGGAGGCCGGCAGCCGGCGGAACCGGAAGCGGTCGAGGCTGATCGCGGCCCAGTTCCGGCGACGTCACAGCCGGGCGGTGAAGATGCGTGGGCGGGGTATGTGAGGCGGTTCATCGCGAAGTACAAGCTGAACGCGGCGCAGCAGGAGCGTGCCTGGCGCATTTACCGCGACGTGACGGCCCGCGCGAACGCCCAACGCGGGCGCTACGGGCAGCACATTGAGGCGGCTGCCAAGCGGGCGGCGGCGCGGAAAGACGAGAAATCGCAAAGCGGCGTGACGGAACTGCAAAAACGGCTGGACAGCCAGCTTAATCAGCTATATATGCAGCTAAAGGCGCGTTTGGACAGGCTGCCGACCCGCCAACAGCGGGCGGAAGCGGAGCCGACCGAGTTGGAGCCGTCCCGGAGCGTTCCGGCGCCTGTGGACCCGATGCCGCATGACGGCCCGTAAGTGAGGCGTTGGCGGCGGGACGGTGGAAGTAGCTATAACTGTTTGTCACGAATGGAGTTGCGCTCTTTAAAGCGGTGGCGTCCGGCCCCTCGGGGCGATCGCTGGAGCGTGCGACAAAAATCTGACGGATTCCACAGGTCGGACATATGCAAATAGCGGTAGAATGTGGCAGTGGTCGATGGCGGCAGGTGCTAAGCTGCGCGCTAAGCTGTCGCAGGAAAGGAGAGCTTCGTATGTTGGCTCGGCTGACACTGGTTGTAACGGCGTTGCTGCTAGCTGGCGTGGCAACGGCGCAGTTGCCGGCTTCCGGCATTCCGCAACGAGAACCGAGCACGTTGGAGGTGCTCAATCAGACGATTCCGGACTTTACGATGCAGGACGGCAGCCTGTACGAAGCGATCGAATTCCTGCAGGCGGTGGCGGCGAATGTCAACCTTGAAGTGCGCTGGAAGATTCTCGAGGATGCCGGCGTTGAGCCGGAGAAGCAGAATATCACGCTGAAGCTGAAGAACGCGCGGCTGTCGCAAGTGTTGCGGGACCTGATGCAGCAGGCGGGGGGCGGCGAATTGCTGCTGGCCTACCGTGCGGTGGGAAAGAGCATCGTGATCTCGACCCAGAAGGACCTGGGTGGGGAGATGGTTTCGAAAACGTACGATTTGCGGGACCTGCTGATGGGGACGGCGCATTTTGAGGCGCCGCAGATGGACGTTAGTCAGGCCCTGAGCCAGGTCGGCAGCGGCGGTAGCGGTGGTGGTAGCGGGTCCACCATCTTTGGCGGCAGCGGGACGAGTGGTATTAAGGGTACTGCAGGAATGACCGGCGATGAAGGGCCGGAGATGCAGAAGATATTGAGGATTATTAAGACGACGATATCCCCTGACTCCTGGGAGGACAACGGCGGCAAGGGAACGATCAACCCGTTCAATGGCGTCATCGTGGTGTATAACACGCCGCTAGTTCATCAACAGATCGCTGGGTTCGTGGAAGAGGAAGGTCTGGGGCCGTAAGTCGCGACCTGCTCAAGAGTTAGGTTCGGCCAGCGCGTTGTACCTGGACTTGCCGGCAAATGTATGACGGATGTACTGGTAGTATCGCTACTGGTCACGGTGGTGGCAGTGGCGGGGATCGGTGGGGCGTGCGTGGCTCTGAAAGTGCGGCGGTGGTCCCGCCAGGATGATCAGCGGGAGCCGTTTACGCTTCAGGAGTTGCGGGAAATGCGGGCCCGTCACGAGATCAGTGAGCAGGAATTCCAGGCGTTGCGGGGTCAGTTGCTTGGCCGTGCGGCAGCGCGCACCAGCGATAAGCGGCTTAGCAGCTAGGACATTTTCGGGCGTACGCGGATCGCGGAGAGCCGCGATTCATTTGAACAGGCGGGGGCAGCGGTTAAAATAAACTCATGTTCCGGGTACCTTGAAGGTGCAGGCCGGGAAAGGGCCCGGTTTTGCACAGATAGGATGATCAATGAGCGGTACCAGGGGTACTACTGGTGGTTCGCGTGGGCGGCGCGGAAACATGTGCAGCTTTTGCGGCAAGAGCCACCGCGACGCCGCGCCGATGGTGGAAGGCGCGAACGACGTTTTCATCTGCGGGTCGTGCATTGAGCTGTGCTACAACCTGGTTCGCGAAGAGCGTCGCCGGGCGGGCCGCTCGCGCGCCCCGCTGAAGTCGATTCCCAAACCGCGCGAGATTTACGAGTACTTGAACCAGTATGTGATTGGGCAGGCTATGGCCAAGCGCACGCTGTCCGTGGCCGTGCACAACCACTACAAGCGGCTGGCGCACGCCGAGACGATGGACCCGGATGACGTTGAGATCGAGAAGAGCAATATTCTGCTGATCGGTCCGACGGGTTCCGGCAAGACGCTCTTGGCGCGCACGCTGGCGCGCGTGCTGAACGTGCCGTTTGCGATCGGCGACGCCACGACGCTCACCGAAGCCGGGTACGTCGGCGAAGACGTCGAGAACGTGCTGCTGAAGCTGCTGCAGAACGCGGATTACGATCTGGAAGCGGCGCAGCGCGGCATCATCTACATCGACGAGATCGACAAGATCGGCAAGACGTGGAACAACGTTTCGATCACGCGCGACGTTTCGGGCGAGGGCGTCCAGCAAGCGCTGCTGAAAATGCTGGAAGGCACTATCAGCAACATCCCGCCGCAGGGCGGGCGGAAACACCCCGAGCAGCAGTACATCCAGATGGATACGACCAACGTGCTGTTCATTTGCGGCGGCACGTTCGTCGGCCTGGACAAAATTATCCGCAAGCGGCTCGGCCGCAAGACGATCGGTTTTTCGAGTCTGCAGGGGCAGGCGGACGAACAGCGTGACCTGGGGCGCATCCTGGAGCAAGTCACGCCGGATGACCTGATCGAGTTCGGTATGATTCCCGAATTCGTCGGGCGCCTGCCGGTCACGTGTACACTGGAGCCGCTGGACAAGAGCGCGCTGGTGCAAATTCTGACTGAGCCGCGCAACGCGCTGGTCAAGCAATACCAGAAGCTCTTCGAAATGGACAATGCCGTCCTGCAGTTTACGGACGAGGCGCTGGAGGAAATCGCGGCGCAGGCTATGGAGCGCGATACGGGCGCGCGAGCGTTGCGCTCGGTCCTCGAACGCTTCATGCTGGACTACATGTTCGACCTGGCCGACCTCAAACCGGGCGGGACCTACAAAGTGACGCCGCAGGTGGTCCGCGGCGAGTTGGATTTGCTGGCGCCAGGGCGGCTGCGCAAAGAGTCGGCCTGAAGTGTGGGCGGGGGGTGATTGGGGCTGCGCCTTGTCCGGGCGCAGTCTCCGGCGCACACACTGGTTACGTTACACGCGCACGGTGGTTAGCTCATCCCAGACTGTTCCGTTGCACTGTCCACAATTTACGCGGGCACAGTCTTCCCGCTCATTATCTGGCGCATGACGTCCAGCGGGGCGGCCGTTTTGTGCCAGGCTTCAAATTGTGCGGCCGCTTGGGCGAGAAATACTTCCGTGCCGCTGACAATGTGGCAGCCGTGCTGGCGCGCTTCGCGCAAAAGGCGCGTTTCCGCGGGGTTATAGACGGCGTCGATGACAGTCGCGGGCGGCTTGGAACGCAAGGCGGCGGCCGGCAGCGGCGATTCGTTCTCGGCCGGCGCCATGCCGATGGCGGTGCAGTTCACGATCACTTCTACAGGAGTGTGTAGGCGTTTTGCCCAGGGCTGTGCGCTGCAGCCCAGCTCATTTGCCAGTGCGGCGGCACGGGCCTCGGTGCGGTTGAAGACGGTGACGTTGTAGCCGCGCAAGAGCAGGGCGCAGACGGCGGCCCGGGCCGCCCCACCGGCCCCCAAGATCGCCGCGGTTCTTTCCCGGCCGCTTTCGGGGACCAGGGCGAGGGCTGCCAGAAAGCCCGCGCAATCGGTGTTGTCACCACTCCAGTTGGCCGGTCCCGTACGTGTGAGCGTGTTCACCGCGCCCACGCGCTGCGCAACGTCGCTCAACGGAAAAGCGTGCTCCGTCAGCCAACGCGCGGCGTGTTCCTTGTGCGGGATCGTGACGCTCAGGCCGGTTACGTCCAGGTGCGGGTTTTGCGTTATGTGGTCCATGAACGCGGCAAAGGCGGCATAGGTAGGCGCCACGGGCAGGGGCGCGTACACGCCGTCGATCCTCGCGGTGCGCATGGCGGCGGTATGAATGGCCGGGCTGCGGGAATGGCTTACCGGCCAGCCGACTACGCCGAATACCGTTGTCGACGGGCCGATCTCGTTCCAGCGGTAGACGTCGATCAGTTCACGCAGCGTGGGCTGGCCGGGCGCGGAGCGGCGGGTCGAATCGAGGGCGGCGAAGATAGCGAAGGCGTTGAATTTGCGGGCCAGAATACGGGTGATCAGCCCGGCCGGCTCAGTTGCCAGCATGATCAACTTTCGAGCGTGCGAGCATTGTTGAAGCTGTGCCAACACGCGACATGCATCCAGCGCGTCGTGCGCGGTGAAGATCGCCTTGACCACGTCGGCCGGTGAAGCCAGCAGGGGCTGCAGCGCTTGGCCGAGGGCCGCGGGCGTGCCGTGCGGGTCATGTTGTGACAGAATGAGGCGCGGGGGCGGAGCATTGCGCGTTTCGGGCGAATCGCCGCGGCGCGGGAGGCGCGACATGCCGCGGACGACGGCCTGCAGCTCAGGCGAGCGCCGCCATGCGGCAAACTCAACGTCCACGTAGTCCGGGGCGAGGGCCGCCAGTCGCTCGAACAGCGCCGCACGTTCGGCGTCACTCGCGCAGCATTTGCCGCCTTCATCGACCGATCGGAGAGTCAGGATGACCGGCAGTTCCCTGGGCTGGGCGAGGAACTGCTCGAGGGCCGGCAGATCTTCGATGAGATCCGCCCGCAACTCCAGCAGGTCTGCGCCGGCAGCCTTGGCGGAACGAGCCTGCTCCAGCAGAGGCGGACTGGCCGCCGTAATCGGCACGGCTAAGAGCGTACCAGTGGGCACGGTTGTACGCCTATCAGATTCCTTCGAGCAGGGCGGCCGGCGACGTACGCAAGGCACTGGCCACTCGCGCCAGAGTCCAGGCCGAGGTGCCGGTTTTGCCAAGCTCTATCTGTGAAAGCTGTGCAGCGCTGAGATTACAACTCGCGGCGACGTCGTTGAGCGTTAGGTTGGTCGCGGCCCGCGCCGCGCGAATGCGCGTCCCGAGGCGGCGGTTAAACTCGGCTTCGGAGCGTACGGCCAGGCCGCCTTCGGCGAGCTGGCGTTCGAGGGCGGCCAGCAGCGTGGCGGCCGCAAGCGGTTTTTCAAGAACATCTCGGGCGCCGGCCCGTACCGCTGCCAGCACCTGTGGGACTTCAGGGAAGGCCGCCAGCGCCAGGATGCGCGCCTGCGGCGCGGCGCGTTGCACGGCCGCGACGAGTTCCTCACCGTTCCAATTTGGCACGCGGAGGTCGACCAGCGCGAGCTGCACGTCGCTTTTTTCGGCGTAAGCCAGACCTTGAGCGGGGTCGGTGAAGGTGGCGACGTCGAAGCCGGCCTCGGTCAGCCAGGCCGCGGTTTTTCGACAGATTGCGTCCTCGTCGTCGATCACCAGTACTCGGACAGAGATCATCCGCATCATGGACGAGTATTGTGCGCCGCCGCCGGCTCGGAGGAAAGGCCGCGGCAGGGGGGCAGGAAGCGGTCGCTGGCCGGAGCGGGGCGCTGGGCGCGCGGCGCGGCACGCACCGGGCGCCCGGGCGGCTAACCTGGAATTCAAATGGTGGGCAACAGCTTACGCTAAAATCGGTTCGATCGAGTGCGTCGGGTCTGTTCACGAACACTTTCAATAGGAGCCGGGTATGAAGCGCTATCTTCGGGCTTCGTGCATTGTGCTGATGGGCGTCGGCCTGTCTATGACGTTAGGAGGATGTCCGGTTCTCTGCGACTTGCTGAACTGTCCCTGCAATGTCAATGAGAACGGTAACGCCAACGCGAACGCCAACGCCAACGTGAACAATGCCAACGTCAATGTTAACAACGCGAACGACAATGTCCTCAACGTCAACGACAACGTGGTCGACAACATAAATCAGAACGACAACTTCGTTGACAACGTGAACGACAACATCGTCGACAATTTCAACGATAATGCCTTCGATAATCTGAACGACAATATCGACGGCAATGTGAACTTCAACGACAATGTTGACGACAACGTGAACGACAATCTGTAAGTCGCCACCGACGCGTAAGCGCGCCCGGTAGCACGCGGCGCGTGTTAAGAGCGCCGGCAGGCCGTCTTGGCACACGCAATCGCCCGATCATCGCCTGTTGTGACTCAACCCGGGGGTCTGTGGCCGAGTCGCCTGCCAGACAGTCTCTGCATCTCTCCAATTACGAACTCGAATGCCCTAAATTCCTTCTCACAATCGAGAGACAATCAGTCGGACGACTACAATTATCCTGATTACGCATTCGGGCCTTCTATGGAGACACGCTATGAGAAGCAGAGTGTTCCGCGCCGGGACTGTGCTGATCTCTGCGGCCGCCCTGGCGGCATTGACCGCTTGTCCCGTCGCGACAACCGACGATGCAGAGACGGCAAGCACCGTGACTGCGGGCGAGACGGTTAACGGCAATGACAATGCCAACGGAAACGCCAACGCGAATGAGAACCTGTCTGGATGTGTGAACATCAACGGCACATGCGTGGACATCAACAATCTCAACTGCCCCGATCGCGACGACAACTCCAATTGTCCGTGCGGCTGTGCCGACACGAATGTGACGGATGTAAACGTAGTGGTGGATTTCATAGTTCAGCAGGTTACGAATATTGACATAACCCAAGTGGACGCGGCGATAAATGTCAATAGGCACAGGGTTCACGACAATGTGAACGCCGTGAAGCCCATAAACCTGAACTGTTGTCCGCCCTGCGACTGCAAGCGCTGCGAGTGCAAGTTCGACTGTCCGCCCTGTGATTGCGACTGCAAATGCGTGTGTGACAATCGGAACGAGAACAAGAAGCCAGACAATCGCAACGACAACAAGGACGACAACCGCAACGACAACAAGAAGCCCGACAATCGCAACGATAACAAGAAGCCGGACAACCGTAACGACAACTTCGACAATAAGAACAAGAATGATAATCGCTGGGAGTAGGATCGCAGGCCGTGGACGCCCGGCCCGGTGCGGGCGTCCACAAAGATTGAGGGATCTAGGGATCTAGGGATCAAGAATGGCCAGAGCCGGCGAGACGCGTGCGGCGTGCCCGGCCCATCCCAGGCGGCGAGGACCCGGCGGGTCCTTTCGTGCGCGGTTACGGCGGGCGGCTGCGGCTGAGTGTCCCGGCGCCCATCCCAAGCGGTGCAGAGCGGTTCCAACTCGTTGCAGGGCGCCGGCGGCGTCGGCATCGCTAGGCTCCCGGTCGTCGGCGAACTCGCGCGTCGGGCGGCTCCGCGAAGACGTGGGCGTCCCGTGCTTGGCCCTGCGTAGTTGCCCCGAGGATCGGTAAGACGAGTACGGGGGGCTGCCTTGGAGGGCGGCTCACCGGTGATGTCGGCGGACGCCGGCCATGACCACCCCCCAGCCGGGTTCGTACGTAGGTTCAATTGCGCATGTGGGCTCAATTGCACTGCCCTTGGCGGTCGAATAGCATCGCGGGTTGACCTGAATTTAGGAGCATCAGCGTATGCCCAGCCGCTATCTCGTAACCGCCGGTTTGCCGTATTCCAACGGGCGCTTGCACGTGGGGCACATTGCCGGCGCGTATTTGCCCGCCGACACCTACGTCCGATACCTGCGCGCCTGCGGCCGCGATGTGCGCTTCATTTGCGGCAGCGACGATAACGGCGTGGCGATCGAGATTTCAGCCCTGCGGTCCGGAAAGTCGCCGCAGGAGATTTCGACGCATTTTCACGAGGTGCAGAAGCGCGACTTCGCCGGCCTGGGGATCGAATTCGACGTCTACGGCGGCACGCACCAGCCCGGCTACCGCGAGATGCACGAGCGCATCAGCCAGGAGTTCTTCCTGCGCATCCATGAAAAAGGGTACTTCACCAAGAAGAGCACCCGCCAGCTTTACGATCCGAAAGCGGCCCGCTTTCTACCCGACCGCTACGTCCGCGGGAAGTGCCATCACTGCGGCGCCGCCGGCGCGACCGGCGACCAGTGCGATAACTGCGGCCAGATGATCGACCCGCTCCTGCTGATCAACCCGGTCAGCGAGATTACGGGCGAGCGGGCGGAGGTGCGGGAGACGACGCACTGGTTCCTGAGCCTGCAAAAATTCGAGCAGCCGCTCAAGGAGTGGCTCGAGAGCAAGCGTGGGCAGTGGCGGGCGAACGTGCTCAACTTCGCGTTGGGGCAGATCAAGCAGGGGCTGCCGGAACGATCGATGACGCGCGACATCTCCTGGGGCATCCCGGTGCCGCTGGATGACCCGGACGCGCGCGGCAAAGTGCTCTTCGTCTGGTTCGATGCGCCGATCGGGTATATCTCCTTCACGGCCCAGCTCTTTGCGGATCAGCTCGGGAACTGGCGCGAGTACGAGAAGTGGTGGTGCGATCCGGAATCCGCGATCGTGCACTTCATCGGCGAGGACAACACCGTCTTCCACGCGCTGATCTGGCCGGCGATGCTGATGGCCGACGGGCGGCACCAGCTTCCGTCGGCGGTAGTGGCGAACAATTTCGTCAACATCCGGATGGGCGAAGGCGACGAGAAGGTCAGCAAGAGCAAGACGGCCGAGAACTCGCCTGTTTGGATCCAGGAATATCTGAAGCGCTTCGATCCGGACGCCCTGCGCTATTACCTGACGGCGATCGCTCCAGAAACGGCCCGTACCTCGTTCGACCCGGCCGATTTTCTGCAGCGGAACAACAGCGAACTGGTGGCGGCGTTCGGCAACTTCGTGAATCGCACGCTGACTTTCCCGGCCCGCTACTTTGATGGCAAGATGCCGGCGGCAACGGCCCAAACGCCGCGCGATCGCGAGCACCTGGCGGCCGGTGAGGCGGCGCTAACCAAGGTGGGCCAGCAGATTGAGGGGCACCACTTCCGGGCGGCGTTGGAAGAGATGATGGGCTACGCCCGGCTGTGCAATGAGTTCTTCAGCATCCGCGAGCCGTGGCGCACGCGCAAGGACGATCCGGCCGACTGTGCGGCGGCGATCGCGACGTGCATCCACGCGGTGCAGTATCTGGCGACCATGGCTTACCCGTTCATGCCGGCGGCCGCGAAACGGCTGCTGACCATGCTGAACGCTCCCAGCGAGCAAATTCGGTGGGAGCCGCCCGTGCCATTGCCCGAGGGACACGTGCTGGGCCAGCCGGCGATCCTGTTTCAGAAACTCGAACCGGATGCGATGAGCATGTGACCGACAATCCGGTGTGGAAGGGTTAAAATCTCGCGCATGTCAAAGAGAGAACGAACACACGCGAATCGGGACCGGCGTTCGGTGCAGCGGGGGCTGATGCTGGTAGGCGCGGGCCTCCTGCCGCTGGCGGCGATGGTCTGGCTGGCCTGCCGGCCCAGTGGGGCGCAGCATTCAACGGCAGCGACGGGGCAGGAAGCGGTGGCGATCCCGATTGTGCTGTCGGGCCCCGAACAAGCGGCCCGCAGCGCGCTGCTGTGCTTGAAGGCAATTCACGAGGCGCGGGCCAGCCGTGACGAGGAGGCTGTCAGTCGGTATCTCGAACAACTTGACCTGGTGGCGGCACGCGACACCATCCGCCGCAGGTTTCAGACCAGCTACCCCCATTCGGCGAAGGACCCGGAAGCCGCCGTCGACAATTTTGTGGAATGCTGGGCAGCGGTCGTCGGCTATTACGCCGATGGATTGGACCCGAACCGGGTGAACGCTGTCGACGCCGCGGCTGGGGCTTTTCAGGTGGACGTTCATGCAACCGCGGCCGGGTCGCGGGGCGAGGCGACGATTCGGTTTGAATGTTTGCGCGGCGACGACGGCAACTGGCGGGTCTCGCGGGTGGACTTCGCGCCGCGGCCGGCTCCGTCGACCCAGCCGAGCCCGTAGTCGCGCACCATGCTCTTTCCCGCGATCAATGACACCATCATCGCGGTCTCAAGCGGGTGGCAGGCCAGTCCGCTGGGTATTGTGCGGCTCAGCGGGCCGGGGGCGTGGGA
>Ga0208198_1002113_pt1 | contig 15635 bp, 18 predicted proteins | sample AD_JPNTR2_MetaG_FD_184446 | JGI IMG/M metagenome (GOLD analysis project Ga0208198, IMG submission 184446) | Active sludge microbial communities of municipal wastewater-treating anaerobic digesters from Japan - AD_JPNTR2_MetaG (SPAdes) (version 2) | ecosystem: Engineered > Bioreactor > Anaerobic... | reverse complement strand
CCTTCTTTTTCCAAGTACTCCGCCGCACGTACCTTAATCCCAGGGTTCTATAGAAACTCCTTTGGGTCACTCCCACGGCTCCCCCGTACGGTACTCGGTACTGTACCCACATTAACTTTACTCAGTCAGAGGCGGAATCGAGCACCGGAAGGCGCGTGTCATGTCTGTAAACTTTGTGGTGGCAGATTCTTTTTGGTTTTTTGCAAGTAGCGAGGGTCTAGCTTAACCCCGGCAACAATAGACGTAAGCTGGGGATAAGCTCGCCGTATGCCCCAGATAGTCATTGGTCGCCCAATTCGCGTAAGCCCCACTCTCCTGGAGAGGAATCCTCCTATCTTCGTAACGGCGCCAATTGACGTCAAGGTATCCACAAGTATATATGACTCCTTTGATACTCCGCAAAGTTCAAATATGCTCTCCACTGCGCGCCATACAATCTTTCTTGCCGGTCCCATGCCGAGGACGTACACGTCGCATCCTGCGTCATCAGTTCCCATGTACATGCAAAGGCCTAGTTGAGCAGTGGTTGCTTTATCATAGTAAGGCAAATTCATGATATCCTGTGAGTATGGCACCCTGTGGACAGGCAGATTTCCAAGATGGATGGCTGCAGCTACCACCGAAGAGTGGGCACTGCCGTAGCAGCAATATATGACCTTCACTCTTAACGAACCCCCACGCTATCTACCAGGACCTTGTCCAACCAACATAAGAAACACTCCGGAGCTCACTGCCTTACGCGTTTTCCGGAGTTGATCAGGACATAGACTATGCCGGCTACAACGATTATCCCGATAATCCATGCTAAGGCTCTACCCGGAGAACCGCCTTCCAAACCCTTTGCAGGCCCGGATGCTGATACTACCGGCGCAATGGCAGATGCGAAAAGCCCTACAGCCCTTTCTGCTTCTTCCAGCTTGTTGGTGTGAGCACCAACCTCCATGAGCACGGCTCTGGGTAGCATGTCTTGATTGTAGTTTCCTTGTGCCCAAAGGATTCCCTTGACGAGGCCCGGCATTTTTGAGTCAGCAGCTCGCTTCAGCTGTTTTGCGAATAGGAGGTTCTGCCCCCTCGTTTGGTTTTGCTGACCTATAACCAGAGTTATCTTGGTTATTTCCTCTCCTGCTACAGTAGCTCTATAGGCCTCAGGAGGAACAGCATCTCTATGAATGTCAAAGGCAGCGATAGGTTGCTTTTTCAACAACTGAGCCAGGGTCCGCCTTGAACGAGCGTATGCTCCGCCGTCATGAGGATTATGATTATCAGTGGCTCTTTCCACATTAAAACCTTGCTTCTTAAGGGCCTGCTCAAATGCAGCAGCAACCTTGTAAACATCACCCCAGTCCTTTGTCGATGAGCCGCTTGACGGTTCATAGGACTCGTCGCTATGTGTGTTATACAAGACCACTGTCCCGCCTGTTTGTTGCTGTTGCCCGGCAACAAATATTTGACTTAACATCCTTGTGATACCGGAAAGAATCGATGCTATGGCATCTCCGAATGCCTCATGTCCATTATCCGGAGGGACTTCCTCAGTAAAGCGGGCGTACGCGGTTCGTCCGTCAATTCCAATAACTTCATAGGCAATATTGTCTTCACTGATGAACACGTCACCTGGAACAAGCTGAATCGCGGTTTGAAAGACTTCATTGTCACTCTCATCGACTAATGTGTAGTACCCTTCACTCAATTCGTGTTCCGCAAATGCGACTCCTTGAATGAGCAAGCTTAGAACCCAAATAATAACAGTCACCAAAATGCCCCTGTGCAAGAGGCGCGCCCTTCGACTGCTATGACGTTCGTGTCCGGTGTCGGCCATATGTTTATCCCCCGCTTATTCGTCAGACTCATCACCCGGTCTGTCCGCCTGTCCTCGATTTTCAGGGATGTGCCCCCCTTGCAATCGCTCCATGGTTTCCCCGAATATTTCCGCAAGACCTACGGCGATAATGCCTGCAATTACCACTGCGTCAAAGGCGCCGGCGCCACCAATATCTACAGTGGACGGCATCCTCCTTATCACGACTTCCACCAGGTGAGCAATGTCCATGAACACAACACCAAGGACCGCTCCTGCAAATGCTGCACGCCTCGATCTGCCTAGTAGGTATGCTATGGCCCCAGCCACCAATCCGAAAACATATATAGAGTCTATTATCGTTCTGCCTTCCTCAAACGGGAATAGCTTTGATATGACTACAAGGGCTGCTCCTGTTGCCACTGCGGAGAAGATGCCTCGCCTGGTCTCAGCGGGAGAATCAGCGCCTGCCAATACATATAGGGCAATACACACAGGGACTACCGAGCCCCCAAGATTGAGGCTAATCTTCTGAATACCCCTATATATAGGAATGTCAATGAATCCTCCCACCAGGATTAACAAGACTGCTACCAGAGCTTGTTTATCATTGAGGCGCATTCGATCAAGGACCCTGTGGGCAAGTCCGAGAAAGATGACGACACTTACTGCAAGGAGCAGAATAAGTCCGACTGTCATGTCAAAGCCCCCTTCATCCGTGGAAGCAGCTTCCCTTCCACACCCTGGAAAATAGCTTTTCCCTATCTCAGAAGGGTTATTCCTTAGAGAAGAAACAGCGCCGATGGCTTTTAGCCACCGGCGCCATGTCATGTCAGCATGTATTTGCGCCTAGTTGATGAAGATGTCGGTTTGAGGTATAGACCCTCTGTCACTCCTGTGAATTCTTAAGAATATCACCAAACACATCCCCGATAGTGATGCCTTGGCTGTCAGGTTTATCCGAGTACTTCTTATAGACTCGCTTTTCCTCTTCAGACCGGGCTTCTTTCAGGCTCAAGCCTATTCTATGGTCTCTTGGCCTTACACTGATGACTTTTACTGCTATCTCATCCCCTGGACTGACTACTTCATCAGGCTTCTCTACTCGCCTGTCAGCTAATTGCGAGATATGGACAAGGCCTTCAATCCCAGGTTCCAACTGGACAAAGGCGCCAAAGTCAACTATTTTCGTGACCGTGCCCTTGACAATATCGCCCACTGGATATCTTGTGGTCACGTCATCCCATGGATCCGGAAGGGTTTGCTTAAGACCCAATGAAATCCTCTCGCGCTCCCTATCTACAGCCAGCACCTTTATCCTTATTCGATCCCCTTCTGAGACCACGTCTCGGGGATCTTCCGTTCTGGTCCAAGCCATATCCGAAACATGCAGAAGGCCCTCCACTCCGTCGCCTATGTCGACGAAAGCACCGAAATTAACGACACGTCTTACAATACCTTCCACAATTACGCCTTCGTTCAAAGATTCAAATACTCTCTTCCTGGCTTCAGCCAGTTCCTCTTCTTGCAATTGCCGTGCGGAAAGAACCACGTTTTTCTTCTCCCTGTCTGCCTCGAGAACCTTCATGCGGAGAGTCTCACCAAGGAGAACTTGGAGGTCCTGAATAGGGCGAATACTTGCGTGTGAAGCAGGAACAAAACCCCTCAGACCTACATCAACAACAATACCGCCTTTGACTACATCCGTGACTTCGCCTTCGACTATTCCGTCATTCTCAAGAGCGTCGAAAATCGCATCCCATGCCTTGGCAATATCAGCCTTACGCTTGGATAGAACCGGTTCGCCGCCATCCCCCTCCAGTTTCTCAACCAAGACATCTATGCGGTCGCCTACACTGACTATGCCTTCACATGACTGGACCTGCCTTCTGGAGATCTCATTCCTCGGCACTACGCCTTCGGATTTAAGTCCAATATCGACAAGGACCCGCTCGGGTTCAACGGCAACAACCGTACCTTGAACTATGTCACCTTCCACAAAGGTCTGCTCAAGCGGAATGTCCATAGTAAGAGGCTCCTCCCCTTCAGGCCCTGTAAGATGCGGCTCTTCCTCAACCCGCGAACTCTCAGGATCTCCTTGTAGAATTTCTCTGACTTCCCCTTCACTATCGGCGCATTCTTTTGAATCCTCGCAAATCTCCTGCATTTCGTCTTCACTTGCCTGAACGGCTTCCACTTCGTCTTTAATCTTGTCTTCCGTAATCTCTCGTACCCCCAACTCATTTATCTTCTCTTCATCCAGTACGCTCATCCTCTCAATGACCTCCTCGATAACCCAATTCGGCGTTGATGCCCCCGCCGTTAACCCCACCCTTTCGAGTCCTGAAAAGTCCAGGGCATTTAGGTCTCCCGGCCCTTCCACCCAGTAGACCTTCCTACCTTCCGCCTTACAGATTTCTACAAGCCTTCGCGTATTCGCGCTGGCCCGCCCGCCGATCACAACCACGGCATCAACTGATCGTGCCAGCTTGCGTGCAGCATCTTGCCTTTTGCAAGTAGCGTCACATATTGTATTGTAGGCCATAAGCTCTTTCGCCCTTAAGGCAAGGGCGGCAAGAACCCGGCGAAAAGCCTCGACTGTCTGGGTGGTCTGGCAAACAACACCGACCTTGGGCTCGACGGAACCGGATGCCACGTCTTCAGCTGTTTTTACGACTCTTACATTGCCTCCGGCCCACCCTATTAGCCCAACTACTTCTGTATGTCCTTTATCACCAACGATAAACACCTGATAGCCCTTACTATCCAGCTCAGCTACACGCTCTTGTATGCACCTCACGTATGGACAAGTAGCATGGACAACTTCCAGCCCTCGCGTCCGGGCTTCATCAATAACATCAGGTGGTAGTCCGTGAGATGGCACTATCATGCAACCATCGGAGATTTCATGCAAATCCGATACCGGAATAACCCCTGTTTCTTTCAACTTGGCGACAACCTGAGGATTATGAACCAAGGGGCCGAGGGTGAAGGCCCGTCCTTTAGCGCCCGCTGCTTCAGCAATTTCAACCGCTCGCTTAACCCCATAGCAAAATCCGCTGTGTTCACCAACTATAACCTGCAATACCCGTTCTACCTTCTTCCCTATTATCTCCCAACATCAAGCCAAACTTAACCTCTTGACTCTTAAAAGCTCCCAACTAATCTTTGAATCTCTTCCATCATGAGGTTTGTGATAGCTTCTTTCGACCTGACGGAATACCGGTTCTGAGAAGCCATGGAGCACACCTCAGCAGGATCAATCGGCTTGCCGAATTTCACAAAAACACGTCCCCTCCTGGGAAGCACAGCGCCTTTGCGCATGACCCTGCCTGTGCCGACAATCCCCACCGGTACTAGATAAGCACCTGTTTTCTCCGCAAGAACCGCTGCCCCTGAATACGCTTTCTTTAGCCTGCCATCGAAGCTTCTGGTCCCTTCGGGAAACATTCCTAATACTTGGCCGTCCCTTAACACCTCAAGAGCTTGATGGAATGCATTCTTATCATCTTTTCCGCGTTGCACGGGGAAAGCTCCCAGGCCACGAAGTATCACTCCTAGAAAAGGGTTTTCAAACAGCTCGCGTTTTGCCATAAAGCGAACCGGCCGGTCTATTGCACATCCTACCACTATAGGATCGAGCATACTTACGTGATTCGCAGCCAGGAGCACGCCTCCTTCTTTTGGAACGTTATCCTTTCCTTCTACTTGCATACTAAAGGCAATTCTCATGACGAATCTGAGAATTGCCCTAGCGATCACATAAAACAAGGCGTATCCCCCTTGCCTCCTGCCACTTCCTTAGTATCCTTATTTTTAGAAAGTATTTCGCAAATGACACCTGCCACTTCCATGATGGTTTCTTCAGGAGCCTTTCCCGTGGTGTCAATGGTAATGGAATCAGGCGCCGGCTTAAGGGGAGCTACTGTCCTCCCACTGTCAACTTTATCCCTATGCATGATCTCACTGATAACAGTTTCTTCTACCACGTCATATCCTCGCTCACGGGCTTGAGCTACCCGTCTACGCACACGCTCATCAAAATCTGCCACAAGGAATATCTTCACATCTGCACAAGGCATAACAACAGTACCGATATCCCTTCCATCCATCACTACGCTACCCTTACTGCCTATGGCACGTTGTATATCCAAAAGAGCGGACCTCACTCCCGGAATTTCGGCTACTTGTGATACATAAGCGCCGATTTCAGGAGATGTCAATTCCCCTGTCACATCTTCACCGTCAAGAAAAACCCGGCATTCTCCTTCATTAGGCTCAACTGCGACTTCAGTTGTCTCGGCCAGTCTGACTAAGGATTCAGTTTCCCGAACATCGATCCCCATGCGCAAGGCCTTAAGTGTCAGAGCCCGGTAAATAAGGCCTGTACTGACATAAGCCATACCAAAGATCTTTGCGACAGCCTTTGCTACTGTGCTCTTCCCTGCGCCTGCAGGACCGTCAATAGCAACAACCGGACCTGCATCATTTTTGCTCGCTCTTACGTTATTCGACGTATCCATCGTAGATTCCTCTTCTCCCCAGATAAATCTCAGGCCAATATACATAATGCATATGCTTGTTAAGATCTTCAGTTGGAATTATCCTCGGAATAAGCATCTACGTTCAGCCTCACACCTTCAAGACGTTCAACTCTGCTGAAGCCGGCTCTTCCTTCAGGCGTACTAAGAATAATCTGGCCTAACACTGTAAGAACCAGAAACAAGCCGAGCACTATGGCAAACACTCTCTCAAGGGCATATAGCAATCTGTCCACAGTTTCTTTCCCTTCATCTGACCCTGAGCTCATAACGCTTTTCTCTGCCTTTCTTCAGCCGAGCATTGGCCTGCGAGGTAACCGGTGGAGAAAGCAGCCTGCAGATTATACCCACCGGTTACACCGTCAACGTCAATTACTTCTCCTGCGAAGAATAATCCCTGAACAAGCTTTGATTCCATCCTGCGGGGGTCAATTTCATCTACATCCACCCCGCCTGCGGTAACAATCCCTTCATCAGTCGGTCTTAACCGAGCTATGTGCAATGTAAGTCCCTTTAGGATCCTCCCTATTTTGAATCGTTCCTCCCTGGTTACCTGAGATATGTGTTTCGCCGCAGGCACTCCGGCTTCCTGCACAATTATGGGAATTAAATGTTTAGGCACAAGATCAGTTAAGGAATTAGATATGTTTTGCCCCCGGTGTTTTTGAAAATCCCGCAAGATTCTGGCATCCAATTGTTGATGGGAGAGGGCAGGCTTCATGTCGATTGCAAGTGCTATCTCAGGTTCAGTCTGAATCAGAGCGGACGCAACCTTCCGTGATAAGGTCAAGATAATAGGACCGGAGACTCCGAAGTGAGTAAACAGCATTTCCCCCAATTCCGACGCCGCCTCGCGCCCGTTTATAGTCAAAGTTGCTTGTACATTACGCAAGGTCATCCCTGCCACGTCTTGCGGCCATGACTCAACTGTCTCCAGCGGAATCAGAGACGCTCTTGGCTGGATGATATTGTGTCCCAGCTCTTTGGCTATTCTAAAGCCATCACCGGTAGAACCTGTAACCGTATAGGTAATTCCTCCGGTTGCGATTATCACTGCATCGCACGGCATAAACTCAACCTGCCCATTGCCTGTGGAAAATACAACTCCCTTCACTCTGCCGTCTGACGCAACAACCTGTTTCACGTTGGAGTTGCACCTCAGTCCTGCCGCGCTCTTCTTTATATACATCATCAAAGCCCGCAACACGTCCCTGGATATTCCCGATGCAGGAAAAACTCTTCTGCCTCTTTCCACCTTACTCTCGACTCCAAGTTCCCGGAAAAACTCTCGGAGGTCATAGGAGTCAAACCGTGAGAAAGCTGAATACAGGAACTTTCCGTTGCCGGGCATACCGGCTATCAGCCCATCCACATCTGTATCATTTGTAAAATTGCATCTACCCTTCCCTGTGATTAGGAGTTTCCGGCCGGGCCGGCTGTTTTTCTCCAGAAGAGTTACATTGGCTCTTTGCGATGCAGCGCTTCCGGCAGCCATTAGGCCTGCAGGTCCTGCCCCTACCACTATGATATTCTTTTGCAAGACCTTATCCCTTCTTCCGACCTTGCTGCCATCTTCCTGACCCAGCTTTCCTCTGTTTGGGTGAGATATCTCCATGAACCGACCTTCAAGTCCCCGATTGATAATTCGCCAAGATGAGTCCTGGTAAGACTCTTGACCGGATACCCTATTGCGTTAAACATCTCACGAACTTGGCGTTTCCTGCCTTCCCCAATTTTGATTTCCACCGAAGCCGAGCTCCCATAGGCCTTAATCAGCCTTACGACAGCCGGAGACGACATGTGCCCTGACTGCAATCTTACTCCGCGCCGCAATTGATTCAGCTCATCTTCACCTGGCGTCCCTTTGACAACCGCTACATAAGTCTTCTCTATTCCAAATCTGGGATGAGTCAAAACGTAAGTCGCATGGCCGTCGTCAGTTAGGAGAAGGAGACCTTCAGTATCCCGATCCAGTCTGCCTACGGGGAAAAGCCTTGTGTCCGTGAGCGGGATAAGATCCAGTATTGTGAGCCTTCCTTGAGGATCGTGGACTGTTGAAACATAACCTTTAGGCTTATTGAGCATGATATATGTTTTCTTTTCACAAGTACTGACAGTGACAGGTTTTCCGTCAACCCTTATCTGACAGGCGAAAGGATCAAACCTCGCGCCCGGTTCGCGTATAACTTCCCCATCAACCGTAACGCGGCCTTCTTTGATAATTCTTGCGCTCGCCCTACGTGAAGCGACACCTGCATTCGCAAGAATCTTCCCGAGCCTTTCCATTTCGATGCCACCAATCAAGACAAACTACTTCATGCCTTCCAACCTACCCAGACTCTCCGTGGCTCCCAGAGCCAACAGAATATCACCCTCTTCAATGATATCATCAGGCCCGGGTGATACTTTGACTTCATTGCCGGCTCGGCGAAGGGCAACAATATTTACACCGAATCTGGCACGCAGATTCAGCTCACGAAGAGTCTTGCCGATAAACTCCGGAGAAGCCGCTATTTCAGCGACTCCGTAATCCGGGGAGAGTTCAATAATCTCAAGAATATTTGAGGACGTAAGGGTATTAGCCAATCTTACACCCATATCCCGTTCGGGGTAGACCACCTTTTCCACCCCGATCTTCTCAAGGAGCTTGCCATGTAACTCGTCAGTCGCTTTTCCAACAACGCAAGCTACCCCTAAGTCTTTCAGAATCAAGCATGTAAGTATGCTGGACAACACATCATGGCCGATTGTAACAATGACTACGTCAAAGTTACGGATGCCGATTGCCCTGAGAATGTCTTCATCTGTCGCGTCTGCTTGAACAGCATGGGTAACTTCGCAAGCCACCCGTTGAACCTTATCTTCATCTATATCGACAGCCAGGACTTGGTACCCTAGTTTTGCCAACGTACAGGCGACACTGGCACCAAACTTCCCCAGACCGATGACTGCAAACTGTCGCATTATACCATCTCCCACCAAGGCATTATGCACCGGTACAAGAGACCTGCCACAGGAACTTTTGGGTTCCAAAAGATCTTACGACATTATTTGTGTCAATGCAACCTGACATTTTGAGGCCATAGCCGATGTCAGTGAGCGTCTCCTTGTATGTTTTGCTTGTAGGCTATATCTCCTGTGCTTTTCTGCTTCGCTCCGGGAGCTCCTTTGGCCAAGAAAGAAGGGACGAAGTCAATTAACTTGTCCAGTGGGCCGATGCCTTCCACAGGCATAACCCTAACTTGGCCCATACTGACAACAAGGAATGCCACGGGAAGAATGGTGAGTCCTGCGCCCGCCCCTCCGCCAAACGGAAATTCCGCTCCGTGCGTGGCGTCATTCGGACGGGTCTTCCCCTCCTGCCGTTCTCTTGCAGTCGGGAATTCACTGCCCCCTGCGGCAAAGCCTACCGATACTCGGGATACCGGCAAGATCACCGTCCCGTCCGCAGTCTCGACCGGATCTCCTAAAATGGTATTGACATCGATCATTTCTTTAATATTCGCCATGGCAGTTCTCATCAAGGCATCAATTGGGTGATCCGCCATATCTATTTCTCCTTTCTGACAAAGCCGGGTCTACCGCTAGTCTTGCCCAAAGATAGCCCGGAAAACAACATCGCCCGGTCTCAATAGCACAATACTGTCAAAATCCAGATCAACACGAACTTCATTGTAACAAGGCCGGATGGTGATATCTGGCGGGTCCTTTGGGAATCTGAGTTTGTCAGAAAAGACAGCCATGGCAGCGCCCACAAGAGTATAGATCGATCCTACAGCTATACCGGTAGTGGCCGCATCGCCTGTCCCAAAGCTCAAGAGGACTCGAAAGCGGAGTATGTCCAGGCCTCTCTTGAAGATTTGCCCGCTAATAGACTGGATGAATCTTTCCTGTGGTATTCCGGGTTTTTCGTCTTTATCTTCCGACAAGTGCTGCTTAGGTTTATTCCTGAGTATCCTTCTAAACGTGCCGGCAATCAGCACCCAGGCGTTCTCAGGATTCCTGATAAGCTCTTGAAGGGTAGAACTTATCAGTTCTTCCGGGCTGTCTTGATTTAGACGTGTTACGTCATGGGTTCTATATAGAGTGAACCATATCAGTCCGTTCATAATCCCTAAGCTGACTCGGGCAAGTGTCTGCTTTCGATTAAGAGTAAGTTGTATACGGACATGTACAGGCACGACAAACACAACTAAGGCAAAGCCTGCTATGCTGAGAATAAGAAATAGAAGAACCCATTTCATTGAAAGACTTCGCTTTGATAGATCATAAGGATATTTTTTTCCTAATCTGAACCGGGTATTCCAAGGAGCGAATCTGAGTCTTCGCTGAGCGGCGGAAGCTCATCGAGGGATGCAAGGCCGAACCACCTGAGGAACGCTGATGTAGTGGAGTACAATGCAGGACGCCCAGGCGCCTTTTTTCTTCCGGACACACGCACAAGGCGTCTTTCCATGAGCGTGTTCAGAACACTGTCTACTCTGACACCTCGAATACTCTCCAACTCAGGCTTGGTAATAGGCTGTCTGTAAGCGATTATCGCAAGTGTCTCCAATGCGGGGCGGGATAAACTTTGCCTGACCTCAATATTGAGGCGGGACACATAATCAGCCAACTCAGGCCTTGTAGTCATCTCATAACCGCCTGCCACAAAGATTATCTGAATACCGGATTTCTCTCGCTTGTACTTATCTTGAATGTCTCTTACTATGGATTCTATCGTCCGGGAGTCAAGGCTGATTATCTCTCCTATCCGTTTCGGAGAAATCGGGCTGGGCGATGCGAAAATCAAGGCCTCAATTATGGCCTTAGCCTCACTGTACTCCATCGGCTTCTCCCCCTGGCGCAAAGGCTATCATGATTTCGCCGAAATGTCGATCCTGTCGAACAATTATCTCTCTGAGCCGGATGAGCTCAAGAAGCGCAAGGAAAACCCCTATTACACCTGAGCGCGTGACAGGTTTCTGGAAAAGCTCACCAAAAGCCACTTCGTCCTTTCCCCGAATGCAGGAACGGATATGATCCATACTCTTCTCAAGGAAGAGTTCATCTTGGGGGACATGCGAAAACTCTTCACGAGGCGCATCCTTCAGAATATCCTTTAGGGCGGAAAGCAAATCTTCAAGCTCTATTTCAGTCGATACCACCGATGTTTCCAACCGGTCAATCTCAACAGGACGGCTCCTAGGAAAGACATCGCGCCAGGCAGCGTCACGCCTGGCTAATTCCTCAACTGCATCCTGAAATACCCGATATTCCATTAAATGAGTAAGGAGAGCTTCATTAGACCACTCTCCCTCCGCGTCATATAAGGAGCCTTCTTCTGACTCCGGCTCAGGTTCACCCTCTATCTCACCGTTTTGATATTCCTCAGGGGGTAAGAGTTTCTCCGCTTTTGCCTTTATGACATCGCTGGCTGCTGAAAGAAAGTCTCCGACATAATCTAAGTCAGGCTTCCCTATAACCCGCTCTATCTCGTGCATTGCCTCCCGGAGAGCATTGAGAGCTGAGACGGATGAAGGATCCACTTCTCCTTTCTCCAGGCCGCGCGTCAATTCTTCAAGAGCTCTGATGGGCTGTAGGCGCTCGCTGGGAGCATCCTTCAAATTCTCATCGCCTGCCTAACCTCTTCCAAAGTCGCCTCAGCGATAATCCTGGCCTTTCTCGCTCCTTGTTCCAAGACTTCATGAACGATCCCGGGATTTCTCTCAATAGCCTCTCTTCTCGCACGAATCGGCTCTAAGTACTCATTGAGCGCATCAGCTAACTTCCGTTTGCACTCAACACATCCTATACCTGCGCTTTTGCATTCTTTTTGAATTTCATCAAGGCTCGGTTTTGAGAAGACTTTATGAAACGCGTACACAGAACACACATGAGGGTCACCTGGATCCCGTCGCCGTATCCTCTTAGGATCTGTAACCATGTTCGCCACAATGTTCTTGACTTCGTCGGCGCTTGCCGACATTTCAATGATATTTCGATAACTCTTGCTCATCTTCCTGCCATCAGTGCCGGGAAGTAAAACAACCTCATTGAGACGTTCTTTTGGTTCCGGGAAAACAGGCTCATAGAGGAAGTTGAAGCGTCTTGCAATTTCCCTTGTAAGTTCTAAATGAGGCAATTGATCTTCTCCTACAGGCACGACTTGGGCTTTATAAACCAAGATATCGGCAGCCATAAGCACAGGATACCCCAGAAATCCATGGGTCATAATGTCTTTTCCCTCAAGCTCTCTAAGCTGCTCTTTATAAGTCGGACACCTTTCCAGCCATGAGAGGGGGGTAATCATGGATAAGAGAAGGGACAACTCTGCATGTTGCTTAACGTCAGATTGCTTGATTATTAAGCTCTTTTCCGGATCTATTCCGGCAGATAAATAATCGATCACCAAATTCATGGTGTTTTCCCGAATCTCACCGGTATCTTCATAGCCTGTCGTAAGGGCATGCCAGTCTACAACGGCAAAGACACACTCATACTCGTCTTGCAGTTTAACCCAGTTGTCGAGGGCACCCAGGAGATTCCCAAGATGGAGTCTTCCGGTAGGTCTCATACCACTGAATATTCTTGGTTTCGACATACATCTATCTCCCCTTGTCTAGAGAATTCTCCGGCCCGAAATGAGGAAGGCCAAGAATCTCATGATAGGCATCATTATGGTGGATGTAGCCCCTGTAAAAATCAGAAGCAGCAGAATGAATTGACCATATTGCTCCAATTGCTGATAAATGTAAAGATTCTTGCCTCTCAAAAACACAAGAAGTAGCCTTGAGCCGTCCAAAGGCGGTATCGGAATAAGATTAAATGACGCAAGGCCAAGATTTATGATAATGGCAAAATAAGAAATCAGATCAAAGTAATATGGCATAGATATGCCTAATCTATATGGCAAAGCGAAAAGAAAAGCTAAAACCACATTGGAAAGAGGGCCTGCCACACCCACGAGAGCCATTCCCTGCCGCCAATTCTTAAAATATGCAGGATTTATTGGCACAGGTTTTGCCCAGCCGAATCTACGGGTAATTATCAGTGCCAGAGTGCCGAAAACATCTAAATGAGCCAAAGGATTAAGGGTTAGACGGCCTTCCCAGCGAGGGGTAGGATCTCCCAGAGCGTCAGCAGTTGCAGCATGAGCAAACTCATGAACTGTAAGTGACAGTAATATTATCGGTAAGGTCAAAAACATAGACGACAAGGCAGCCATATATCTCCCTCCGCACTGTTCCTTGAACCACTTTAGCGTGGGTTGCCTGCTGCAGGCAAATGGGGGTAAATCCCCGTTGCATCGACTTGAGCCAACCGAGCAGGCATTCTGTCTCTCGCCACCAGATTCGCGTAGGTTTCCCTCTCTACAACGATATCAGCCAAACCTGCCTTCGCGAATATCACGGCAGGTCTGGGGTATCTGTTATAATTACTTGCCATGGAATAATGGTAAGCCCCTGTGGTAAGGAGTGCCAGCAAATCACCGGGTTTAACTTGAGGCATCTTCGCATCGACAACTAACATATCCCCTTCTTCACAATGCTTACCTGCTATAGAGACTGTCTCGGTAGGCTCTTCTGTTGCCTTGTTGGCTAAAACAGCCTCATACTCGGCCTGGTATAACGCGACTCTTGGGTTCTCAGACATCCCGCCGTCAACCATGATGTATTTTCGAAGCCCCGGTATATCTTTGATTGCACAAACAGTATATAATGTGGTGCCTGCTTCACCTACGATGTAACGCCCCGGTTCCACCATGACACACGGGAGATCCAAACGTTGGGTATGACAGGACTCGCGAATGACCTGGGATACTCTCTTGGAGTATTCATCAATGGAAAGCGGAGTATCACAAGACTTATACCTGACACCGAATCCGCCTCCGAGGTTCACCTCGCGCAAACTGTACCCGAATTTCTCTTTGACATCTCCTGCAAAATCCATTACAACCTGAGCTGCCAGAACGAAAGGCTCCACGTTAAGTATTTGAGACCCAATGTGGCTGTGGACTCCTTCAAGAACGAGATATTCGGAAGCCAGCACTCGTTCCACTGCTTTCATAGCCTGCCCGTCAGTTATTCCAAGCCCGAACTTGGAATCTATGAGGCCTGTTTTGATATAGTCATGTGTATGCGCTTCCACCCCGGGATTAAGACGAATCTGAACATGCGTTCTTTTCCTCGACTTTCGCGATACCTCAGAAAGCAGGTCAAGCTCGTCAAGGTTATCTATTATGAATCTTCCCACACCGACCCTGACTCCCATTTCTATTTCCTGGCGGGTTTTGCAGTTTCCGTGAAACAGAATATTTTCCGGCGGAATCCCGGCTTCAAGAGCTGTAAACAGTTCTCCCCCGGAGCACACATCAAGGCCCAGCGACTCTTCATGGATGAGTCTGCACATGGCAAGAGTGCAAAAGGCCTTGCTTGCGTATGCCACAAAAGCCTTCGGATAGTATTTCAGAAGCGATGTCCTTATCTCACGGCTCTTGGCGCGAATCATCTCCTCATCCATGACATGAAGGGGGGTGCCAAAGTCTCTTGCAAGGCGGGTGGCGCGACAACCACCTATCTCCAATTCTCCGTCACTTGTAATTTGTATAGACCTATATAGCTCCAATTTAGCCTCTCCCATCCAAAAACAGCGGACTGGCCGTCCTGTCCGCACGTTCGAGTCCTTATTATTAGTTCCGGTCAATCCTGCCGCTTATACCATTAATATCGTTCTGCTCCAAGGAATAGCTTGTTTCAAATAATAGCATGCAAGCTACCTGGGGTCAAGAGAATCCGCTGCTTTGTGTCGTCGGCCTGTGATAATGTCACCCTATAAGCGGTCTGAGAAAATGTCACCCCCCCTGCGGGAATACGACTGGATCCGGAAGGATCTAGGAGCACCCTCCCCAGCCCCGGGGCTGAGGAGGGTAGCAGAATTTTGGTGACATCCCCAGACCGGCGTTATTGCGCTTCCTCGTTAGCTCTGGGAAGATGTCACTATGAACGGAGTTGACATTTTTTTGAGCAAGAAGGAAGCACGCCGAGTTTATGTTATCGAACAGGTCATCCAAAGTAAACTTACCATAAGTCAAGCATCACAAATTCTAAGACTCTCTGAACGCCAAGTACAACGCCTTAAAAAGGGAGTGATGACAGAAGGCGTGGCGTTCTTAGCCCACAAAAACAGAGGCCGTAAGCCTAAACATGCTATACCCAAGGAGGTACGCGACACGATCATTTCATTGGCTCTCGACCCGAACAAATATCAAAATGCAAGTTGCCAACAAATGTCTGAATTACTTGCCCAGTATCAAA
>Ga0208198_1002094_pt1 | contig 15749 bp, 13 predicted proteins | sample AD_JPNTR2_MetaG_FD_184446 | JGI IMG/M metagenome (GOLD analysis project Ga0208198, IMG submission 184446) | Active sludge microbial communities of municipal wastewater-treating anaerobic digesters from Japan - AD_JPNTR2_MetaG (SPAdes) (version 2) | ecosystem: Engineered > Bioreactor > Anaerobic... | reverse complement strand
TGGGAAACTCTCCGCGAATCCAGATGTAGCCACGCTTATCCGGGAGCAGGTTTTCCAGGTTGGCCAGGGCTTTTTCATCAATCGGGGTAAAGGTAAGATTCTTTACTGCCTCAAGATTTTTCTGTGGTTCTGAGGTGTCCGGTGATGGATCTAAGGCCCAGTACCATTGCTGGGCATGGAACATAGGAGGTTTGCTGACCGCACCTTCGGCCGAGACTGCCCTGTCTGGTATTGTAAGCATTACAAGCATTACAAAGCCAAACCAGAATGTAAAACGCCCTGATGTGTTCATGGTTAGCAGTCCCATTACAAACCTCCATAATATTTTGTTGAATTCTTAATTTTGATGATGTTTTGCCAGTGTTTCCTGGACCTTTTTTTCGTTGTATAATAGAAGCAGGATAAACCCGATTACACAGAATGCAAGAGCAAAGACCGTGGTAAGCCGTACTCCTGAGGTTCCAACCACTTCACCCTGCTGGGCTCCGATCATAACGATAGAGGGGAGCAGCACTGCTCCGATTGACTGGCCCATTTTGGACATGAAGGTTCGGAATCCAAAAAAGACCCCCGCCTTATACATGCCGGTTTCGATAGCATAGGCTTCTGCCATGTCGGATACCATGGCATTGGGCAGTATACCAAAAACCGCCAGAGGAATTGCCGCAAGGAGGGCCGCAATCATCGCCTGTGTCATGGCAGGCAGGGGCAGGTAACCGAAGAGGGAGCAGAATATAAAGAGCACCCCAAAGAGTCCAAAGGCAATCATTAAGAGCCGTTTCCGTCCCACTGCCCGGGCAATGAAGTTAACAGGAATATAAAAGGCAAAACTTACCAGGAACATCAGGATAAAGAGGCTCGAATAGGTTTCTTTTGGCAGGCCCAGCAGGACTGTAATGTAGTACATAAGCCCGTTGTTGATGAAATAAAGGCTGATCCAGTAGGCAAAATCTGAAAGGGTAAAGCGTAAAAAGTTCCGGTCCTTTATAACATTACCGATGGAGGTAAAGAAGCCGTCATCGCAGGGAACCGATTCGGCATATCTGTTTTCATCGATCACGATGATGGGAAGGACCATCAATATAAAGGATACGAGGGCAAATACACCCTGGGCTGCCTGGAACGCCCTGAGGGCTGACATACCCTGTGCCTGGAACATACCCTGCAGTGCCGGAGCCTGGGCTCCGATCATGGCGCCCAATGCCCAGGTGATGGAAATCATGGTGGAAAGTTCCAGACGCTCATTGCTGCTGTGGCCCAGTTCGCTCATCCATGCAAAGAAGGGAGTAACATACATGGTCATAAAGAGGTAAAAGAGGGTTACCGTAACAAAGAGCCAGATACCATTGGCGGCGATATTTGCCTGTTCACCGCTACCAAAGGGGGCTACGAACACAAGAACAGAAAAGAGGGCGAATGGGACCACCGCGGTGGCCATAAAAAACCGGCGCCTTCCGATTTTAGATTTATTCTTATCAGAAAAGACTGCGATAAGCGGGTCCGTAACAGCATCCCAGATACGGCCAAAGGCGAGAATGAGGCCAATGACCGTAAGGACACCCACTACATAACCCTGGTGAATCATCCTGGGGAATAAGGCTGCTCCCCCTTCCTGGGGCGGAAGGTAGAAATAGTTTAAGAAATTGGCGGCTCCGTAACTTGCCAGGGACCAGCCTAATTGTCCCAGGGCATACACGATTTTTTTAGAGAACGGCAGGGACTCTACCGTACGGCCCTGACTGTTCATCGATGTGGTGGTGTTGCTCATTTCGCTTCTCCTTTAACTGCAAGTTCAACTGCCCGGTAGGCTCCTGAATAGAGGCCAGCCTTATTGGCAGATAAGATACAGGAATTCATAAGTTCTAATCCTTCCCGGTCTTCGACCAGGAAACGCAGCATGGCCTCCGCCTCTTTAGGATCGCTGCATTCAAAGGTACCGTCTCCGATTTCTGCAGACCGTATGGCTCCCCATGCTTCATGTCCGCCGACCCGCCGTACAAGCAGTTTCGGTACCGGATAAAAGGCGAGCTCACTGGGCTTCGTCACCAGGAGGTCGCTGCCCCGCATGAGGAGGTTCGTGGTATAGACTGCCTGGAAAATATCCGAATGCATGAAGATATGGATTCCTGAAAGGGTGTCCTGTAAGGCTTGTTCCGCAAAGGCCCTAGTATCATCCCAATTGTTGATATGTTTGGTGGCATGCTGAAGCTCTGGAATGTCCGACAGGAGGCCCTCCAATACAGATTGATGGTCTCCCACATTGATGAGGATGGCCACCTTACCCCGCTTCTCCAGGGGCAGCAGGGTTCTGATAAGACGGGCGTAGAGTTCCCGCTGGGCTCCCGCACCGCCGACGGAGAGGAGTATCCGCAGGGGCTTGAGGGTTTCAAGCCGTTTCAGTCTGGCAGCGGTGTCCTGTTCCAGGTTTGCCACGAGCTCATGGTCAATGTAATGGCCGGTGTAGATAAGGCTTCCTGAATCCATAAAACGGGGTACGGTTTTGCCGGCCATGCCCCGCAGGGTCTTATAACCGAACCAGGCAGAGGGGGATTGCACACAGTGGATAGCCCCCTCTGCAAGGTGCAGTGCCATGGGCCAGTTATCGGGTATCACATTAACTACCCGTTCCATGCCGCTGTGAATGGCCGCCTGGGCGGGCCATACATGGGTTGCCACATAGGGTACCTGTTTGGGTAAAAGTTTGCAGGGTGTTGCCATAAGCTCGGCGGTTTTCTGGTCCGCCGCATTGTAGCTTAACTTACGGAACCCCTCCGAGTTGAGTGGTTCCCAATAGAGGCTGTTGAACAGGGCATATTTTTGGGAGAGCCGGGACCCGAGGGAATACAGACTGTTAAGGTGGGCAATAATTTTACCGCCCGTTGTATCCTTAAAGGAATGAAGGTCAAACCAATAGGGATTTTTTCCCATCGCACGGGCTGCGCTGGCAATGGCGATGGAAATTCGGTAGTGTCCAAAGCCCATACGGATGTTCCCTACCACCAGGGCGTTCGGGTCCGCAGCAAGGTTACTCGTCTGCCAGCCCCCTTCTATTCTGGTCTTCGCCTCCTGAACCATAAGCTGTTCAATACCCAGCGGTTCAAGGCTGTCTACCTTCCGGGCTAACAGGGTAAATTCCTTTTGTGAATCATCACCGAATTTTTTAATATAGGCAGCTTTTTGGCGTTCTGCCCTTTGTCGAACCCCGATAGGTATGGGATTCCCGAAAATAACGCTGGATTTGTCCATCCCCCATGCTCCTCTTCTTTCTCTCTGGCTTTATCACCTGCACGACAGGTTCCGCGTACTGCTGCAATTCTTCGCTGCTGTAATTGCTTACTGCTGTAAGCCTTCGCTGCTGTCATCGCTTACTGCTGTAAGTCTTCACTGCTGCTTGCGATTGCAATCCAGATGCAGCTGCCCCTCGTTGTCGTCCCTGTCGATGATGCTCCATGCTGCCCCGGTTCAACATCGCACCGTTTCAGCGGTTTCGTGTTTCGATTCAGTGCTGCCCCGTTGCGATGCGACATCGTTTCGGTGTTACATCGTTTCAGTGTTACATCGTTTCAGTGTTACATCGTTGCAGTGTTACATCCATTCAGCGGGTCGCCAAAGGTTAGTCTTAGTAATGTCATTCATTTTCTGAATGACATTAAATATATTAAACCTGTTTGCAAATTCCGTCAAGAAAATATATAATCAATGTATGAATTATAAGGATATACAGAAAGAACGGGTTCGCCGGTATTTTCTTGATGCGGCCAAGGAAATCATTATAGCCGAAGGGGTCTCGTCGGTAACCGCAAAAAAGGTAGGTGAACGGGCAGCCTATTCCTATGCGAGCATCTATAACTATTTTGAAAACCAGAATGCCCTAATCTGCGAAGCGGTGGAAGAAATAGCTAAGGAATGCGCCGAATGGGTAGCAGGTCATCTCGAGGACGCCCTGGCGGGTCAATTCCCGGATTTTCACCTCTGGCTTCCCTATGAACAGAGAAAAAAAACGGACGTTCCAGAAACCGCAGCCGTTTCTGAGTATAGGAGCATTGCTCAGATGCGAGAGCCCACCGCAGAAGACCGCATCCTGGCCTTTGCCTTTTTAATGATAGAATATAATGGTAGAAATCCCAATGTGTATGCTCCCTTTTTATCCACCGAAATAGATTTTCGCTATTTTATAAAGCGGGATGGGTACCATTTTATGCATCCTGCCTATGAACTGCTCATGAAGGAACTGGAAAAACTTGATAGATTTACTCAGGAAAAGCGTCGACTAATTGCGGACATTATGGTATATATCTTCCATTCCAAGATGCACTTTTTTATCCGTTATGGCACTCCGGAAAGCCTGGAGGCCCTGCATCGAGAGGTATCCCAGGAGGTCCGCTTTTTATTATGGCCCTGACCCATATAGAAAAACTTATCGCTAAGGCAATACTCGACTACGAACTGATACAACCGGGGGACCGGATTCTGCTCGGTGCGTCCGGCGGCAAGGATTCGACCACCCTGGCCTGGGCGCTGGGCCGCCGCAAAAAGTGGAATGCCCCAGCTTTTGAGCTTTCTGCCCTGAGAATTGCCAGTGACGTGCCGGGGGGCGGCATGGGAAGCGCGGCGGCCCAGCGCCTGGCCGCACTGTACGAGGAATGGGGCATCCCGCTCCATACCTTAGATGTGCCCATCGTGGAGCGTCTTAAGCCAGGCCAGCGGATGAACTGTTACTGGTGTTCAACCCAACGGCGGACCGAGCTGCTTCGTTACGCCATGGATAAGGGTTGTAACAAAATTGCCCTGGGGCATCATCTGGATGATGTTCTGGCAACCCTCCTTATGAATATGACAAAAAAGGGAGAGCTGGCCACCATGCCGCCCCGGCTGAAATATGATAAGTATCCCGTCGAGATTATCAGACCACTGGTGCTGGTGAGCGAAGAATCAATCCGGAGTTTTGCCCAGGAAATGGGCTGGCTTCAGATTACCTGTACCTGCGGCTACGGGGATGATGGTGAGCGGAAGGAATACCAGCGCCGTCTGGATGTGCTGACCGCCGGTTCGGTGGAGGCCAAACGGCTCATGTTAAAAAGCCTTTCCAATATAAAGGAAGGTTACTTAGCCTGAGTTATATGGCCGAGCCGTATCGCCCTGGCGATAATAGGGCTTAATGAATCTTATAATAGCTGAGCTTTTTTTCGGCCGCCTCAAAGGCAACTGTCACGAGCCAGTTCATCACAAAATAAAATACCCCGGCTATAAAGATGGGCAGGGTAGAAAACTGTCGGGCTGAGGCATTCTGGGCAACTCGAAAGAGTTCAGCGACTCCGATGGTCTGGGCCAGGGCTGTATCCTTAACCAGGGTAATGACTTCGTTTCCCATGGCGGGGAGTATCCGCCGCACCACCTGGGGGAGGATGATTTTAAAGAGGGTCTGGGTTCTGGTCAGGCCCAGTACCTTAGCGGCCTCCCATTGTCCCTTGGGAATGGCATCGATACCGCCCCGGTAAATCTCCGCAAAGTAGGCTGCATAGTTTACCGCAAAGGCAATGATAACTGCGGTAAACCGGTCGTAGGAGATACCAAAAAGATAGTAGGGGGCAAAATATACAAAGATGAGTTGCAGAATAAGGGGGGTACCCCGCATCACCAGGACATAGAGACTGACCGGAACGCGGAGGATCTTTGATTTAGAACGGCGGGCGAGGGCAACCGGCAGTGCCAGGGGTATAGAAAAGAGCAACGTAAGAAAAAACACCAGGAGGGAGACCATGGTGCCCGAAAGCATCTGACCAAGCAATTGCCGCATCCGCCTACCGCCTCATCAATCTGAATTGCCCCTATTACTTATTGACAACAGAAATGTCAGAGCCAAACCACCGGGTGGTAATGTCTGCCAGGCTGCCGTCCTTTGCCATGGCTTCCAGGGTGGCCTGAACCGCATCCCGCAGGGCGAGGTCGTTCTTTCGGAAGCCCACTCCATAGTCTTCGGCGGAGAGGGATTCAGCGAGGATCCGGTAGTCCTTGCCGGCCCGTTTGATATTGTCGTTCGCCACAATGAGGTCCATGATAACCGCATCTACTCCGCCGACCTCCAGGTCCATGAGGGCTGTCAGGTTATCCTTAAATTCTACCACATTTTTAAGGCTGGCTTTAAATTCAGCGGCTCCGTCCAGGGCTTCCGCAGCGGAGGACCCGGCCTGCAGGCCAACGGCTTTACCCTTAAGATCCGCCAGAGTTTGATAGGGGGCTGACTTTTTAACCACTAAGACCTGGGCATTCTTAAGATAGGGTTTGGTGAAGGCCATATTTTTAGCCCGCTCTTCGGTAATCGTAAAACCATTCCAGATGCAGTCAATTTTACCCGTATTAAGTTCCTGTTCCTTGGCATTCCAGTCGATGGGCTGAAGGATGAGTTCGACTCCCAGCCGTTTTGCGACTTCTTTTGCCAGGTCGACATCATAGCCTACAATTTCATTATTTTCATTCCGGTATCCCATGGGCGGGAATGCATCGTCCAGACCAAGGACCAGTTTCCCCTTCGCCTTAATGGTTTCGAGGGAAGTGTCTTTACCAGAACCGTCATTTTTAACAGCCTTGTTGCAGCTGGTAAGGCTTATCGAAAAGATTGCCAATACTGCCAGTGAAATAGTAATAAAACGTTTCATCCTGTACTCCTGGAAATTGATGGGCCCAATTATGCAGGAAATACCCGCTTCTTGCAAGGTAAGGAGCCTGTTTTGGCGGGGCAGGGAGATTTTTGCGAAAACCTCAGGGTTGTATTATAAGTGAAAGCGTCCCTGTACGGTATACACCGGGCCGCCCCGCTGGAGCAGGGAAGAGAACAGGCTGACATGTCCAATGAGTCCGCGGGCTTTCAGAGGGATCTGCCGTTCTTTCAGCTCAAGATGAATGGGACTGCGGCCTGCACGGGCTACGGTTATATGGGGAACAAAGGGGCGGCGGGAGGCCTCATATTCGGTGAGCTGGGCTGCTTCCTTAATTGCAAGGAGTTTCTCTTCCACTATTGCGGCAAGGTGCTGTATTGGGCTAGACCCTTCACTTAAACCGACCGCAAGTACCGAAGCGGGTTTTCGCGGGGGAAAGGTATAGATACCCTCGGCTGCTACCGGAATTGCACCGGAAACTCCTGAGTGCTCCTGCCAAATACAAAGAGACTGTTCCAGGGCTGAGAGGAGGAAGGGGAGGCTTGTCTCCGGAGCGTTTCCTATAAAAGCCAGGGTAAGATGCTGGTTTTCTTTATTAGTCCAGCGAAACTCTGGATGGGACCTTCGCAGGCCCGCAAGGTCCCGTTCCAGATCCTGTAAAAACAGGTCGGGTAATTCCAGTGCAATAAAAAGCCGCAGGTCCATTGTTATTTTTCCGTTTCGGTCATGCCGCTGACAAACTGTTTCTGCATAACCACCACCACAATAACGGGAGGGATCAGGGCCAGCATGGTGGTGGCTAGAATAATCTGCCATTCCGCCTGGGCATCTCCAACTGCAAGCATCCGGTTAATACCAATAAGCAGCGTATAGTACTTTTCCTTTGTGGTAATGAGCAGAGGCCAGAGATACTGGTTCCATCCATAGATGAATTGGATCACAAACATGGAGGCGATAGGAGTTCTCGTCATGGGGACCAGGATATGGCGGAAAAAGTTCATTGCCGATGCTCCGTCTATGGCTGCAGCCTCCGCAATTTCCCGGGGTACGGATTTAAAAAACTGACGGAATAAGAAGACCGCCGTAGCTGATACGGTCATGGGGAGTATGAGGCCCCAGTAGCTGTTAAGCATCCCCAGATCAGAAATGACCTTATAGGTAGGCATGATGCGGACTTCGACGGGGAGCATGAGGGTGATAAATATAGACCAGAAGATAAAATCCTTCAGGGCAAAATCGAAATACACAATGGCAAAGGCCGCCAGGAGGGAAATAATGATTTTGCCGACCGATATGCCCAGGGCCATGATGGTGGAATTTTTCACCATGGTGGCTGCATTGGCCCCCAGATTTTTTGCCCCTTCAAAGAAAGCCCGGCCATAATTAACTCCGAATTGATCTCCGGGCAAGATTGACATGGGGGCATCTAGGATATCGGCTAAACGCTGGGTTGAGCCGACAAAGACCACCCAGATGGGAAACACGATAATAAACAAAGCCAGGATCAATACCAGGTGCGGAAAAGCACGACGAACTAAGGATCTTTCTACCATGGCAGTCTCCTAGTATTCCACTTTCCGTTCAACAAAACGGAACTGGAGGGCGCTCAGAATTATGACAATCAGCATCAGGACCACCGACTGGGCTGCAGAACTTCCCAGATCCAGGTTGATGACCCCATCCTTATAAACTTTATAGACTAGAATGTTTGTTGCCTGATTCGGTCCCCCGGAGGTTACCTGGTGAATAATGGGGAAGGTTTCGAAAAAGGCATAGACCAGATTCATGACAAGGAGATAAAACGTGGTCGGTGAGAGTAATGGGAAAATGACCCGCCAGAATCGAGTAAAGGGGCCGCCTCCGTCTATGGCAGCAGCTTCGACCAGCGAAACCGGAACGTTTTGCAGTCCCGCAAGAAAGAATACAAAATTATAGGATATTTGCTTCCAGCTCGAAGCCAGGGTTACCAGGAACAGGGCCTGGCCGCTTTTAACAAGATAATTCCAGTCTATGCCTATTTTTTTTAATTGATACGAAATAATACCCACGGTAGGGTTAAACAGAAACATCCAAAGAATACCCGCTACCAGGGTAGAAACCGCATAGGGCCAGACCAGCATGGTTGTATAAAAGGTCTTCCCCCAAATATGTTTATTTGCCTGTACTGCAAGAAACAGTGATATGGTCAGTGCAGAGAAGGCAACAAGTATGGCAAATTGAAATGAAAGCACCAGGGAATCCAGGTACTGAGGATTTTGGAACAGCTTAATATAATTTTCCAAACCAACAAAAATCAGCGAAATACCAAAAGCATCCTGAATAAAAAGGGATTGGTACAAAGCCATAAAGGCGGGCCAGAAAAAGAAGATGATCACAATGATCATCTGTGGAAGAACCAGAACATAGGGGAGTGTACGGTTATGAAAGGCATATTGCTTGGTCATGGATACGTCCTTTAATAGATAAGGGCTGCCGGAAAAATACCCTGGCAGCCCTCATAAAAAATTTATCGGTACTTATTTATTAATTCGTTCAAATTCCCGGAGCTTTTCATTACCCAGTCGGACCATAGTATCAAGGCCCTCTTTAACAGAGACTTTTCCGTCTAGAATAGCTTCCCATTGTTCATCCTCGATGGTTCTGATTTGGGGCATAAAGCCAAAACGCAGGCCCATTGTATTCTGGGTAGGAGCTTTGTTAAGGAGCTGTTTAATTGCTACCTCAGGACCGGGGTTTTCATTATAGTAACCTTGCTGCTTGGTAAGTTCATAAGCTGCAGTGGTGATAGGCAGGTAGCCGGTCTGCTGGTGCCAGAATGCCTGGGTTTCCGGTTTGGAGAGGAAACTGAAGAATTTAGCCACAGCCTTATATACCTTCTGATCCTTCTGGGTCATTACCCAGAGACTTGCACCGCCGATGATGGAGTTTTGGGGCGCCCCTTTCACATCGGGATAATAGGGCAGCATGGCTACACCAAAATCAAACTTGCAGGTGGCCTTCATCGATCCATATCCGCCGATGGATTCAAAATGGAGGGGTACCGCACCGGAAGTAAAGAGGGAGTTGGCCTTATTTTCACGGCCGCCATATTTAAACACCCCTTCCTTTGCCATCTGATACATGTTTTCAAAGTGTTTTACCTGCAGGGGGCCATTGAATACAAGCTGAGTATTCAACCCGTCGAATCCATTAGAGAGGGTCCCAAATGGTACATTGTGCCAGGCGGAGAAATTTTCCAGCTGTATCCATGATATCCAGTTTGTAGTGAAACCTGCTTCATAACCTGCGGCCTTTAATTTCCGAGCTACTTCAAAAAACTCTGGCCAGGTCTTTGGCGGCTTTTCAGGATCCAGCCCTGCTTTCCTGAAGGCATCCTTGTTGTAGTACATGACTGCAGTGGAGGAGTTAAAGGGCATAGAGAGCATTTCACCCTTAGATGTTGAATAGTAGCTGGTTATTGTAGGTATGTATGCTTTCGGGTTAAAGGGTTCCTTTTGTTCTGCCATGAGCTGATATACCGGCTTTATAGCTCCCTTGGCGCTCATCATGGTGGCGGTTCCTACTTCGTATACCTGCAAAATGGCAGGCGGTGTTCCAGCACGGAAGGCGGCAATACCCGCATTCATGGTATCCGCATAGCTCCCCTTATATACCGGGGTGACCACATATTCATTCTGGCTTTTATTAAACATGTCGCAGATCTGGGCGGTTATTTCCCCATTTTTGCCGCCCATGGCATGCCAGAATTCAATCGTTGTCTGGGCAAACACAGCGCTTGCCAGAACTGCGAGTACCGTGAAAAGCTACATCTTTTTCATACTCCACTCCTTTATTGAAACGGATCTTATAAAGAGCCGTAGCTCCCCGACGCAACAGCAATATATAGCTTACGCCCGAACGGCAAAATTCGCAAGAAAATTTGCCCCTTTGCTGTATAAATCATTGTGTTGTTTCTATATAAAGAAATGATGATAAAGATGTTAATATATTGTTAAATTCCCAATGCTGCGAGGATTCGGTCCGGCATGTCGGTGATAAGTCCCGTGACGCCCCAGGATCTCAGGTCCCGGGCAAGTTCCGGGTCGTTTACGGTCCATACCTGGGTCATGCGGCCCCGTTTTTGTTCAGCTTCCACCAGTTCCGGTCGAACCATGGAGAACCGTGGATGCCATGCTTCGTGTCCATGTATACCGGCCGTTTCAGGGAGCCACCGGGCATTTAGGTCAGTGGTATAGGAGGGGCTTACTTCTTCTACAAGGAAGCCCACAGGAATATGGGGCCGCAGTGCCTTAAAACGTTTAAGGGTTGGAGGGTTAAACGAAGAGATAATCACATTCCGTGCCATTTCATAGCGGTCTATGCAGTCCGCAACGAGGTCTTCTATGCCATTCAGGTCTTCTGTATTCTCTTCGCCTGATTCACCGCAATAGGGTGCTTTAATTTCTACATTTACAATTAAATCTTTAGGGGCTCGATCTTTTACCAGGGAGAATACCTCTTCCAGGGTTGGGATCATGGTAAACGGATAGTGGGGTATGTGACCCTTCAGGGGCTCCGCCATGGGGTTAAAACGGGCTGCGGCATTCAGTTCCCGAAGCTCTGCAAAGAGAAGATCCTTTACTGCTCCGGTTCCATCGGTGGTTCCATCGACGGTAAAATCGTGGAGGATAACCAGTTCCCGATCCGCTGAAAGCTGCACATCCAGCTCGATCCCATGGGCCTCCTGCTGGATCGCAAGCTCAAAGGCGGGAAGGGTGTTCATCGGTGCATAGGCCCGGCTGCCCCGGTGTCCATAAACCAGGGTTCTTTTTTCCATAAAAGCCTGCAGAACAAAACTATCCAGTGTACCCATCATTATTCTCCAAGATATTCCTGTATAAGATGCAGTTTCAGGTTCCTTAATTGTTCGGAGATAGAAACCTTGTACACATGGGGGTTCAGAATACGCTTAAAGCTGCCGTCGAAACGGTCAAGACCCAGCTTTACCCGCTGCTGTATCGATGCCAGGGTCGGGTGGTCCTCCAGCAGTTCACCCCGCCTCATCCGGAGCTTAAGGAGCTGTTCCATATCCCCCTGGGGGGTATAGTGAAAGTGACGATAGTCCGCGGCGGGGTGCCAGAAGGCATATTCTACCCCCTTATGGATAGTATCCGCTTCAGCCTCCTGGGTATGGGCCAGTTTCTGGTCCAGGGTCATCACATCCGCATAGGCTAGCCCATCGGTTCCATAGAGCCGCCACACCTGCTTTACCCCGGGATTGGTAGTTTTTTCCGGGTTATCGGAAAACTTTATGGTGGGCTGCAGTTCGCCCCCTGAAATTTCCCGGGCTGCCAGCTTGTATACACCGGTAAATGCCGCTTCGGTTCCGCCGGTCACCATATTGGTTCCCACACCCCAGCTGTCTATTGGCGCCTTTGCTGCGGTGAGGGTCTGGATAATCGACTCATCCAAATCGTTGGAAACCGCGATGGTAGCCTGTTTCAGACCCGCCGTATCCAGGGCCTTGCGAACCTCCACCGAAAGATAGTGGATATCCCCTGAGTCTAAGCGGACCCCGAACTTTTTGCCCCGGGCAGCCAGTTTTTTTCCCACCTTAATGGCATTCTTAATTCCGCTGTCCAGGGTATCGTAGGTATCAATTAAAAAGACCGTGCGGTCAGGATAGGTTTCGGCATAGGCTTCAAAAGCTTCTTCCTCAGAGGGAAAGGACATAACCCAGGAATGAGCCATGGTTCCCATCACCGGGATACCGAAGGTTTTACCCGCAAGCACATTCGAGGTGCCGGAGGCACCCCCGATAAAGGCCGCCCGGGAGGCTGACATGGCGCCGTCGGGCCCCTGGGCCCTGCGGAGGCCGAATTCCATGATGGTTCCCTTGCCGGAGGCCAGGTATACCCGGGCTGTCTTTGTAGCGATGAGGCTCTGAAAATTGATGGTATTCAGAAGCATCCCTTCTATAATCTGAGCTTCTATAAGATTCGCATCGATCCGGATGAGCGGCTCCTGGGGGAATACGATGGTACCCTCATCCATGGACCAGACATCGCCGGTAAATCTGAAATTCCGGAGATACTCCAAAAAGTCCTTATCAAAATAGGAGAGGCTCCCAAGGTATTCCAGGTCTTCTGCGGAAAAGCGGAAGGAAGCGAGCTTATCCAGAAAAGTTTCGAGGCCTGCAAAGACCGAAAAGCCGCCGTTAAAGGGTTGGCGGCGGAAAAACATATCAAAAACTGCCCGGTGATTCATGCCCCGTTTCCAGTACCCCTGGGCCATGGTGAGTTCATAAAAGTCGGTAAAGAGTGCCGATTGGGGGCAAAAACCTGCTTCCTGCATGGAGTTCTCCTTCTCTATAACCTAGGTTACATCCTTCAGATTGATGAATTGTACCCCCGCCGCTGTCATTTCTTCCAGGGCTTGTTGCAGCGACCCCGCTGGATAATCTACCCCACGGACCGCATCGGCTATGACCGATACGGTAAAGCCAAGCCTTCGGGCATCCAGGGCGCTGTATTTTACACAATAATCGGTAGCGAGACCCGTAAGGTACAGTTGTGTGATGCCAAGTACCTTAAGATATCCCTCCAAGCCGGTGGGGGTGTGATGGTCATTCTCAAAAAAGGCTGAATAGGAGTCCAGGTAGGACCGAAAGCCCTTACGGATAATCAATCTGATAGGATGCTGATCCAATGCGGGATGCAATTCTGCTCCGGCCGAGCCCTGGACACAATGGTCAGGCCAGATACCCCGTTCCTGACCTGTGGCAGCACTGGGCGAAGCGGATGCAAAGGAACAATGACCCGCCGGGTGCCAGTCCTGGGTAGCCACTACGGGGGCTCCCTGCTGTTCAAACAGGTTGGAAAGTCGATTAATGACCGGTACGATTTCATTCCCGCCAGGAACTGCTAAAGCTCCCGGTGCAGAAAGGCGGCCATCCTGCATAGGCCGGGGGGGGCAGAAGTCATTTTGTACATCTATAATAAGCAGAGCTGATTGGGTAAACTGTAGCACCATAGTCTCCTCAGGTATGGATATATCCTATGGTACAGGATAAATGGGGGCTCTACAAGAGTTTTATACGCTTTCCAGTTCTTCGATTTCCTCATCTGTCCCTTGCGGCGATGCCTGCATTTGTTTCTCTTGTCTATCATAGCCATGTAATATGAAATCTTTGAACAGGTCTGCCGGTAAAGGCTTACTGATATAATACCCCTGCACTGCATCACAGCCCCTGCGTTTCAGGGCTTCCAGCTGTTCTTTCGTTTCTACCCCTTCGGCAATGGAGGTAAGTCCAAAGGAGCGGGCCATGGAGACAACCGCAAGGGCTATGGAGCCATTCTGCAAATTTTGTTGCGGATCTGCAGATCCTTCTTCTGACTGTAAATGATCTACAAAGGACTTATCAATTTTAAGGCTGTCTATCGGGAGGGCATCGATATATCTTAAAGAAGAATAGCCGGTTCCGAAATCATCCACCGCAAAGCAGATTCCCAGTTTTTTCAGATCCTCCATTATAGAGGCTACCCGCTGGGCATCCCGCATAAAAAGTGATTCGGTTACTTCCAATTTTAACAGCCGTGGATCGAGACCGCTCTGTCTGAGGGCTGCTTCCGTTTGTTTAATAATATGTCCCCGTTCAAATTGCCGCTGGGAAACATTGACCGATACCTGGATTGGTTTTCCCAGCTCTGCCCAGGTTCTAGCATCCTTGCAGGCCTGTAAAAGAGCCCAGCCTCCCATGGGGATAATCAGTCCCGTATCTTCGGCTATTTCGATGAACTCTCCCGGCGGAACGATGGTATCATCTGGATTTTTAATACGGATGAGGGCTTCAGCCCCGATGATGCCCCAGGCTTTGCCTTGCTCTGCACTGCCGGTGGACACCAGGGGCTGATAACAAAGGACAAAACGGCTCTCATCCAGGGCTTTCCGGATCTGGGCTTCTACTTCTATCCGATGCCTGCTGGAAATACCCGCGGCGCCCGACGCAAATCGGTACTGGCCCCGGCCCTGTTCCTTGGCATCGTACATGGCTGCATCCGCATTTTTAACGAGTTCCTGTATTGTCGCACCATCATAGGGGTAGAGGGCTATACCTACACTGGAACCGATATATATTTCTCTCTCGTTAATGATAAAGGGTTCTCTGAGGGCCTCTATTATCTTTTTGGCCACCAGGGACGCATCGGTGCTTTTGTGAATGTCTTCCAATATTACCGTAAACTCATCTCCTCCGAGCCGGCAGACCGTATCTGCTTCCCTAACCTGGGCTTTTACCCGGTGGGCTGCGAGAATTAAAAGCTCATCCCCGACCTGGTGTCCAAACCCATCATTTACATCCTTAAAATGATCCAGGTCCATATAAAGCAGGGCAAAACGGGATTTCTCCCGCTGGGCTCGGCTCAGCACCTGATCCAGGCGGTCTGTAAAGAGGGCCCGATTGGGGAGCCCTGTAAGGGAATCAAAAAAGGCAAGGTTATTGAGTTTTTCCTGGGTTTGTTTCAGCTGGGTAATGTCTATATAAAAAGCCACCAGTTTACATGGGTTGCCCTCTAGATCCTTAAGAGTATTGATGCTGAGCCAGAAGGGAAGCAGGGTCCCGTCTTTTTTCCTGTTCCATATTTCTCCTTCCCATTGGCTATTCTGATGTACCGATTCCCAGAGAGCCCTGTAAAATTCCGGTGCATGCATACCGGATTTAAAGATGTTTGGAGTCTGCCCTATTAGTTCTTCCTCGGAAAAACCGGTCATGTTCTGTATGGCAGGGTTTATCTCCAGGATGGTACCTTTCATATCTGTAATCAGGATACCTTCACCGGTACTTTCTATGATTTTTTTATAGGTTCGCAGGCTTTCCGTCCGCTCCTGGACTTCCTCTTCCAGGATTGCAGCGGTATTTTTCTCGAAAGCCAGGAGTTTTTGTAAAGATGCATAATTAATTATAAGAACTATAATGGTTAACGCTGCAAGGATAAAGAAGAGTACAAGAGAACGGAATCCGTTCCAGAACAGGTCCCGGGGAATACGGACGGAAAGTATAAGAGATTTGGGAGATAAGCCCAAAGGGATTGATGAAATACTTTCGATGCTTGATGC
>Ga0208198_1002090_pt1 | contig 15773 bp, 16 predicted proteins | sample AD_JPNTR2_MetaG_FD_184446 | JGI IMG/M metagenome (GOLD analysis project Ga0208198, IMG submission 184446) | Active sludge microbial communities of municipal wastewater-treating anaerobic digesters from Japan - AD_JPNTR2_MetaG (SPAdes) (version 2) | ecosystem: Engineered > Bioreactor > Anaerobic... | reverse complement strand
CTTGGACAGCAGGTGTGTAAGATACAAAAAAGGGGAACCAGGTCATGAAATATCGCTTATCTCAAGCCTAACTCATTGATTTGTCTCGTCCCAAATCATTAATTGAATTTATTTTGGACAGTAGTGAAATTATAAGACAATTTCCTAAACATGCAATTAGTAATGAACCAGCATTGCAAAACCATTTGATTAGATCGACGGGAATATAACCTCATTCTCTCTGAAACATCATGCAGTACTTGCCATACACTCTTGACCGAGCAAGATTGTACCTGTGCGCCCTCTGGCTTGAAAGGTAAGTAAGGTCATAGCATTCCCGGCACGCAAAATAAGCGGCCCCAGGCGGTGAGTAGAGTATCCTGCGAGGTTTTCCGCACAGTGGACAGAGAAAGACCGGAGCCTTTTGCTCTATGAAACGATTCTCATAGGTGATCGTGATATGTTCGACAATGGAATGCTTCTTGTTCACGGTGTAAGAAAGGGTAAGTTTCCAATTACTGCCAACCTGTTTGCATGTGTACCAGACTGATGCAACTATTTCTTCACTGCCGTATTCGCGCCATACCAAGGCTCTCTCTTTTGGGGTTTCGCATATAACGCCCTCATGTTTCAGGCTTGACACAGTAAGTTCGAGGCATGACTCAACACATATCTTCTTGGAATGCCGTCTCCACCTGGTTGAACCGTATCCGCCCATAGTATCAGTTTTCCAAAATCAGTATAGTTTTTGTCGACATTTTTCGTGCAGCATCGAGTTTCTCGTTTGTATTGCTCATTCACAGTATCTCTTGTAATAGTGTCTATTCTTATATAGCTTTAGAACATTGATATTTCTTCTCAGGAGGTTCGTTATGAGATATCTTGCGATTCTGCTCCTGCTTCTGTCCGGGTGCGCCGTGAATATGACCGGCTTCAGTAGAAGCACTGATGAAACAATGGACATTGCCTTTTATAGCAACTTCATTAAATGGCAAATCACCGCCGTTGCCGGGGATGAATCGTTCCGGGGCAAAGTAGTTTCCACAGGCGAAAAGACCATCTCCGATAGTATCGGTAATAAGGCCACCATCTCCGGTAACACCTACAGAGCTTTCTTTATCGGCGACAAAGGCCGCACCATCAGATGCGAGTTCTGTGGAGGTTATTCTGAAGGTGTCGGTACCTGCATTACCTCGGATGGAGAAGAGTTTGACGTTATGTGGTAGCATAAGCTTCGTTTACCTTCATGAATCCATTCGTTACCCCTGCATGCTTGTGAAACGCTAACCCATCTGATTCTCTCCGAACAGCTTATGTAATTGCTCCAGGATACTCCTGACTTCCGTATCCCATTGACATCCTGGTCCTTGCTCGATCTCTGCTGCAAGGTTCTGATATGACGCTGCCGGTGTAGCCCATATCACTTGCCATCCTTCGCCCTGGTCATAGATGAACCGTTTACAAGGTAGAGAATCCCTCACGGATAAGAACCATTCCACAAGGTGAGCGTGTTCGCCCCATTGGTCGATTGTTAAAATTCTACCCCCATTGACAATATTGACAGAATTGACAGAAATACCCGATTCTTGATTATTGTCATTTTTGTCAATTTTGTCGCTAGGGTCTGATTTTGAAAACCACTGTGCAGAAAAGCTCATCTGTCACCCCCTATGATGATCGGATTGACTGAATAGAATGGCCCCCTTGGTCTGCCTTTTCCTTCTTTCTGCTCCATGCCCAGGTCCATCAAGTAACCTCTTTCGACGAGTACAGATAAACCCGGCTTGATCTCTGATATCGTTTTGTATCTGCCTGCAAGGTCGCGGTAACAGTCACGGAGTGTAAACTTGATCGGCCCCTTGCGTTTAATCCAATCAAGTATGTGCTTCGCCGCCTCTGTTGCCGGATCGCTCCCCATAATAGAGAAAGCGACTTTTGCATGATCTGCAAGAATCGCTGCAAGGGATAAGGCTTTTCGCATAGTATCTTCTGATACTACGAGTTCCCCGGGAAGGCGTGCCTCGATACAATGGAATATTCCGGCAATTCGTGCAGCTTGCCCTGGTAGCTTACCGGCCCAATCTCTGAAGTGTTCAAACTCACCCCCTTGCTGCATCTGGTCTTCGACCATCTGGGCAAATTCCAAAAATGGCCTTCTGGCTGCCTGTGATATGGTGAGTTCAAGGTTTGCCCCTCGCATATCCAGGAGTGATTTTATACGGAGAGAATATTCCCTCTTTATGCTGTCTGGAATAGGGTTCGGTGATACGTCCCGGTATCCCACCATAGAATCTGAAATGAAATACAGGTTCCTTGCCAGAAGACCACGCCCTCGGAAACCGGGCTTTGATGCTATTGATTGCAGAACTTCAGGCTGTGGGCATATACAGACCACCATCAAGGGATTTTCGAGCATAATGGGTTCTCTTCCCACTCTGTCAACCCGGTAAGGTTCCCCATCCTTGGCTTTCAGAATCAAATCAAGATTAGGTATGCCGTTGGAATATCGACCGCCAAAAATGTCAAAAATACCACCCTCACTTGATATGATGCCTAGTCTTTCCTCTTGGATCTGTAGTATTTTCGGCAGGCTCTCCGGTGTTGCATCTTCCCCAAGCAACCGGGGAATAGAGGGGATATCCTCAAGAGCAACCTCCTGCGCTGCTATCGCCTCAATGAGTTCTTTCCTTTTCGTATCGTCCGAGGTTTTGGCTGCCTTCGCACGCATAGCCTCGATGATTTTTTCATGTGTTTTCCTTCGGCTATACCCGGCTTTTATGGCATCCCTTTTAAGCTCTGCCTGCTCGGATTCCCACTCTCGAAGAGGTTTTGTGCATTCCCCTACAACCGCGGTTTTGCGTTCACCAGAGGGCAATGGAGCGAATAAATACAAGTTCGGTGATTCACTATACCCTTGACTTACATGGATATGACGAACAGCATTTGTAACGGCAAGAGATACAACCCCCAGGGTAGATGCCAATACCATCGGATAGGGAACCTGTATTGCCCTGGATGCCTCTTTTGCAAAATGACCGGCCCACCCTGGAAGAATGTTCTCGGGGATTTCCGGTGCGCTGTATCCGTCTAATGGTACAAGCTCCGGCCATGAATCATTACTCTGATCGAGTTCCAGTTCATCATCGCCCGGTGTCCATATTGGTGTTGATTGGATGATCTGTTCGAGTTCTTCGCGTGTATGCCCCGCCTGCAGCCAGTCAGCAACATCAGCTCCCTTATGTGGCCCCCAGGTATCACCTGGAATGATTCTTACAGTACAGCCCTTCTCAGTGAGATCTTGTGCTGCCTTTAGAACAGATCTTCTCCCGGCATCGTCATTGTGTGTAAACAGTGCCGCTTCCTGCCCGGCTAGTTTATCAGCATAGTATGGCTTCCAGTTCTCCGCGCCTCCCCAGGCAAGACAGGGAAAACCCAAAAGATTGACCTGGTCAGCGTCCTTTTCAGACTCGGAAAGACACTTTATGCCAGGGCTTTTGAGTGCTCCTGAATTGTACAAGGTTTGCTTATTGCCGTTCAAACCTCGTATCCAGGTGTCATTCTCGTAATGCTCCCAAAAGGCTGTTTTACTGCCGTCCGAGAATGAAATTATTGTTTTCCGGCATCCATCATAAAGGTGCTGCCGGCGGCCGATCTCATGCTTTTTCTTTCCATTTGAAGGAAATAGGTCCGACATGGTGAGCCCGAGGGCTCTAACAATATCTTCGGTACTGCATCCGGCATGACAATATAAAAGCACCCTACCGTCATCGCCTTCAGTGATACTCAGACTGCGGTTTTTGTCCTCATGTGCCGGGCAGTGCGCCATACCATTCTTGATATCAAGGACAGCCCTTATCCGGTCAATAGGCTTGACAGTGCCACTACTACCTAGTAAGGTAACACTATCCTTTTGTTGTCCTGTTTCAAGCCCCTCGATGCCCGCCACGGCTCGGGGTTCAAGTTCATGGTTCATATAGACAGTCATTATTGCACCCCCTGACGTTGGGTAGTGTGATTGTATGGGTTACTCTCTTCAATGGTCTGAACGCCCTCGTATATGGTTTTTTTCTGCAACAGAGAGGCATCCTGGTGATTCTTCCCAGACAATCTGAAAGGGTGAAGAGAACAGGTTACGCTTGGGCAAAGACGAACCTCTAAAGGTTGACTGTTACAACACCAGAGGCAGTATGCTCTGATTTTCTTGTTCCTGTCCTTTGGGTTCTGCTTCCCTGTACCCATCCTGAATGGGTAGAGAGCACAATCTGTCATTGGACATTCGGCCACATCCTTTGTGCTCCAGGCAGAACAATTAAGGCATTTCTGGCGAATGGCCCGTCGCCTATTGAGCTTTACTTCAGATGTAATCTTCACTGTTTCCCCTTCATCTTTGGATACATCTGTGTTTGAGAATTCTCCGATATCAGGAAACATCATGACTGCTCTCCCTTATTTCCCACCATCTCAGACTTTGCCTCCAGCCATTCGATGAGCGCGTCTACGGGGTAGGCGATCTTCTTGCCATTTACTCGGATTCTGCCTTTCGGACCTTCTCCTAGTGCATCTATGTTGGCAAGTGTTCGGGGATGAAGCATGCCCCCGCTGAATTCACCAACTTTGTCACGAGAAACATAGGGAGATGGCCATCTGTCCTTGAGGTTTGAAAAATCTGGATGATTCTTATCCATGAGTTTCCTCCATGCGTTGTATTTTGTGATCATGTATGGAGGATAGCGGGAAATGTTTCTTGCGAATAAGGGTATAAAACCCCCCTCATTTTGCATACACATGGTTATAGCGGTCTTAGGTGAAGTTCTATCGCTGGAGATAACCCTATACTTTGTATTATTCAGGAAGTGTGGAGATGACCTTCTTTCTATATGCGTCGGGGTTAGAGTTGTATATTTTTATTGTACGTTTTAGTTCCTGCCCAAAAGAGATGTTTTTGTTGATATCATCATTTGCATATATCGAAACAAGAATTTCTTTTACGAAATCATAGAACTTGCCTTTATATGGTTGTTTAGGGCTATAATCATCATATGTAATTGATGCCTTTCTTCCTGTAAGTCTTTCGTAAATATTCGCAAGGCTGTATATAAATCCATGCAAGCTTGACCTTGTACGTGGTCTCCCCCCTTTGTCTATACCAACATGCTCCAATGCTTTTTCTGCAGCTTCTCTGAGTTTTGTTGCTTCTTTTCGTGAGATAGTTTTTTTCTCGATTAGCTGATAGATTTCCTCCGCACTGAATACATCTGTAGAGCATAAAAGCTGTAAAGATAGATCATCGATTGTTGCGATGTCCTTCACTGATCCATTGTATATATTTAGGAAATCCATAAGCGCTTTTGCCTTCTCAGGATTAGAAATATTCCTCAGGTAAGCATTAACTTTTTTTATGAGTGTTTTAATGGCATTCTTTGCTTCGGAAGGAGATGGTCTGAATACATAACCTTTTTCTGAGAGATAATGCTTTATTGCATGATGAATCTCATTCTTAAACGTATCTGGTACATGAGAGATGCCAATTACATTGGCAATTGAATTGAAGTCATCATCTTCCAGGTCCTCATGATTATAAAATCCGCTACGAGGAAGATGCTTATGTTTTTTTTCATCTTTCATGCCACTTCCTCAGTAGAATCGCTGGAGATAGAGTAAAGGCTCATACTACTCTCTTCCGTTTTTGATTATGCTGATCATATTATTATCTGGCTTCTCCTTATTCAAGGATTTCTCCAAGGTTTTAACAGCATCTCGCATACTATTCTGTCCGATATGGCTATACCTTTCGCTCATAGCTGTTGACTGGTGTCCCAGCATTTCCTTGACAACATAGATGCTTACTCCGTACTCAACCAGCCAGGAAGCATAGGTGTGTCGCAATCCATGGAAGGTAAGTTTCTGTCGAGGGTCGCTGATACCATTGTTCAATCCTGTAGCTGCAACAGCCCTATCAAAGGAATTGGAAAGATCCTTTACCTTGTTGCCTTTACGGTCAGTAAATACGTAGTCTTCCCTGCATCCTTTGGATCTCATTTGAAGCATACTATGAACCTTCTCCGTCATGAAGGCAATCCTGGTTCTGCCTGATTTGGTATCTCTCAACGTCAGGGTGTTGCGTGTGAAGTCTACATCGCCCCATGTCAGGTTAAATGTTTCACCGGCACGCAATCCGCAATGTAAAGACAGTAAGGCCATATCGTGAAGTTGAGTACTCTTCAATACAAGTGCATTCAAAAGAATGTCAGCTTCTTCATGGGAAAGGAAACGCAACCGTCTGTTGTCAAATTTTGGCTTCGATACTTTGGAAACGGGATTATCGGCTGAGTACATATCTAGTTTTCGGGCAGTATTGAATACCTGTCGAATAACAGCTAGACAATATTGTATTGTCCGCGGGGATCTCCCGGCATCTGTCATTGATTTCTTTATGCGTTCGATATCAAGGGGGGATACTTTCTTCATGGGTTTATTGCCTATGACGGGGGATATCCAGAGACGGAAGAATTGATCCTCTGATGTGCAAGTCTTCTCCTTCTTATCCTCCTTGGCTTGAGGGAAATATGTTTCATTGAAGAAATCTTCTACTGTGAGATTTTCGAGTTCTTTCTGTTTGGCCTTTGCTAATGCAATTTTCCGTTTCTCTGCAAGACGGGTTGGCCCTTCTCCTGTGGTTGCATTCTGTTTAAGCTCACAGAGCCTTTGGAATGCCTTTTCCGCTGTAACCCCCTGGCTTGCCCATCCTAACCCCTCTTCAATACGTTTGTTGTTCTTCTGGTAACGGATAAAAAAGTATTTGTCTTTTTGTACACCATGCTTCCGGGTTGCGTGTTCACGATACCTTACACCGGGATATTTTGACTGTATACGCTTAGCCATAGGACCTCCTGATTAAAAATTTGCCCCCACATAGCCCCCACTTTTGGCATGAAAAAGGGTGAAAGAAAGGGATACATGATGATATGATATAACCTGTAAAAACCCCTGTAGTCAAGCTTAATCGGGGGTCATCGTGAAAGATAGTGAGGGGTGATAATAACTGACTCTTAATCAGTAGGTCCCAGGTTCGAGTCCTGGATGGCCCACCAAAATCAAGGGGTTAGCCGGTATCGGCTGGCCCCTTGTCTTTAAAAAATGACTACAAATGACTACACTCATGACTACTCCATCTCCAGGCTGTTGATAGCATCCTGTTTTCTCGTCATCGCCACATGAGTGTATATTTGCGTAGTGCTGATTTGCTCGTGACCAAGGAGCTCCTGGATCGTCCGGAGATCCGTGTCAGCTTCCAATAAGTGCGTCGCGAACGAGTGCCGGAACATATGGGGGGTAATCCTGCGGGTGATCCCTGCTTTCTTCTTGGCTGTCTCAATGGGTTTGCGGATGTCCGTGAGAACATCTCCGGTTTTCCGTGAGGGGAACAGCAGCTCTCCCTTATAGCCCTTTTTCTCCAGCCGCTTGATTTGTTCACACACGGCTTGCTGAGCAGTCCTGGTAAGTGGCAAAGTTCTCTCTTTATTTCCCTTGCCGGTAACAGTAATGGTCATCTGTCTTACTTCAGCCTTGGTTCCGTCCGTTGTTTTAACAGTGACTACGCTTGTGACTACATCACTTCGCTTTAAGTGACATACTTCATCCATCCGCAATCCAGCGGAGTACATGACGATAAAAAGAGATCTGCAATCAGGATTCATGGCCTTAAAGATGGCCGCAAGCTGATCCCTGGGGATGACTTGAGGCACCTTTCTCTTGTATGGAAGCATTTTGATTTTCGCCGGGGGTTCGCAGTACCTCCGATCGTCTTCGGCTCCCCAAGCAATGAGGCTGCGCAGACACATGATTTCCAGGTTTACTGCCCGATGGATTTTCCTTTTGTTGTTTTCTGTCCGCTTAACCTTGTAGGCTTGATAAATGGAGAGAGTTATCCGATCCGGTTGCATTCGACCAAAGAACGGGAGGATGTTTTTGTAGAGCATCCTTTTATGCTCTTTATACGTTCTTTCAGCCCGATGCAGTTTTGCCCACCCGAGATATTCCTCGGAAATCTCGCTGACCGTCTTATTATGAGGTCTTGGCGCCTTGTGGAACGCCTGATAAAGCTCGCGTTCGTAAATTAATGCCTCTTCGAGCGTCCCGGCGAAAACTTTTCTCAGTCTCGGCCCCTTGCGCCCCTCTGGATACAGATCGATGCAATGTTTATTTTCCGATATTGTCCGCACGCTCATAACTCCTTTTTTTAGCTTGTTTTTGACGGAACTGCAACACGGTTGCCATAGCTTCCCGCTTGATTTCAGGCAGTTGTCGCGTGGAACCCTCGGCCCCGAGGATGTTTAGGAGCTTGTCCAGTTTTTTTTCAATTCGGTCGAGTTGACTTCTCATATTTATCTTATTCTTTCAGCGTGAAAAAAAATGGGCTGAAAAAAAATAATCCAGAATAATTTGTGAAAAAGTATGGACGGCAAAAAAAATCACAGAGAATTCTTTATCTCTTTGCATTGCTCATCCATCATCTTGGCCTTCTTCTTGCGCAAGCTTTCCCTTTTCTTATTGGAGACGAGAAACTTGTACACGGGAAAACCGGCTGAATTTGAGAAGAGAATGAAATGCTCGGTGAACTGTAAGACCTCTTTTTTCGATGTGATCGATCCTTCCAGGTAACACCGAAACAGGATATCAAACGGCAACCCGGATTTAAGCGACCATTCATGAACTCTCGCTCTCGCCTTTTCCCATCGTTTGATTACCCTCATACGGGTTTTCAAGATCATTGCACTAAGAGCGGGATCATCTAATCTGGGATGATAAATCGCCCTGACGTTCTCCATGATACGACCGATGGATAGGCGAACCGGCTTCGAATCATCCAGATAGTTTCTCTTGAGATTGTTCCAGATACGAGCCTCAATGTATTTGTCTAGCTTCATTCGATAACTCTCCTTGTGATTCTTATTCTTCCAGGATGAAAAAAAATGGGCTGAAAAAAAATCCCCAGGCCATAACTTCACCAGGAATAATCTCAAGGATACTGGAAGCTATGTAATTAACCGAAATAACTCATGTTTATATGAATGGAAAAATGACTGACAAAAAAAGAAATCGTAATACGCTGATAATACAGGAATAAACTAAAAAACATGCTTTAAACGGCTCCGGACGGCTCTGGAAAAGAAAGAAACGATCTATCACCTTGCGATGCCATATAAAACAGGAAGAGGGCGTGAATAGGCGCGTAAGAGATGCGACAAGGATAAGGGTTCAGACTGCCACAAAGAAAAAACCCATGAAATCATCGGTGTACTTACAAATACTGGCAAATAGCTACAAATATTTCGGACGGGCTGCGCCCGTCGATGGCGGGAGAATGTGGAGCGAAGCCGCTTCGCGGCGAAACGATGCTGCCACTTCGCGGCAAAATTTACCCGGAAAAACGCGCCGAAGGCGCGGCAAAATCACCAAAATATCTCGAAACACAGAAAAACACGGCCAAAAAAAAGAAGGATAGACCACGAGAACAACAAAGGACATGTCAAGGGTCCGCCGTCTATCCGTTCCGGTGTTCAGGCGGCTCATGTCAAGGTAAGCTTATGCGCCAGGATTGCTCTCTTCTATGGATCATCTTCAAAAGAACTTGCGAAAATGTAGGGTCCGGTAAGCATGGCAAGACTATAGGATAAATTTGGAACGCCAGGATTGCTCTCTTCTATGGATTAACAAAGGAAAAACTATGAAAGTGTTTGATCCGTATCGTCTGGCAATCTCGTCTTGAAAGTATCGTTGACTAGATCCTACAGGACAGGAGAATTACCAGGGCAATCCACAGGCAAATAAATCGCAAACTGCCTCTCTGCCTATGATGATGTTCAAAAGAGCATGAATATGTCCATTCCGAATAAGCTGCGGTGCATCTCGTGAGTATTCTAAGCGCCAATTCATCTCTTACAGAAAGTATGGCAATCTCATAAGGATGATCAGTAAGCGCCATGATAACTCTCTGACTGAAAATTGTGTTTCGAAAAACTATGAAAGTGTTTGATCCGTATCGTCTGGCGATCTCATCTTGATAGACCTGTGAGCAATCTGAGTGTTCATAGATGATCTTGATCTTTTCGATGACCAGGACGGCAGAGTATGTTGGAGCAGAAATCCATGATGGCCGGGTATTTTAACGGGAGGTTGATAGGGCCAAATGATCGTTACCGGATTGCGTGGCGATCTCCCAAAGATAGGATTTGATATCTTCCAAGGCAGGTCACATTATCGCGGATTCTTTTACTACAAGTGTAATATTTAGGGTTAAAACCCCCCCCACCGAATTGAGACACTGTAACAGAAGACAAGGTCTTCTGTTCAGCCCCTCCCTCCATTTTAAACTCAAGGGGTAAAATTCAAGGGCTTGATCATCGGCATGACAAATAGGCTTGTTATATATGTTTTGTTTATCATAAATAAGCTGCATTTTCCTCGATGCTCGGTAACTGTTTAGTGGCTCAAGATATGATCCATTTGGGGGTGCTGCAAACCGGGCAATGCCCATGTCGATTTCAATCATTGAGTCGGATGGACGAACAGGTTTAACGAGAGCTTTGTTCCGGGCATAGCAGCAGTGGTCCGAGGAAAAAAGATAAGTGTGCTCGATCTCAGGATCGATAATCAGTCTGAGCTTGTAGTCTTTATGTATGATCATGATGTTGTTCTTATCGGAATGATATCAAATAACTTAATCATATTAAATGGTTACATTATTTTCATGCTGTGTTCAGCGCAAGTTAATGAACCTTTTTCGTATTGCTTTCGATATCAGGCCGTGATCGTCGTGGTTTTGATGCTGTTTTTATAGTGTATAAACGGGTGTTCGATAATGCGTTTTTATGCACGTTAAACCCCTCCAAGGTGCTCGTTTATGCACATTTAAGGGGTGTTGGAACATTTTGAAGCGATTTTTGATGGCGAAGTGTAGATAATGCGTTTTTATGCACGTTAAACCCCTCTAAGGTGCTCTTTTATGCACATTTGAGGGGTGTTGCGGTATCAAAAATAATACTATAAAATTAACACTTCAAAAACTGATCTTCCTAATGCTGAAAACGGGTGGATCAAGTATATATAATCTTGCAGTTCGGGGCGTTATAATTCCTTATAGAAAGTATAAGTAAGGACTTAACTTGTTCATATTGAGATATGAGAAAGAAATCTTCTCTCAGGGCAGAACTAATAATCTGGCATATAAAAAGTGCTTCCCTCTATTTCTTTATGCAGGGAGAAATTCTGAGTCTGCACAGCCTTCCCGAAATGTATAGCTACCAAGCCGTGCAATGCAAAATAAAGTTATCCACCTGACGGCTAATGCTCTCCTCAATAATGCCTGCCTAATGGTATTGGATGCTGCTTAGAAATTATGCCCTGACTCGTCAAAACCAGTTAAGAGAAAGGAACAGGTTTAATTTTCAGTCCATATAGTATAATTAATCAATAATATCAATTAACTGAAATCACCCTCGACTTGAAGTCGAGGGGTTCGGTGGCTGCGTCGAATAAATTCGACTCATGCAGCCACTGATAATACGAAATCGGGGTAAATGTGTTCTTCGTTGCTCGTCCCCTGTAGGGGGACATCGCAGACTCTTCTCTTCGCCTAAAGGCGAGGGGTTTCAACCATCCCCGATAGAGACACTAAAAATATTTGAAAAAATATCTTAATTACCCCTTGACAAACAATAATGGATCATTATAAATATGCTAACAATATTTATAAGGGGGCTGTATGAAGACATCTGTTAAAATTGAAAATATACCCAAGTATAATACCAGTAGTCGCAAGTTGATATTACGCCATCTGACAAAAAGCGAACACTACATCAAAGATATTGAAAATGGTTTGCCATTTTTTTCTGAAGATCAACTTGCAAGTATCGAAAAGAGCTATCCAGAAGGGATGACCCGAGATGACCTAGCAAATGAAATTAACAAACGAGGTTGGCTGATTAAACAGAGCACCATTAGCAGTTATATTCAGAAAAAAATGATACCGGGTGCGATACGAAGGAAAAAGACCGAAAAGGGAATGATTAGCATTTATCCTAATGATATTATCCGGCATCTCAATTTTGTCAGATATATTCTCTTCTCAGATGCCGCACTTGCCTTCTTATTGGATACCGTCTATTCAGTAAAAACACAGTCTGACCGTAGCATCCTCGAAGATACTGTTGGGGGAATCAATTCTTATCAAGACTGTTTTCTTGAAGTCCAGACAAACATCAGCGCAAATTTTGATCATTTTCATTCATTGAGAACCGGAGTAGAGAACTCGTTTTCCAGGGATAAAAAGAAAATGTCCTTATACTTAAACCTGATTGAAGAACTTGATGATATGAATCAAGCAATGTGGGAAAAATATATATCTTTTTTAGATATGCTTGAGGAAAACTCAACAGAATTCGGAGATATTCCTCCATCCACCCAAGAAACTCTTGAGCGTTTTTTTAACAGACACAGCGGCAATAAATAGTCTTTGGCACATTCAAAAACTGTTTATGGAGGGGGCAAATGATTATTAAAACCAATCATTCCGAGTGTAGGATTAAACAGAGAGGAATCCCCAACTTTGTTTTAGATATTATAGAGGAATGCGGCAAACTCGAACATGCACCAGGAGGAGTTGATAAAATATCATTGGGGAGAAAAGAGGTTAGTGACTTAAGACATAGGCTCAAACGAGTAATTCAGGTGCTTGATAAGGCTAGAGATATAACCATGATTGTAGACGGAGGAACTCTAATAACTGCGTATAAAGCAAAGAGATAAGGGCATACCTGGCAACGCTATCACTACTTGAACATATTATCCTGTAGGAGGAATAAACATGACCATAAATGAAATGTCTGTAACCGATTTTGTCCAAGCTGTTTTAGGGGAGGAGTTTTCTGAGGAGTTCAAAAAAGTACGTCCCTACCAATTCATGTTCGAATCTGCTAGCCACTTGGTATACTTTCAAAACTTTGACAAGCCTAGCGATAAGCTCTGGTACAGAATAACAGCGAAGCCCCGAAATCTTTTGAGATCAAGCGATAAAATTGCCTGGATATGCTTAACCAATCCCCCTGATGGAAACGCATACCTGCTGCCTGTTAAAGATATCGAAAAACAAGCAAATGTATCAAAATGGATACGGCCAAACTTGGAGATAAATATCGATTATTTGCATCACGTGTGGAGAGAACTAAACTGGAACCTGGTTAAATACCTGAAAAACTACAGGTGTTCCTGCCTCAGGCTTTAAATAAGTTAGCATTTCCTTATTATAGTTACAGTGTTTGAAAGAAAGATCTGATCTACGATACTGGCACGGGATCTATCGTTTAATCATTGAATATTACAAGACACTTATCATTTAACCCCATCAATATCGGGAGTGAAATATTCATGAGCTATCTATAATTGCTGATGGCACCAAGAAGGAGCACAAATCTTTCCCAAGATAAGAAAAACATTACCATATTTCAACGTATCGCTTATGAGCATTCATTCATAACGTATTGATATCATGTCGATTGACACATGGCATTCTCGTTGCTAATTATATCGAAGGGTTGCCTCCTCGCGCGCCGGATCATGCCTGATACGAAAACCCGAAAGCGCCAATAGAAAACAGTTGGGTAGTTATTTGAAGTCACTTGATAAAAAGGGGCAGAGTCGATGAAGAGAGTCAGGGTGTCGAGGATCTTAGGCTTCGTGGTTGTTCTTTTCGTCATCACGCTCTTTACGGGCTGTGGCGGCGGTGGAGGCGGCGGTGGAGGAGATACCAAGGGAGGCGGTGAGGAAATTACCATTCCTGTCATCACGTCCCAGCCGGATCACCAGGTGGTTCCTCTGGGTGGGCAGGCTGTCTTTACCGTGGCTGCGACTGGAGGAGGACTGAGCTACCAGTGGGAGAGTTCGGATGACAAAGGCAGGACCTGGGACCCTATAAGCGGGGCAACAGCTGAATCCTGCTCCATCCCGACCTCTGAACAGACGCCGGCACTTTTCAGATGCACGGTCACGAACACGGCGGGCAGCGTCACCTCGGATATTGTAGAGCTTGCCGTGGTCACCGTCATCTTCGTGGATGAGGATGCGGCAGAAGGAGGCGACGGGACGAGCTGGGAAACAGCATATGCATCTCTTCAGGATGCTCTGGAGGACCCCTTTGACTGCGAGATCTGGGTGGCGGCCGGGACGTATACCCCGACAGCCGGAACCGACCGGAGCGCCACCTTCGCACTTGTATCGGGCGTAGCCGTGTACGGTGGCTTTACCGGCAGCGAGACCTGCAGGCAGGCACGGAACTGGGAGACGAACATAACCACCCTCTCCGGGGACATCGGAACCGAGGTGGTCGCACCGGACAACTGCTACCATGTAGTCACCGGGGCAACCGGCGCCACACTGGACGGGTTCACCATAACAGCCGGTTACGCCAATGGCTCTGATCCTGAAGATCGTGGCGGGGGGATGCTCAATCTATCTTCCAGTCCGACCGTGACCAACTGCACCTTCTCCGGGAATTCTACGTTTTGGGCTGGCGGTGGGATGTATAACGAAAATTCCAGTCCGATCGTGACCGACTGCACCTTCTCTGGGAATTCTGCAAAATGTGGCGGAGGGATGAACAATGAAGAATCCAGCTCAAACGTTACCAACTGCACCTTCTCCGGGAATTCTGCAGATTATGGCGGCGGAGGGATGATGAATTCTGGATTTAATTCCAGTCCGATCATGACCGACTGCACCTTCTCCGGTAATTCTGCAGGTCATGGCGGTGGGATGAGCAACAAATCTTCCAGTCCGAGTGTGACCAACTGCACCTTCTCCGGTAATTCTGCAGATGATGGCGGAGGGATGTATAATTATAAATCCTTTAACCTGAGCATGACCAACTGCGCCTTCTCCGGTAATTCTGCAGGTCATGGCGGAGGGATGTACAATGAAGAAAACAGTCCGGGCATGACCAACTGCACCTTCTCCGGGAATTCTGCAGATGATGGCGGAGGGATGTACAATGCTGGGGCCTCAAATCCCACTATCCATAACTCCATCGTATGGGAGAATTCAGCAGCAACCGGTTCACAGATCTATGACGACCCTTTCGAATCAACTCCCACGATCACCTATAGCTGCATCCAAGGTGGTCATGATGGTGAGGGCAATATCGACAGTGACCCCCTGCTCGATGACGACCCCTTAAGTGATGGTTATCTCACCCTGCAGGAAGGCAGCCCCTGCATCGATGCCGGAGACAACAGTATGGTGCCTTCGGGGACAACCATCGACCTCTCGGGCAATCCCCGCATCAGCGGCGGTACTGTTGACATGGGGGCATACGAGTACCAGCAGTAAGGAAGGAAGACTCGCGGAAGATCAGCGTGAGCCCGGCTATGGGAAGGACAGAACCTGTGGCCGGGCTCAGCTTTTCCGATCGACTTTCATATCATCCGGTTGGTTCCTTGCAGCTTAAGCGATGGTTCATCTAGATGCTTTTTCAGACTAGGGCGTGTTTGCAAAGATCATAGCCAGAGGATTATAGCGCCGATGAGCCACATGGAGAGATAACTGTCGGCTCGTTTATCATATCTTGTTGCGATAGAGCGGAATTGCTTGAGCCTGTTTATGAGCCGTTCGACATGATTTCTCATCTTGTAGGCTTGACGGTCAAACGGACCTCCTCTTTTATTGTTGCTCTTTCTGGGGATGGTCACATGGATGCCATGTCTTGCGAGATAATCTCTGATCCACTGGGCACTGAAACCCTT
>Ga0208198_1002088_pt1 | contig 15785 bp, 17 predicted proteins | sample AD_JPNTR2_MetaG_FD_184446 | JGI IMG/M metagenome (GOLD analysis project Ga0208198, IMG submission 184446) | Active sludge microbial communities of municipal wastewater-treating anaerobic digesters from Japan - AD_JPNTR2_MetaG (SPAdes) (version 2) | ecosystem: Engineered > Bioreactor > Anaerobic... | reverse complement strand
TCGAACCCGCCGGTCGTTGTCGGGTCCAGGAACTGGATGATGTGGACTGCGTCCGTAGGGATTGGTACAGACTCTGTGCCACCGGTGACTTTGCCAAGCACTGCAGCGTTCGTGCCGACCACTTTGGTGCCGGCTTTGATACGAAGCCCGTACACTCGGTCGACGTTGTTCACCGTATCGGTTAGCGTAAGTTCGCCTGGCGTGTTACCTGCTGCTGCGCCAGTGATGGTGATGCCAGCGATACCTGTGGTCCAGCCAGATACGCTACCGTCACAGGCTACTGCGTCCTCAACGTCAAACTCGACAACGTGGCCAGCCTGGATGACAACCGGCGAGTCATCGAACGCGGCAATCGACGCAGGTGCAGACCCGCTACCGTTCGCGGCATCGTTCCAGTTGGATAGCGTTGACCACAGCCCGGAGCCCTGACTGTACCAGGTTGCCATGCTCTACCTCCTACGCCCGCGCTAGCGTGACGCCGTACCAGCGCAGCGCATTGGCCAGCCGCGCGGCCTCGGCTGCAGCGATCACAGGCCAGTTGGCCCGCACTCGCGCCTCCGCCACGTTGACCGCGTTGGCGTCGTGCACGTCCAGGTTCACACTCTGGACGATCTCGCGCAGCGCACCGGCGTCCGCTGAGGTCTGCTCGGCGTCCGTTGATCCGGGCGCGGCGAGCGTCTGAGCGCCGAACGCTGCGAGCACTCCGGCCCGCAGTGCCTCCGCGACCGGAACGTGGTAGTAGATCGTGACGTCGCCTCGCTCGTTGACCGTGCCGATGTGTACGTCAGCCATTAGCCCCTCACACCTCTCCACTTGAGCCAGACCGAAGTGATGTCCTGGCCGGTCGAGTTGGTTAGAACGAGTCGCATCGCGTCGGACGCGGCGATACGACGCCATCGCTTGACTGGATTGCCGGCCGACAACGCCTCTGTGAAGTTGTAACTTGGGTTGGTCTCGATGTTGGTCCCATTGTCGTATGATTGGTAGACTGCGAGTGCAGCGTCCGCGCTGGGAGCAGCACCGAATGTGAAGCCCCATGCGAGGTCTACGTACTTAGATGGCATTGTGCCCGGCTCAATCGTTACGATAGCGGTCGCGGCATTGGGCATCGTGGTTGCATCGCCCGCTGAGAACGTAAGGGTTGGGCTATCCCAGTCCTCATACGTTTGACCAAGACCAGTAGCGATGGAGGTCGTAATAGCAGTCTCTACATCCGATACAGCTGCCTCGATGCCTGCACTATCCATGTCAAGCCGAAACGCGGCCAGGCTGACATAGAACTCACCGGAAGCAACTGGGAACCCAAGATAGAGAGGGTCTGCCTCCCCGCCACCCGGGTCAGACGTTGTATACCCGTTTCCACCTGCGGCTGCCCAGTAGTCAGTGTACGCGGTAAGCGTAGTCGGAGCGTCCGGCACGATACCAGATAATGCGACTACAACCTTGTCATCGACCCGTTCACTGAGTGCAACACCCAGCAACTTGGTAGTAATGCTGCCAAGTTTGTCGGTCGAAACGGCCTTCGTCGCGTCTGTTGGGTCTACCACCACAGGCCGCCCATCGGTGATCCCTAAAGCACCTGGGGTGACTATGGTAACCATGCTAATCATATTGCTTGTTTCCGCCATGCTACCCGACCTCCTAATCCACACAACACCCCATGTGCTTACTGCCTATAAAGCAACCGCCCCTATAATACGCAAATAGCAGCATCATGTGATGCTGCTAGATAGCACACACAAAGGTTTTCATGTGCCTACACGTATCCTGCTTGGACGTGAGGACTAGGTAAGACACAGCCACGGCTCCCTAGTGTCCTCCCGGCGGGGAAACCACTCTTTGGGGCAAGTGGGTTGATCAACTAACGCTTCACTTCAGTCTAACAGGTTCTTATGGGAACGACTAGCCTGAGATAGCCTGCCACTTGAGCCAGACGGTGGTGATTGCCATGCCGGAGCTATTGGTGAGTATGAACTTGAAGACCTCATGGGTCGCGATCCGACGGAATAGAGCGACTGCATCGCCTGCCGATACACCTTCCGCGAACGAGTGGACGGCTGTGGTCTCATAGCTGGTTCCACCATCATAGCTTCGGTAAATCTCTAGTGGGGCGTCACCGGTCGCGCTCGCATCGAATGTGAAGCCCCAAGCGATGTCGATGTAGGACGCGTTCGCAGCTGTCGTATCTAGAATCACTGTTGCCGTTGCTGCGTCCGGCATACTATCCCCATCGCCTGCACTGAACGTGGGTGACATCGCCACCCACTCCGCATACTTGCGTGGAATGGCGCTCGCTACCATGTCTACGTAATCTATGTTGCCCTGATCTATCTCTAGATCGGTCCCATCGCTTGTAACGACCGCGATACAGATAGCCGGCACCGTTGTCGGACGAACACCCGTCGTGTTGGATACCAGCGTGGGAGTTGTCCCATTCCACTGCAGATAGACGTAGTGGGTACCGACAACAGGAAGATCGAGTGTAAGGTCCTCAGTCAGAGTGACAACGCCCTTGACGAGCCAGACGCTATCCTTGGGCACCGTGAGTAGGGTGCCGGTCGCAGTGAGTTCGTTCGTATCGCCGACCCCCCAGGTTCGTAATGCGCCACCGTTGAATATCTCGTCGATGGTGTCTTGAAGGTGGTTGTATCCAACCTGGGGCACTGCAACAGTATCGGCCCGCAAATCGTTCAGCAGGGCTGGGATAGCAGGCGGCTTGTCGCCTCCCATCCCACCCACAAAGTCACGAGTGGAGTTCACATGCGATAGGGTTGCGTAGGCGTCATTCGTGGGCACCGGCTCTGCCTCCTAATACCACGTCTCCCAGTCCGTCCCGTTCTGAGAAATCTTACGGACTGGCGTACCGTCGTTATCGAACGCGACAACGAGTGCGCCATCACCTAGTCGAGTGATGTCGCCCCTGTTCTCGGTCGCAGCCCCCAAATCCACCGGGTCCTCCCAGTCTACATCCAAAGCCGACCCGGACGCCACCCCACGCACATACCACATCTTATCGCTCGCAAACCCCAAGAAATGCCATAGGTTGAAGTCCGGCTCGTACCGTGCCCTGTATGCTGTGTAGCCCGAGATCAATGTCACCACATCACTCAACGTAGAGGTCACTGGCGTCGGTGGTATTGTACCAATACGACTGAACTCTAGCACTCCAATCTTAGTGATAGCACCATCGCTATACGAAGCGAGCACCCGACCGATCCCATCCTGATACAGACCCGGCCACCGAACATCTGGTATCTCGGCCAGCGTGATCTCCTGAACGGCACCTAGTATTGGATGTGTCACGAGCGAGATCGTAACGCCCTCATCGCCATCATCGACCCCCAGGAATAGGTGGTTCTCTGGATGAACCCACAGCCATTCGTGGTCTAGTTCAGTGAGTAGGTCTTCGATATGTGAGGCGAACGAGGGGATGACTTGATAGTGGTGGAGCCCGAACACTAGGTCATCGGTTGTCTCGGTCGGGGCGATGGCGTCGCCCTTGAAATCGTCTCGGTCGCTATCGGGATCGGATTCCGAGTCCGCTCCGTATTCGGTGTGGCTGAACTCGTTGACACCGGCTAGCCACCGAGCACGACCGTCTGCGTCCGTGTTCACAGACCCGACGTTACGAGTGGAAAGGGTTGTCTCATTCCGCTCGTACAGAGTCCATGACTCAGCCGCCGCTGCACGAGCCACTGGTGTGCTAGACGTGGTGCAGATTGATAGATAAGCACCATAGAGGATGGACTTGAATCCGAAGTCTGGTGCTGTGCCTGCGCCCGAGTGCGCCCAGTTCAGGCCGCCACATGGTCGAAGTGAGCCTGCGCGTACAATCACTGGGATGTCGGTTGTGCCGTCCTGATCACGGCCAGCCGAGAGCTTGTCTTCGGACGCTACAGGGAACTTCAGCAGGATCGGCACATGTGTTATCCAGCCCGCACCCGCTGCAAGCCCTAATGGTGTATCGTCCGCATCAGTCCAATCAGCCATCCCACTACCACCCATGTAGTCTGGATCGTTGTGTATTTGGCCGTAGAGGCCCTCTAGGCCCCAGGTGCCGATCCGTTGACCATGCCATGCGGAGAAGTCCATTAGCTCGTCCTGCAAGGCTCCACAGCTGGAGACGCGACGAGTGACGAATGGCATACCCCAATCCGGCGCTACCGAGACCGTGCGCCCTGGGTTGCGCACACCACGCGCTATGGTATGCCCGCCCATAGCCCAAAACCCACCATACTCTTCAGGCGTCTTGGCGACGCCCAGGAACTCGGGCTCGGACCCACAGGTGTAACGTGGCTCACCGCCCGAAGAAACAGGACGCTGGTCGGTTGACTCGACCCACACACCAGCCGTCGGGGCGATAAGTTGCATGTCGTGTATGGTTGTTTGGTCCTCGCCGCCCGGCAAGCCAGACAACTCAATCGACGTGACACGCTCTAAGTATGGCATCCCATCTTCGATAAGGTCGATGTCACAGTTCTCAGATGATGCGTTCGCTGGCACATTCACTGTATATGAGACCGAGTTACCATGCACTTCGCACAGGAAGCCGTCACGTCGGTCCTTAGTGTTCATCATGTAGTTATCGGTCACGGTGTCATACTCGTAGTTCAACCGCACATGCAAGGTCCACGCCTCGGTCTTATCGGACGAGATAACGAACCGGAGCGTCTTGTAGAGTCGCCAGTCCGTCACGTCCTCAGACCAGGGCATGGTGCCGTACGCAGTATGGTCGACCGGATCGCCAGGCGCACACGTCGTATTCCCAGCCGTCATGTTGAACGGTCCACCTATGACCGTACCCTCTAGCAGGTGCTTGGTCGCGCTGAGCCGCTGCCAGTCGCCGACCCACTTCCACAGGTCTGCTTCAGCGATGCCTGGGTCCACACCTCCATACCAATCCTTATTGCGACGTGTAGGATGCCATGCGAGATCACGCCGGATTGCCGATGCATCCTCACCTTCGAAGTCTATGAGTGCTTCGAGCGTGTTCTGGCGCGTTACCGGATCGCTGGTCTCCACGTATTCCCACCAACTCGGCGGTGCCGCCTCGCCCCGATCATCCTGAGCCCACTGGACGCTTAGTGGACTCTGCACCCAGATACAGATTAGACCGTAGTATGGACCACCGTGCTCGTCGTGGTCACCCCAGTCGCCCGTGTCGATCCCAATGGCGTCGAGTGCACGGTCATGGAGTGTCATGGTGTCGTCAGCAGTTGGGAGATCAAGTGCTTCGAGTGTGCTGGTCTTGAATGTGACTTGTATCACATCGTCCTCTGAGTTTGGAACAAGCCTATCCTCATAGCGACTCGTCTTCTGAAAGCTCATGGAGTAGGAGCCTGGAACGGTCAGTTCAAGAGGGTCGCTGTAGGTTGTGTCTTGGATGTACTTCTGATCATCGTCGTCCCACACCATACTCTGGTCGATGAAGTGGGTTGCATACGCCTTCAAACCAGCACCACTTGTTAGCGCGGTCATCTGGTCACACGCTACAAGGTCGATACCGATGGAGGTCTCTGCGTAGATGTACTCCTGATGATTAGCACTAACGGCAATAATGGGTGGGGTGTCGCAGCAGCTCCCGACAGCCGCAGCCGAAGAGACCGTGCCGGTCATGGACGTGTCTGTGAATGTGTACGTCAGCACATCATCCAGATAAGTTGGGTCAACGTAGTCAACCTCGGTCCCGCTAGCTCGTAGACCACCTGCATACTGGTCTGAAAGGGTCCATGTGATTCCACCTGATTCGGCAGGTCGTGAGTATGCTCGTGCCCATACACACATGAGCCCACTGGGGTAGCATATCTCAGACGGCAGATCAGACACGTAGTTCCAACCTGCTCCATAGGACATAGCAGCCATGAAGGTTGGAAGTTGAATACTTGAGTACGCTACGTCATCCTGTGCGCTCGCAGTCCCGCATGACGCCTGGACGGTGATCGTGCCGGCCCAGATGTAGTTGTCACGTAGTTGGTGGACGCAGGTCGCATGTGTGCGAGCCGGTGTAGTCGTCTCCGATACGCTCTGCACAAGTGGAATCGCGTCGTGGTCAATACTCCAACTAACAGTCGTTACGGAGACATGAGACCCACTGACTGTGACGCCTCTTGGTGACACATTGCAGCCCATTGGCCCCTTGGCCCATGTGTTGATCCAGTGTCCAACCCCTGCTACAGTCGTATCCGTTACAGTTCCTGCAGTCGCTATGCAAAGGAACTCTCGCACAGACGCTGTAGCGCAGTTCGAGCCGCCCGGATTACCCAATGCCGATGGGTAACCATCTGGGTCACTAGCACCCGTCGTCCTTGTCCATGATACGCTGTCCCATGAATACGTAGCCTCGACGCATATCACCTGGACCGTGCAACTTCCATGCTGAATAGTGCGTGTGTAATCGCCCACTACATGACGCCATGCACCAGTAGCAGGTGCAATGACCCCACCAGTTGCGGCTGGGATAGTTTCCCAGTCTGTATCCGGCAGCGTAAACGTCCCACTCGATGAGATTGTGCCGCTGGTTAGCTGGGTCGTTGCCATCGCTACACCACCCAGAACTGGTGCATGTCATCGCACGGGCAAACTTGCTGGGTGCATGGGTGGGCGTCAGTTGCTAGTTGGACGGACTTGTCGAGTATTGAGCCGATTGGCTCACCCATCATGTAGCATCGGTAAGCGGTACCTGCCGTGTCCACCGCGATATAATCCATTCCAGTCCGACACCTAATCTTGCTGAGGTCGAACGCTGTATCGGACGCATCGGCACTTGGTAGTGGGTAGGTCACCCCGTGGTAAGGCCCCCCATACGGTAACCGCCAAACCTCAATGCCGCGATTGCGGATGTCCTGCACTATTGAATCTGACTGCTCAGTATCGTCTGGTGGATAGGCTACAACACTTACGATCCCCATACGAATACCTAACGCCCCAATCCGGCGTCGGTGGCGTAGAAACTCAGTGACTGTCCAATGGTGTGGATGATAGCTGGCCGCGACCGCTACATTCGGTCGGCATGCTAACTGCTCCCATACATCCAACGGCGCGATCAGGTTGGATACGATATCCACACGGTTATACTTGGCTAACTCCGCTGCTATCTCGATAGTTGACTGGTTGCTCATTGGCTCGCCGTAGCAGACTGATAGGTATAGCGGGCCAGCGATCTCGGACAGCCAACGGAATCCATCGAGCAGCGCCTGTGGGTCCGCGCCAAGTGGTGGCTGGTGGATTCGCGTGTCGATGTTGCTACAGTAGGGGCACGGCGGCTCCATGTTGCATGAGGCCGGTGCCATCCACGTCACACGCAGCCGGCAGTCCTCGTTGGCGAGTCGTATGCCATTCCAATGCTCACGTTTGGGCTTCTTAGCGGGGACTGGGATAGGCGGCTCGTCCGTTGGTCGCAAGGTCCGGGCCGCTTCCAATATAGTGCCCGCCCTATCTCGCCAACGCTCGCCCTGCAGGTCCATTACGCTCGGGCTGATATAGCGGTCGTAGTCATTGATGGACTCGATCACAGCCTCGACGAACCGTTCAGGCGACGCCATGCGAACGTAGGGCCGGCCTGCTAGTGGCTCCACGTCGGGCGTGGTCACCGTCCATAAGCCAGCCGCTAGGTAGTCGTAGTACTTGATGGGATCGACCGAACGGCACAACTCGCCCTGGAATGGGATCACACCTACCTTAGCGGACGACATCGCGGACAACGCATCGCTATGCGACAACTCGCCACGCGCCTCAGTGTTCTTCCAGTCGGGTAGGTTGTCGTACCTGCCAATGAGGAGGCCGCTCAAGCCAGTCTCATCGAGCAAGTTCAGCACATGCCAGTTCAGCCACGACCCATACAGGTAGCCGCTATACACCCAGTCATACTTCTGTGTTAGTACTGGGAACGCCCAGTCTGGGCCAGCGTTAGGGACAAGCAATGTGTGGAGTGCCCCGAGCCTAGCAGCCCGTGCTACAAGTGATGGTGCGCTACACGTCACAAGACTCGCGATGCGAACTAACTCAGCCTCCATCGCCAACTGATGTGGCTGTAAGTCCCCACGCGCTACGAACCCATCCCAATCATCAAGCAGGTCGTAGATGACAACCGCACCATCTTGCCGAAGCCTGTCTGCAAGCGGTGCATACTCAGGCAAGCAGCAGATGCACAAGTCAGCATCGGCAAGAGCGTCACTCTCAACAATATGAACACGGTCCGCGTAGACAGACCGACGTGGCTCCATACGGCAGTGGTAATCAACCTCATGACCAAACTCGATGAACGACCGAGCCAGTGCAGGTGGTCGCTGCGCCCCACCACAGTCCGTGTATCGACACCCACTCAGTATCGCTATCTTCATTGACCACACCCCACACAATCAGACCAACGGAACCCACATTGCGGGTCTCTGCACTCCCACGTATGCTCACCCGTGCGTTTGATGCCCTTGTGGTTCCTGTCATGACAATGAGGACACATACCTGCAACCCCTACAACAACCGGTAACCCACCCTGCTGTCTCTTCCCGCAATCTGGACAATCTGCCATCTCATAACCCTCCACACATGGAAATGACGCTGCCAAGTGCATTGTAACACCTGGCAGCGTCAGTAACCTAAAGGCCATGCTCGGTCAGAAAGTGCTCGGCCATCTCCTCCAAAACAGCACACCCGCCATCGGGCGCAGTGAAGACAGCATCATACTCATCGGTCGTACCAAACGAGTTCTCAGACCAATGCCCGTCAACAGCCTCATCATCGCCGCGTCGAAGCAAAACCAATAACCCACCAGACTCCCGAATACGTGCCCGTTCGTCTGGCATACGAACATCGTCTATGACAATGAGGTCCGTAGGCTCAGTTTCCTCATCGAGTTGGTCGAAGAGGATTTGGGTCCAGATGTCGGGGCAGGCGTCACGGCCAAAGTCTCCGATAGCTTTGAGTAGGTCACGGCCTGTTCGAACGCCCCGTTTGTTCTTGTCTAGGTTGTCCCAGTATGGGACGGACAGCAGGTAGCATTGGGAGTAGGGGAACTCATTGAACTGATCCGACAGTGGCTTGTCCTTGTTCTCACGCAGGTAGGATTCGTCCGGTATGATGTGCCGGTACCAGGAGAGTGCAAGGCTACGCACCCCGTCCGCGAACGCGTACTGCTTAGCACCCCGTGTCTTGATGATGTAGTCGGCCACGGTGGATTTACCAGACCGCTTCCTGCCTCCCAATCCAATGATCATGCTATAGCCTCCTCAGAAGACGGTATCTGCGAGCCCAAGCACTCGGTCAGCGTATCCCCAACTCACGGGTGGCGGGTAGGTGCCCCCGTTGTAGCCAGCCAACGCAGCACGGTAGTCGCCGCCCTTGCCCTTGAGTCGCCACCCCAACTCATCCAGCCCGGTCGCTATGTTCTGCTCAATGTCGTAGATACATTTCCCATGCACCTGGGTCAGCCCATAATCGTTCGTTGGGCTGGACGCGTTGATGTTGTAGCCAGACTCAACCTTGATTAGCGCGACGACTACTTCTGGCCTCAGCCCGTTCATGCGGCTATAGCGGGCGATGTTCCAGGCGATGTCGTAGACCTGCTTATCGGTTAGATGGGAGCCCCACTCCATGATGCGGGGTGTGATGGACGCTGCGACCCCACCGTCCTCCTGCAAGATCATTTGGAGCCTAGCCTGACGTGTTATGGGTGGCTTCTGGCCGCGTGTAAGTGGCTCCTGAACTACTGGCCCTGGGTCTTGCGGCTGGTCTACCTCACCGGCCAGGACGGCCTCCTGCATTCGAGTTGGGTAGCCAGCCTGCTCACGTTGAACATCGGTTAGGTAGCTAGGGGCCGTCCCCCCAAGCAGTGTGCTAGCGATTGCCATAACAACTAAGCGACTCATACCTACCTCCTCAGTAATCTCGCCTTCTGGAATGCGGTCTGAACTGCCTGCTCTATGCACAGGAAGCTGTCCACAACCTCAACATGGACAGCGACCGGAGCATCACCTGGTGCTTCCTCTATGTTTGCCCTGCATTTCGCCTTAGCGGCCTCCAGAGCGTGTTTGGGTGGGTCTGCACCCTGATACTGCCAGAACGTGTAAGACGGCTCCCTGCAGGCCTTAGCGGCCACTACGATGGTAAGACGTGTGTGTCGCACTCCAACTCCCCCATCTGGGCACGTTGTGTGATTGGTGCCCAGTACTGCTCGTCGATCTCGGACGCAATCCACACTCGACCTGACTTAGCTGCTACGTATGGGATGGTCCCACTGCCAGCGAACGGGTCATAGACTGTCTCACCTGGACTAGTCAGCCGGTCAATGAAGTGCTGAGCGACCTCCTCATGCTGCGCCCACGGGTGGCCTGACTTCTTGGCAGTACTGTGGACATCAACAACATCCGTAACGAAGTTACGGTCACGACGGTAGCCATTGACAAACCAGAGTAGTGGTCGGCCAACTGGCTCAACCCACTTACCTGGCAGTCTCCGTGCTGGCCCGTAGAGTCGCACGTAGCACAGCCACCAGTAACGGAGGTGGGTGGATAGCCCTTCGAGCGCGTTACGGATTGAGTTGTGGCCGATGTAGGTTACGAGACTGCAGCCGGGCTTGAGGACACGGGCAGCCTGCTCGCTGAGGTTGGTGTAGGTTGCGACCGTCCCAAACTTATCATCCCACGGGGGATCGGTTAGGATGAGGTCGATGGAGTCATCGGCCAGTAACCTCATCGCGACCTGAAACTCCATTGGCAAGAGTTCGTTAGCTACTACCACTGTGTACGCCCACTAACGACTAAGTACCACGCCAAGAAGATGAGGATGAGGATGACCCACCCAAGAAAGGTGCGGAGCCGGCAACGCCACGGGAACGACATGGCAATCCCACCACTATAGACGCTACTCATCGCCCGCACCCATCGCGATGAAGAACCATACCCAGCCGAAGAACGCGGCAGCTATGATCATACCACCCAAGAACAGGATCGCCGTCATATCAATCGGACCCCCATTGCAGGACGACCGCCTCGGGCCCAATTAGCACTATCGGCTCCTTAGCCACATCCCACTCAATCTCTCTGACCGCGCCCCAGTCTTCCTGCCACCTGAACCCACCCTTCTCGACTCCTAGCCGTGCCCTCAGCATAGCCCGTGCCTCATCGACCGAACGGGCCATGACACATGCGAGCCCGTTACAGTGGCATTGGAGAGCCTCTACGTCAGGCCACACATAGAGCTTCATGTCATCGCCCGAACGCGGGATGAACGACTTGATCATGGTGTCACCCATAGCTAGTCCTCCCCCTCCGCAAGCATGGTCTCGATCCAACCTTTCAACAGGTTCACCGTGCCGGGTGGCAGCACTATGCGGTGGCTCACGCTCGTTCCGAAGTACGGGAGCGGCTTCATGAAGTGTATGGCGAATGCACCCGACTCCAATCGCTTGATCGTCACCGTAGCATCCCCTGTGACCTCAAACTCATCATCGTTGATGGTGATGGAAACAACGTTCTGTCGCTCATGTGGTAGCATCCGTGTCCTCCTCCCCATCCGTTGTTCCGTCCAACCCTAACGCCCGTAGCCGACCAAGTGCAACCTGACACGCGTCCTTGACGGTCCTGAACATCTCAACCATGTAGTCTTTGGGTGTGTCGGGCGTAAGACCATCGACCGCATCTGTGAGCGCAAGGATGTCCGAGTCTGGGAAGATCGTCTCGCCTGTGACACACTCACAGTTCAACTGACCTAACGTAAGTGCTAGCAGCCCGTAGTGGAGTCTGCTGATCTGGGCCTCAAACGGTTGCTTCCTGAACTCCGCGACCAGCAGTTCATTGTCAAACTCCGCGTCGAACCACATGTGGCCCTCCACTAAATCAGGCCCAGGTAGACAAGCCAAGACACGTGACCATGCTCACATCCGCCGTCGGGTTCGACCCAACAGCCGTCGGTCGCCTCACACCCACCGCGCTCATCCCACTCCATCAGGTCAGCGAGTGAGGGTTGATCTACCGTTGGCTCCACGAAGTCATTCATCTTCTGCTCCTCCAGTCCGGCCTCTAGGATGTCTATCCGATTGTCCAGTTCACATAGGGAGTTGCCGTTGGCTAGGATGACGATACCAAACAGTATGCTGACCATGACTGTCATGATGATACGCTCTGGCCGGACGATGTAGTTATCGTTGCTCAGATTTGCCATTGCATCACTTCCAGTCGTCCATGCGGCCAGTCACGATACCGGTCGTATTCTTCGCGCCACGCTTCGATGCACTCCTGCTCGGTGCTACACATCAAGGTTTGGGTGCGGCAAGCTAGGTTCGCCTTCGGCATATCGACCTGCACAATGACGTAGTAGTCATCGCGCCCGAGTGTTGGACCATAGGCTACAACACAGCACTCAGCGGCTATCTCACCTCCGTCGCCCTCGCGGGCATTGCCGTAACGGACCTTCGTGATCATGGCCCTGATCGCACCATCTGCCTTCAGGTCAGTCATGTTCACGGGCCATACTCCTAGCTACCTGCTCCTCATCGACCACAGCGTATTGCAGCCAGCCTAGCCAGCCTGCATCGTCCCATACATCAACGAACCACCGTCGTTGGGTTGGGTTGTAGACAACACGCAGACAGCCGTCATCACGATACCCCAGTGCGCCGTGCCGCTTCTCGTCTTCGAGCGCGGCAATGATGTCCTCCTCAGTTACCATCTCTACCCCCCTAATACGTCAGGCGGGGGGCCAACAAGCCACCCCCCGCCCACACAGTCGCTTACCAGCCCTCATCGTCCTGAAGGTAGGCGTCCCAGTCGCCCATGCCCATCGGCATGATGAGGTGCATGTAACCTGGCAACCCATCCATCTTGAAGACGAACGGGTTGTCCTGCTCCTTGTACTCGACCTGCACCACACCGGTCGGCATACCCTCCAGCATCTGCTTGAAGTACCGCTGGTTGATACCAATTGGAATCCCGTCGTCCATCCCGCTGAACTCGGTAATGACCTGCTTAGCGAGTCCGGCAACCTGGGACTTAGCCATCATGCGGATCGAGCCACCGGTCGCGTACAGCCCGATCTTGTTCCCATTGTCCGACGCAATCGGGGCAAGCACCTTGAGCGCAGTGAGCATTGCATCCCGATCAAACGTCATCGTCCTGGTGTGGGTGCTCGGGATGATCCGATCCCAGTTTGGATACACACCCTCGATGTGGCGGGTCTGCACGAACCCAACACACCCCGTATCGGCCAGCACATAGAACCGGACCTGGGTCTCGCCGAACTCAATCCTAACCGAAGTGCCTGGCATCGACTTCTTGCCGACTGACTTGACGAGCTTGATCGTCCGCTCGATTGCAACGTTCGGGACCAGTCGCTCGTAGTCGGAGTAGCTAGCATCGTATGGCATATCGAACGACTCAACCACAAGCCGATACCCGTCGGTCGCGACCGCAGTCAGGGCAGGGCTCGTGTCTCTCCCAATGAACAGGACACCCTGCAGCACCTTCCGAGGATCGTCCTTGCTGGCCGCAGCCCCCACACGAGTCATCCAGTTCACGAACTGAGAGGCGGGGACCTCAACTACATGCGTGTCCTCACCCAGTCCAGGAAACCGTGGGAACTCCTCGCCCGGCAAGCCATTCAGCTTAGCCATCCCCACATACACCTCATGCCGATCAGTGTTGTAGACCTCGATCTCCGTGTCCTTGCCAACACCCTTCAACACGTCCCGCAGCAACTTGAACGGGACCGTGCAATCTCCACCCTCAACAACCACACAGTCCATGCTAGACTCCGCACCGACCTCAAGATCGTAGGCCGCCACCAACAACTTCCCAGTCTCGGGCTCAGCCTCCAGAAGCACATTGCCCAGTATCTGAAACGTGGACCGCCCGCAAACACACGACCCTACACGATTGACCGCATCCGCCAATGAACCCGCTCCTACCACTACACGCAAACTAATCACTTCCCCTCTCAAGATGCTTAGGAGTATATACTCTATGCTACGGTAACGTCAAGTGTTTAGCAAAAAGGAGTCGTTTCCACCAGGGCAGGCTGGTTAGGATGGTGGTTAGGTAGTTATCGACTTCGAGTGCGACTTGATCGGCTAGTTGGTCGCAGAGGAGTTCATGGGTGCGGGAGATCATGGTGATTGTTTCGGCTCGGGTTGCTGGTTCGTCGAGTCGGGTGCCGTCGCTGATACCGTATTGGGTTGCCCAGTTGATGTGTGAGTTGGGTTCTGGGGCTGGTTCTGGTTCGATAGGTGCATGTTCTTCGGCTGCGTAGTCTTCGGGGAACCACTTACGGCCAATGTAGCTGAGTCTGGTATTGGCTTGCAGGTGTGGTGTGTATCGGAAGCACATTGCGGACGCTAGGTTAGCTGGCTTCGTGCCGTCGAGTTCGATGTCCATGCTTGTGGGTCCAAGCCCGAGCCAGTTACGCCATTCGGGCGGTGCGGTCGTTGTGGCTTGGTTACTGATGTGGTTCTTACGGAGCCCATCCATGCCGCGATACCAGTATTTGAACCGTAAGGCGCAACCGGATAGTTGCCGACCAGGTCCGAACCAGCCGTTGGGTCGATCCCCACCGTCGGTTCGATCAACGCCGCATAGGTAACGGAGCTTGAGTTCATCGCCCCTGGGGCCGCCGCCGTAATGGGTTGTGCTCCCGTCCCACGCGTAGCTGATTGCGGACTGCTCAAGTTCGATACGTGTGATGAGTAGGCGTGGGTCGATGTCTACTTCCTGCGCGACCTGATCAATCATCTCAACGCACTCCGGCCAGTAGAGTTGGATGCCCTGACCGTGTGTTTGCCACCACGCATACGGATATGCGCCCGGTAGCGGGCTGTAGTGCTCAATCCATACTTGTGGGATCACTACCATGTTCATCGCTCCCTTGCTCTCTCGGCGTTACCGTGCGAATGCTTGGCTCTAGGACGAGATCGCATACGTCACGCCCAAATATCCTAGCGTTGCTGCCTAAGCAGGCGTATGCAAGCGGGCCAATCAGTGCTTGCAGCTTTGGGTTGAGCCAAACAGACTCTACACGCGCCTGTTTGGCCGTCGCGGACCCTGCGCCATGTATGCCGGTTGCGCGTGTCCTGCCGGCAGCGTGGCAGGCAGTCTGCCAGTCGATGCGCGCCCACCCTGCGAGTATCAGCGGGTCGTAGACCTCGTGCGCGTAGCCCGACAGTATCACCGCACCCGGCGCGGCTAATAGGGCCCCGGCTGCGCGGGGCTCCAGGGGGTCGGTCGCTAGATGGTGACCTTGAAGCGGTCGGGGTCGCTGGCAGGCGCTGGCGTCCATATGCTAGCGAGGGCCCATTCGCGGAGGGCTGCGGTGTCTTTGCGAATGGCGGCAAGCTCGTCTTTGATCTCGGCCAGGGCGTTCGTGATCCCGTCCAGGGCGGTGCTCTCGGCCCATCGGGCTGAAACGAGGTCTTCGAGCGCCTTCGCGATCCGGTCGAGCGGCTGAGCGTCGGTCATGGTCTCGGGCCCTTTCTGGCGCATTGTCTCTTGCTTCCGATAATGACGATTATGTCGCATAAGTAGCGCGGAAGGGCCTCGCTTTTGTTCGCGAAGCCCTCCCACATGTCCTTCCGCCGCATCCCCTAGTCGCCGTCGCCGCACCGGGTCCGGCTCATCCTGCCACGTTGCCTTGCAGTCGAGGTATAGCTCCCGCCCGTATTCGCTGAGTCGCGCCAGCCGCATGAACTCTTCCGGCTGGTCACGCAGGACCCGGAAGAAACCGGCCACACCCGAGTTGAGGTCATTGATCGTCTCAACCGAGGCAGGCTGTTTCGCGAACAGCATGGACGCGGCCCCGCAGAA
>Ga0208198_1002072_pt1 | contig 15865 bp, 12 predicted proteins | sample AD_JPNTR2_MetaG_FD_184446 | JGI IMG/M metagenome (GOLD analysis project Ga0208198, IMG submission 184446) | Active sludge microbial communities of municipal wastewater-treating anaerobic digesters from Japan - AD_JPNTR2_MetaG (SPAdes) (version 2) | ecosystem: Engineered > Bioreactor > Anaerobic... | reverse complement strand
GCTCACTCTTCGAATGATCGACCCCGCCACTCTCCCTCGTTATACCCTGAAGATTCTGCCAGCACACTAACGTAAATTAATCTCCGAATTTCGTCCCCTCGCCTCGAGCCTGTAAGTCCTATTGTCCTCAGTGATAACGCAAACTTGTGAACGCCGGGAAGATGAGTTTGTAGGAATGATAAGAGTAGTTTAATATAGATTATTAAAGACTCGATCTACACATATTTCCTTGGTAATCGCGTCGCTCATTCCGGGAAGGTTGTCATGATGGTGGTGAGAAGGCGGAAGCGGAGAAGCTCCGTGGAAGTAAAGAGACTACAGGAGCATTTCTTTCGCGCTGTGCAGCAGGAAGGCAGAATCTCTCTTTCGAACCTTATCGCCAAGTATGGGTCCGAAGTCGATGTTCATTCAAGTGCAAGCGACAAGAACCTGGTCAAACGTCAAATGGACCAGCTGGCCGCCCAGGGCCAGATCGAATTCCACCGAGCGGGCAGGGAATTGATCGCCCAGTTGCCCGGCCGGTCGGAGAAGAGCCAGACGCAAAATTCAGCCATGGCCGCATCTTCGCCTGCTGACTTGACCTCGCCGGTAGACCTGGCAGTCATTCGAGCTTTCGCTGTTCAGGTGGAAGAATTCTCGAGAACGCTCCAGGAACAGATATCGACTCTTGTCAGGATGGTTGAAAAGGCCTCCCGATAACCGCTAGCCCTTGATGTCGAAAAGGTGTGAGTGGTAACCGTCCAGGATGACGTGGAGACCCGGATTCTCCGTCTCCGCGACCGAACGGACGTATTTCTCACCCTGCAATTCATCGATCAATTCCACCGTCTGCCGAGCGCCGTCGAGCTTTAAGGGAATACGTGCCTGTCCCCAGCTTGGACTGAAATTGACAACGATCAGTTTCATGCGTTGGGACGTTTTCCATGAATAAGCGATAAAGTTGGAATAAGTGCCATCGCCGGCATCGCGCGGGTCGATTAAGCGCCACTCGCCAGTAGAGAACACCCGGTCGCGCGAAATTTTCAGGAGTTTCTGGTAGTAGCCAAGCAGTTCCGCATCCGGCTCTTCCGGCGCTGCTTCTCCTAGCTGAACCGGGATCTTCCGCCGCCTCCCCTCGAGTTGACCGTGGTGATAAAGCTTCATCCCGGGCAAAGTAGCGAGAAGGACTATCGCCGCTTTCAGCCGGGGCCTGTCTAAAGCCGCCACGCTTCGCAATTCATCGTGGTTTTCCAGAAATCGGAGCAGCTTGGACTGAAAATCGATGTCGGCGTGCAAGTGCAGGCGGATTTCATGAGCCTGAGCGTGCAGTAATCGATCGTAAAGTCGCTTGTCGTAAACGAAATCAAAACCGAGCTGTTGAAGCCTCCATTCGGTGTCCCAGTAGGCCTCGGCTATCCAAAGCAGATCGCGTCTATTCGAAATCAGATCAAACCAGAACTCAGTTGTCGGGGCGTCGGAGTGCAGGTGGTCTCCCCAGGTCTTCTGGAAAATGTCGTTCAGCGCCAGCATCGCCATGTCGCAACGAAGGCCTTCGCAGCGCTTTGAAAGATCCTTAACCAGCCTTGACACTGCCGCTCGGGTTCCGGCATGAAATGCGTTCAGCTGAAGAGTGTCATGCCACGGTGGAAAGAACGGGTCTCGGCCTTTGGCGAAATAGGTGGTACGTCCCCGTGTTGTTATGGGTACGTACGAGGCGGGATCTGCCCGAAACTGCTGTTCGGTTCCTGTCACGTACCTTTCGGAGAATCTTTTGACCCATGGGAAATCAATCGCTGTGTGGTTCGTCACCAAGTCAAGCACCAGGCCGATGCCTCTTCGACCCAATTGATCATGCGCTTTTGTGAGGGCATCCCAATCGCCGATCCTGTCATCCGGCTGATAAGCGGCTATCGAGTAGGGAGAGCCGAGCACGTCCTCGGGGGACCAGCCTGGAAGAGCAGCAGCATATCCGGGTTGGAGTTCGGGAGCTTCACGGGCAATTTTCCGCCCGATCTCACTGCGCCGCCAGACTCCCATGAGCCAGACGTAGTCGAAACCCAGGCTCTTCAACCTGTCCCATTCAGGCTTTGGCACATTGCCAAGATTGATCGGTTTCCCGTACTTTTGCGAAAGCTCGCCCAACCAGAGGATGGTATTGATTTCATAGAGATTCGGCACGCGTACTCCTCGGTTCAGGACATCATAGCATTCAGGCTCTGATCTGATCGGAAGGTGGTGTAGCCGGCCCACTCACCCTGTATCAACACCTGCAGTACGCTCAATTCCTCGCCCGATATTCATCGTCTTCTTTAGAACTTAAAAGGTCACGGTTGAAGCTCTAGCACCATTGGGGTGCGGCCTTCGGCCAGGTCCACAGCGAGTCGAGCGATTTCAACCTGGCGACGGGCCTCTCGCAACTGGGCGCGAGCCTCCAACAAGGCCGCTTCGGCAGCAAGCACGTCATTGATCACGCCCTTTCCGGCTGAGTACCTCAACTTTTCGACTCGCAAGGCTTCCTGGGCTTCTGTAACGGACGATTCAGTAGCCCGCACTCGCGCCCAGGCCCCGCGCCATTCGGCTCGCGCCTGTTCTAGTTCACGTAGAGCCGCCAGGCGGCGGCTTTGGAGCCTGGCTTCCGCCTCCTGAAGCCCGGCTTGGGCCTCGCGCTTTCTGCTTTCCCTCAGGCCTCCATCCCAAAGGGGAAAGGTGACGCGTACGCCGGCCACTGCGTCGTCCTTCCATGCGGAATCGACTGTCGCGCCACCGGGCAGCATGGCCAGAGGATCAGGGGCGCCGTAAAGCAAGTAAGAGGCTTCCAACTCGAAACGTGGCCAGCGCGCTTTGCCGGCGGCTGCCACTTCTTCCCTACCGGCTGCCACTTCTTGAGACAAGGCAGCGAGATCGGGACGTTGCAACACCGCGGCTTCGGTTTCGACGGGTGCTTCTGCAATACTCGAATCCGGGTCGCGATAAGCGAGCGGAGGCAAAGAGGCCTCTCCGGGCCATCCGATCGCTTCCGCCAAACCGGCCCGCAGAGAAGATCGCTGTGCCTGCAATCCTTCGATCCGGCTCTCCACCTGGGCCAGCTGAACTTTGACTTTCAAGACGTCTACGCGTGCGGCGCGCCCCTGGCTCAGAAGCTGTTCGGTGGTCCCCAGAATGGAGTTCAGGGTGTTGCGGGATGAGCGGGCAGCCTCGAGGAGATCTTCGACCGCCAGCGCGCTCAAGAAGTAGCGCGCCACGTCAAATGCCAGTTCTTGCCTGAGCCGCTCTTCCTGGAGTTCACTCGCGTTTTTGCGCAAGCGGGCGGATTTGACTCGAGCCGACGTTTCTCCGAAATCCCAGAGGAGGGCTCGGACGACAGCACCCGATTGGAAGACCCAATGATCCAGGCGCTGGCCTCCCACCCCCAGTCCGGGCACCACGGTGTGTCTCTCCTTACTGCTTGTCTCTGACGCGATCAAGTCGACGTGCGGCCGAAGTTGCGATGCCGCAACCGAAGCCTGGGACTCGAAGCGTTTTATTCGGGCGCGTGCGGCTGATAGGTCAGGGTGATGCTCCAAGGCGTAGCGGATGGCAGCGGGAAGCGTCAGGGGATCGGGCAGTTGTGGGGCCGGCGCTGGCCAGGCCATGCCTACCGCCAGGGGGCCGATCAGTAAGCCCGCCGTCGCCTTGACGCCGCTGTGCTCAAACAGGCGACCGACGTTTTCTGCAGCGGACTCGAACAGGGAATAGATAACGGGAATTGCGACGGTCGTTATCACTGTCCCCAGTAGAAGGCCTGTACCGGCGGCTATACCGAGCGGGCTCATTCGCTCCAGTCCCACCGCTCGCTCGAAGATCAGCGGAGAAAGTCCGACGAGCGTGGAGGTGGCCGTCATCAGGATCGGACGCAGCCGCAGGCGGACCGATTCTAGAATTGCCTCGTCTTTGCCCATCCCCTTGCGGCGGGCTTCGATAATGAAATCCAGCAGCAGGATAGCGTTATTGACGATCGTCCCTCCCAACAGGATGATCCCCATGAAGGCGGGTTGGCAAAAGGGCTTGTCAAACAGCAGAAGTCCCCACAGGGCGCCGCTCACCGCCAGCGGAATAGCAGACATCACCGTCACAGGTTGCCGGAACGATTGGAACATGGCGACCAGAATGAGATAGAGGAGGACGATTCCGATGATCAGCGCCCGCCCTAACTCAGCCTGGCTTTCCGCATTGTCGCGGACCGTTCCGGCTACAGCTAGTTCATAATCCGCCGGCATCTCGACACCTCGCAGCCTCTCGAGGGCAAGTCCGGTGACCTGTCCTATCGTAAGTTCTGTGTTCACGGCCGTGATGTCAATCGTCGGCTTGAGATCCTCGCGTGTGACCGACGGCAATGTGCGGCGTTTCTCAATCGTGGCCAGCGCCCGGAGCGGCGTCATCCCCAGCCTGGTCGGAATCATGGCTTCAGCCAGCCGGCTCGGGTCGGCTACCTGATCGCTGCTGTAGCGCACACGAATAGGAATACTGAGGAAGTCCTGCAGACGAAGTTGCGTAACCGGAACACCCTGGACAGCCGCTTGCAGGTTCTCTGCCACCTGCTCGGGTGATGTCCCATAGAGCCGCGTCAAGGCCGGATCGGCGGTCACCCGGATCTCGTCTTTATCGAGGTGCCAACTCCGCCGGAGATCCACCATCCCCGGAGTTCCTCGGAGGCGTTGAATCACCCGGTCGGCCAGACGGTCTAGTACCTGCACATCCGGCCCGGAAAGGATGAGATTGAAGGGCGCCTTGGTCGTGGAAATCGGTGTGGCCCCATACTCTGACACGCGAAAGGTCCGAACACCCGGAATTTCTCTGAGTCGATCCCGCCATGCCTGCTCGATGTCCCAGATGGTCTCCTTACGGCGTGTCCGATCGACAAGGTGAACAGTGATCCGGGCCGATTGGGTGGTCGCGCCTCCGCTGCCAAAGCTGATCGCTCCCGGCTCGGATCCAGCTGCCGCCGAAACCCTCTCGACGCCCGGCGTCTGGTAAATCATCTCCTCCACCCGTGAAAGCGTGGACTCAACCTCGCGTGGAGTGGCCGAAGCTTCAGTGTCGAACTCAACGATGGCTATGCCGGTGTCCATCCGCGGCATTTGTGCGACTCCGAGCAGCGGTTTCACGACCCGCATCGTCAGCACCACAAACGCAACCATCACCAGCGCGAACAACCAGCGATGACGGAGGCCTGTGCCCACCAGCCGTAGATATTCCTCGGTGATCCGGTCAATCACACGACTGACCGGCAACGCCAATCTTTCCAGCCGATTTCTCTGTGCATGAGGACGGTTGAGCCAACGTGACGCCAGCAGCGGCACAACACTCAAAGCGACCACGAGAGAGGCAAGGAGCGTCACAATGACCATGAGATTCAGGGGTTCCATGATGCGCGAGGTGAACCCGCGGGTGAACATGACCGGCACCAGGACCACCACGGTGGTGAACACCCCGGCGGTGATCGGCAATGACACTTCCCCGGTCCCTGCCAATGCTGCGCGCACTGCATTCGGTTTGGACATCCGGGAGTAGTGCCGATGGATGTTTTCCACCACCACCACCGATGCATCGACGACCATGCCGGCAGCGATGATCAATCCGGACAGCGTCACCATGTTCAAGGTGTGCGGACTGAACCAGAGCACGACAAGCGCGGCTAGGAAGGACAGTGGAATGGAAACACTGACAACCGCCGCGGCCCTGAGATCGGCGAGAAACAAGAAGATCACCACCACGGTCAGGGCCACAGCTTGCCATAGCGACGTCCGCATTCCATGCACATTGATGTCGATGATGGGCTGTTGATCGTCGGTGATCTCGATCTCCAAGTCTGGAAACCGCTGTTCGAGTGCCCCGAGAGCCTGCTTAGCGTTGCGTATGGCTTCCACCGTGTTTCCGCCTTCGGCGCGCAGCAGGTTCAACGCGATCGCAGGCTTACCGTTGCCGTGGTAAAAGCTCCTGAGATCAGCCGCTCCCAGCTTGATCCGCGCCACATCGCCCAGCTTCACCTGACGGCCGTCAGTAGTGGAGGCCACCGGCAGGTCAGTCAGTGCTCCGGCACTCGGAAATTCACCGGTCACCTTTACCAGGTATTCCGCCGAAGACCCGTAGACTGTGCCCGCAGGACGAGTCACATTCTGCTCAGCGAGACGCGCGAGAAGATCCGGTAGGGACAGCCCTCGGGCTGCCAAGGCATCGCGGTCTACCTCGACTACCACCTCCGGCTGATGGCCGCCGAAGACGTCGACGTCTGCAACGCCAGGAACCGACAGGAAGAAATCTACGATCGGATTTTCGGCGAGCAGCCGAACGTCTGCCAGTGTCTTCAGGCTGCCGGGTTTCGGCCGAATGGCCAGCGTCAAGATCGGTCGGGTGGCATCCGTGATCCGGTAGATACGCGGTTCTACAATGTCCTTCGGGAGGGCGCCGCGCACCCTGGCCACCGCGTTCTGAACGTCCACGACTGCCTCTCCGACATGTTTCTCATAGAGAAATTCCGCGTTGATCGAGGAGACTTCGTCCCGGGACGTCGAAACAAGTCGTTTCAATCCCGGGATATTGCTGAGCTCCTTCTCGAGCACTTCCGTGATCTTGTCAGCCACGTCGTCGGCTGAAGCACCAGGCTGCACCGTTATTACCACGACCTGGGGAGGCACAGTATCCGGAAAAAGGTCAGTAGAACTCCGCCAGAAAGCGAAACCGCCAAGGGCCACCACGACCAGGGCCAGCGTGAGGACCACGTAAGGATGATCGAAAGCAAAGCGGGAGAGTTTCATTGGATCACCTCCACGGTTTGTCCGGCGGCCAGGCGGTTCCAGCCCAGGTAGGTGCTGAGGACCACCGGTGTTCCCGGCTTCAGGCCGTCCACTGCCGCAATCCCGTCACGAATTGCCAGAACTTCGATCCTCACGGGTGCTATCACCCCATCGGTTACCGTGAAGGTCCCATGACCTCCATCAGGACTTCTCAGAATCGCTGATTCCGGGATCAGAACCCGGTTCTCGAAACGGCGCAAGGGGACTTCCAGGGAGTGGAATGTTCCGGGTTGCAGAGAAAGGTCTCCCGCAGCATATGCTTCCACGGTCCGTGTACGATCGGGATTCAAGGAAGGGTACAGGCGGTTCACCCGCAGCTCCAGTCCGCGGCCCGTCAGCCTGACCGTGGTGCCGGCTCGAATATGGTCGAGATCTTCTTGTGGAATATCAAAGGCGATCCGCCAGCGGGAGTGGTCTTCGACTGTGAGAATGGGTTTGCCTGGCACCGCCAGGTTCCCGGGATCCTCCCACCTTCGAACTATGAAGCCATTGAAAGGACTGCGAATCACCGCATATTCAAGTCGGGTTTGGATTTCTCGGTAACGATGTCGAAGACTCTCGACCTGCTTGGCCGCGGCATCCAGGACCTTATACCCGGCTTCGAGCCGGCCCCGGGCTTCGTTGTATCGGTCGGTGGTGGCATCGGCTGCCGCTTGAGCGATGGCGCCGTTCCTGGCCAGTTCCAGATCCCGTTCTCGCTCGCGCTCCCAGAACTCGGCCGTCTTCGCGAGAGATGCGACGGTGGCCTGTTGAGCTTCCACTCGGGCTTCGGCCTCGGCGATTTGGGCTTCGGCGGCAGCCAGGTTACTTTGGATTTCGCTGCCGTCGAGGGCGATCAGAATGTCGCCACACCTGACCTTGTCTCCTTCCCGAACGGGAATGTCTACGATCTTCGCCATGATCTGAGCTGCAAGCTCCGCAGTTTGCCAGGGCAATGCTCTTCCGAGAAAAGTGCGGCTCTCTTCCAGATTTCCCAGCACAGACCGAGCGACCCGAACTGGAGTAGGACGGCTGGTGGGCGTCGGGGCCGCCGCAACCCGAGCCCGCTTATTCGAGACGAGGAGAGCACCGCCTGTCAACAGCGCTGCCAGGACCACTGAGGTGACCACAAACCGAATCAAGGACCTGCCTCCCCCGGAAAGTTGGCGTTGTATGAAAAAAACGACTGCGGCCATCACCGTCACGACAATGAGAGTAAGGATGAACTGCCAACCCATATTTACCTCTCCATTCTGATTCCTGCGGAAAGTTAACATGTTAACTATTGAGCCGGATTTCCCCACATACCCTTGTCCTTTTGCGCTTATTCGGAGCCCAGATTTCGGCGGATTTGGATGAGCGTGCGAACCGTCTGTTCGATCTCCTGGCCAGGGATGTCACCGTAGGCTTGCTTCAGGACAGCCTGTGCGTGGGCTGAGAGCTTGTCCCACATTTCCAATGCGCTGGAGGTGGGAGAGACGATCTTCACTCTGCGGTCTTTCGGATCGGGCGTGCGTGTTACCCAGCCATCGCGCTCCATCCGGTCGATGAGCCGCACGACACAGGCCGGGGTGATGGCAAGGTAAGAAGCGAGTTCCGCCTGAGGCATGGGGCCCAGGGCAACCAGGTGTGCGAGCGCGACGAACTGTCCCCGGCTGACTCCCATCCCCTCCAACCGGCGTTCAAGAGCGGAGAAGAAGGCTCGAAACGTCAGCGAACACTGAAAACCTATCCCTTCTGTTGGATTGAACATAAAAACAGTTAACACGTTAATTATTAAGCTGGCAAGTGTCAAGTATTATTTTCTGTATGGCGTCGCTTTCCGACTTGAGTCCGAGATACCGCCTCTTCATGCGAACTTACCGCTATCGCAAGGTGGACTGGGAGACCCGGCGCCCGACTGGCGAAGCCTCTCTCGGACGCTCGATTCGCCCTGATCACTACTGCCGGTTTTTATCAGCCGTGGCAGCCGCCTTTCGACCGATCAATACGGGGCGGCGACTGCAGCTTCCGCATTCTTCCGGTGGACACGGATTTGGACGAGTTGCTGGTAGGTCAGAAAAGCGACGCCTTTGATCCGTCGGGGTTGAGGCAGGATAAGAACCTTGCGTTCCCCCTCCAGCGTTTCAAGGAGCTCGAGCATGCGGGAACAATCGGCCGTCTGAATAGACGACATCTCAGTTTCATGGGATCCATAACGGCCCCCGAACGTCTTATTCGAGAAACAGGGCCTGAGGCAGTTCGCCTGCTGGTAGAAGATCAAGTGGACGCGGCCTTTCTCACCCCTGTCTGACCCATGTGTCATCAGTCGGTCGGGCTGATTCAGAGTCTCACTGAAAAACAGGGAATTCCGACGGTTTCAATCAGTCTGCTGAAGGAAGTCACGCGTCGGAGCGAGCCACCAAGGGTGTTGTTCGTTGATAGGCCTTTAGGCTACCCGCTTGGTGAAGCTGAGAACCCCGGATTGCAGACAAAGATCATTATGGCCGCTCTTGGCCTGCTGTGCGAGAACCGGCTCCCGATATTAACGGCTTTCCAGCTTGAGTGATATGCGGGGAATCAGGCACCACCACACCGATCAAAGCCTGGGCGGATCCGCGTAATCCGCGCGATCCGTACTATCCGCGGGCATCTCTTCCCGCGGATGGCACGGATTACGCGGATAACGCGGATGACGCGCGAACCACGGCGCACCTGCATTCTTCGTTTCGTGCAAGCCATTAATTCTGTTAAATTGAGCTAGATAACAGGGAGTGAGAGGATGTTGAAACGAAAGGTGATTCTCGTCTGTCTGATGATTCTCGTGGTCTGCCCGGTTGCCGCCCAGAACCTGAACAAAGCGAAAGAAGAAAGCGAGCGAGCGAGTAATGCCGCCGCGGTCCTGGACGAAATCATGAAAACGCCGGATCAATCGATTCCGCAGGGACTGCTGGACCGGGCCCACGCGATTGCCATCATACCTCACGTGATAAAAGGCGCGCTGGGCTTCGGTGGCAGACACGGGAAAGGACTGATTGCGACACGTCAAGCTTCCGGGTCGTGGGGGACGCCCGCTTTCGTAGACTTGAGCGGGGGCAGTTTCGGCCTTCAACTTGGCGTCTCGGCTACCGATCTGATTCTGGTTTTCATCGACGAGGCGGGCCTGCGTGGCCTGCTTGCCGGCAAGCTGAAATTTGGTGTGGATGCGGCTGCCGCTGCTGGTCCGGTAGGGAGAACCGCTGAGGCATCGACGGATGTCCAGTTGAAGTCGGCCATTTACTCCTATTCCCGGAGCAAAGGGCTCTTCGCCGGCGTGGCTCTGGATGGAGCGGTGCTCAGTATCGACGACAGCGCCAACCACAAGGTATACGGGATCGGGGTCACGGGAACCAACATTCTCATTGACAACAAAGTGAAGCCGAATTCTGTGGTCCAGCCGTTCATCGACTCACTGACCAGAAATGCCCCAAGGCGCACTAAGTAGCCTGCAAGGCCGGCATGACTGGCGTGCTAAAATACCGTAATACGTGACAGATATCTCTTCCTACGCCCTTGCGATCATCGTCGCGGTCGGGGTTTTCGGGGGGCTTCTCGCCGTACTCCGCTACTTCCAGCTACGGCGAGCCCGCATGGCCGCTAAAGCAATTGGCCGTCTCGAGGGCAAAACCATCAAAGACTACCGAAAGGCCGACGGGAAAGAAATCGAGCCCGAGGACGAAGAAGTCTTCAAGGTGCGAGGCTTGTACGGGATTCCGTACCTGGCCTGGATTCTCACGTCCCTGGTGATCCCAGCGGCGTTCTTCATATTGTTCTTCGAGAACCTGCTACCCCCTTTCGGTGTCCCCGAAGTCGGGCAACATGCCTGGTTCGCCTATCGCGCCCCGACCAGCTTCACGGTCGGTGAGACGCAATTTCAGCGACACCAGCCAATTATCGAGAAAGGGAGAATTGTCGCTCCGGGGCAACCGGAGATCATCCGTCAGGCGCTGGCCGAGAGGCATCGAGTGGAGGGACCCCGCACCTGGGGAACTATTCTGCTTGTCACCATCTTCTGTGCCATGCTCCTGTACCACATCAACATCCTCTACCCGACAAGCACCGAGAAGAACCGGAATCTGATTTTGATCTACCTCGTTTGCCTGGTAGTCCTGGCTACAGCCAAGATTTCGCTCTTCTACAGCCTTTTCTCGCCCTACCTGATCCCGATTCCCTGGGCCGGCATGATCATCGGGATTTTCCTGAACCGACGCATCGTTCCGTTGATCATGCTGATCACCTTGATTTTCGTTTCCCTTGCCTCGAATTTCGATTTCAGGCTTTTCCTGGTTTTGCTCGCTGGGGGGTTGCTGCCAGGCATGTGGGTGCGCGGGGCTCGGCGCCGTAACGAAGTCCTGCTCGAGTCGGTAGTGCTCGGCAGCGTGATGGTTGTAGTAAACGTTTGCTACTCCATGGTGACGACTGGACAGCTCGTGCTGCTGTCGCCCTCTATCCTGGCCAGTTTTCTTAACGGAATTGTGTCCGGCTTGATGGTCCTTGTCGTTCTTCCATTCCTCGAACTCCTTCTGGACCTGACATCGCCGTTCAAGTTGATGGAATTGCTTGACCTTGATACGCCTGTTCTGAAGGAGTTTTTCTTTAAGGCGCCGGGAACTTACCAGCATTCCATGGCTGTCGCCAATATCGCGGAGACCGTGGCCAACGAGATCGGAGCGAATGGACTCCTGGTCCGCGTTGGCGCCTATTATCATGACATCGGAAAGATGTTTAACCCGGCGTACTTTATCGAGAACCAGACAGAAGGGAAAAATCCCCACGACGAGCTGGGGCCGGTTGCCTCAGCCGCCGTGGTCCGCTCCCATGTGATTCTTGGTATTAAACTCGCCCGGGAAATCGGACTTCCCAGGGCGGTCATCGATTTCATTGCCCAGCATCACGGAACCTCGACCATCGACTACTTTTACTACAAGTCGAAGCAGCTCGATTCGGAGATAAAATCGGAGAAAATCTTCAAATACCCGGGTCCCAAACCCCAGAGTAAAGAGACCGCCGTCGTCATGTTGGTAGATTCGGTCGAGGCTGCTTTTCGGGTCGTGACGGGCCGTGATGAGGAAACCATTCGGGACCTGGTGAACAAGGTTGTGAACCGGAAGGTCGAACAGGGTGAGTTGGATCGTTCCTGTCTGGAGATTGGTGATCTCAAGAAGATTAAGGATACCCTGACTCACATCCTCAGAAGCAGCGCGCACCAACGGATAGAGTACCCGGAGAAGCCTAAGAGCGAGGAAGAGCCGTCGCAGGAACCGCGCTCGCAGGACCCTCGATCACCGGACCAGCGCGCTCGTCGCTCCGTGTTCCCCGGGCGCTTCGGGCAAAGAAACTAGAGAGCCGGCCAGCTGTCCCACGGCTCGGTATTACGACTCTACCCCGGACGGTCGAGTTGCTTTCCTGTCTGTCTGTATAAACCGACGCGGGTCGAACGGTCCGGGATCCTCGGCGCGGTGGGTAAACAGTTCCGCGGCGATTCTGCCGACCTCCCAGCTCGAGCCCATTCCATGCCCGCCTAGGCCGGCAACCCAGAACAGATTCGGCAGACTAGGATCCCACCCGATGACAAACTGACCATCAGGTGTCTTGGTCCTGAAACACGACCAGACGCGCTTCTGAACTGCTTCGCGGAGCGCGGGGAGCTCTCTCCAGATCAATTCGGCAAGATCTTCGACAACCTCCCGCTCTACCGTCGGCTCCAGACTCTGGCAGGACTGTTCGTCGCAAATGCTGAACAGAAGTTGACCGGACTCGGGCCGGAAGTAGAAATTTTGAGAGATACTCCAAACGAAAGGCCAATCATCGGGTACCCGATGAATATCACCCAGCACGAAAAGATGTCTCTTGAGCGGATCAAGAGGAAGAGAGGCGCCGCCGATCATCCCACCGACCTTTCCGGCCCAGGCCCCGGCCGCGTTGATTAAGTAATCAGCCTCGAGCTCCTGACTGGTCGTGCGGATTCGGAAACGGCCATCAAAATGGAGATCCTCGACGCGCTCTCTGAGAAGGAGGCGTGCGCCTCTGCCTTGTGCGCCCTCGAGGTAGTATTGGAGCAGTCTCGAGATATCAATAACCGCATCAGAGGGGGTAAACAGTGCTCTATGAAAACTGTGTCCCTCGAGCAAAGGAACGATCGTTCTGACCTGATCGGGCTCGCGCAGTTCGGTCTCGAGAAGATCCGGCTCACGAAGGGCTTCAAGCTCTTCATCGGTTCCAAGCAGCAAAGACCCGTTTCGGGAAAGGATCAGATCGTCAGTTGCGTTCTCGTACGCTCTCCGACTGTTGACCAGTAGCCGGCGAATGTCCGGGCTTTCGACCGATTGCATCAGCAGAGAGGCGTTTCGGCCAGACGCATGAAATCCCGGGATCTCCTCTTGTTCCACGATTACGATGGTCTGATGCGTTAATTGGGTCAGGTGGAAGGCAGTGGCTGCTCCTGCGAAACCTGCTCCAACGATCACGATGTCGGTTTTCACTTGAGCTTAATCCTGATTCTAGCACTAAAGGGATATGTCCTTGTGTTGGCGGGCTGATTCGTACATGGCTAAAACGACTCTCAGTGTCTCGAAGCCTTCCTCGCCTGTAATCAAGGGCGGTCTGCCCGATTCGATCGCCTCCATCACATCGCGCAGTTGCCGGCAGAAGGGTTCCACGGAAATATCCATCGGCACTGAGGAGCCGGATTTCCCGGACTGGAAGAGATGGTCGGGTGGCGGAGGACAGCCCGGCACTTCCCACTGCTTCAGGTAATCACCCTCGGTTAACACGCTCCCGCGTGTTCCATGTATTTCAATACGATCAGGAAAACCGGGGTAGAAAGAGGTAGAGGCCTGAACGACGCCAATGGCATCGTTTTCGTATCTGAAAAGTGCAGCTGCCGAATCTTCAGATTCTATCTGGTGCAGTCCGGCCAGTTGCCACTCGCACCGAAGCCTTTTAACAGGTCCGACAATCCACCGCAAAAGATCGATCTGGTGAATTGTCTGGTTAATCAGTGCTCCTCCGCCTTCCATGCTCCACGAACCTTTCCCCTCCCGCGCGTAATAAGCAGGTTCGCGGTACCACTTGACGTACGCGTCAGCTTCGAGAATCTTGCCGAGCTTACCGCTCTGGACAGCATCGCGCAAAAACCGGGGACCGTCCGAAAACCGCTTCTGGCTTACGATCGCCAGCGTGACACCAGCTTTGCGACACTCCTCGACCGTGTTTCGGGCCAGCTCGAGCGACAGGTCAAGGGGTTTCTCCACGAGCACGTGCTTTCCTTGGCGGGCGGCAGCGACCGCGTACTGATTATGAGAATCCGGGTAGGTACAGATAATAACGAGATCGATAGCGGGATCCGCCAACAGCGAGTCGGCGTTCGGGTAGACTCGCCCGCCGAATTGTGCGGCCATCGCTTCGGCTTTCTCAAGCGTCCGGCTGGTTACTCCCGCCAGTTCTATGCCTTCTGTTTGCGCGATTGCCCGGGCGTGATGTCCGGCGACCGCACCTGTTCCGATAATCGCAGCTTTCATTGATACCCTCAGCGCTTCATCAAGGTCTTGGTAATGTTCAGAAGTCGCCCCTTGTTCCGATGCGGCTTCTGAGCCGTGCTTGCTTGAAAACCGTGATTATATCGTGTTTTATAAGGAGTAATGAAAATTCATGAGTACCAGGCCAAGCGCATTCTCAAGCAGTTCAATGTACAGGTTCCGGACGGTAGAGTCGTACAAACCCCGGCGGAGGCCTACGAGGCGGCCAGAAAACTCGGCTTGCCGGTGGCCGTGAAGGCCCAGATTCATGCCGGCGGCAGAGGAAAAGGGGGCGGGATCAAGGTCGTCCAGACTCCTGAAGAGGCGGAGAACGAGGCACGTCGCATGTTGGGGGCGCGTCTGGTTACGCCCCAGACCGGTCCCGAAGGGAGGCAGGTTAGAAGGCTTCTGATTGAAAAAGGACAGGCCATCAAGAAGGAGTACTACCTGGGAATTGTGATTGACCGCAGCCAGGAAAAGCCGGTCATCATGGCAAGCAGCGAGGGAGGCGTTGAAATTGAGGAAGTGGCCGCCCGAAACCCTGATCTGATCCTGAAAATGCACGTTGATCCCTGCGTTGGGCTTCTCCCCTTCCAGGCGCGGCAGCTCGCTTATGGACTTGGAATCGAGCCCGGCCTCGTCGGCCGCTTCAGCCAGTTTGTTGAAGGTCTCTATCAGGCGTTTCAGGCGACCGATGCCTCCCTGGCCGAAATCAATCCCTTGATTCTGACGGCTGATGGCGACTTTCTGGCCCTCGACGCCAAGATGAACTTTGACGACAACGCCCTTTTCCGCCATCCGGAATTACAGGAATTGCGAGACTTCGAGGAGGAGGAACCGCTCGAGATTCAGGCCTCGCGGTATGGTTTGAATTACATTAAGCTCGATGGGAACGTCGGGTGCATGGTTAATGGCGCAGGCCTGGCCATGGCTACAATGGATATCATAAAGCTATGGGGCGGGAACCCCGCCAATTTCTTGGACGTCGGCGGAGGAGCGAATGTGGACCAGGTTCGGAATGCTTTCAAGATCCTGGTTGCCGATCCCAATGTTAAGGCCGTGCTTATTAATATTTTCGGTGGAATCATGCGATGCGATGTCGTTGCTAGCGGAGTCGTGCAGGCGATCCGGGATGTCGGGTTGAACGTACCAGTGGTCGTGCGGCTCGAAGGCACCAACGTCGAGGCGGGGCGCGAGGTTCTCCGTGAATCGGGACTGAACTTTCACATTGCAGGCAGCATGTCAGACGCGGCGCAGAAAGTGTGCCAGTTGACGACCGAAAACAAGTAACTGGGGGTTTGATGGCAATCTGGGTGGACGAATCGACGCGGGTCGTAGTACAGGGAATAACTGGCCGGGAAGGTACCTTCCATGCACTGAGGTGCCGCGAATACGGGACGAAAGTGGTTGCGGGGGTTACACCAGGCAAGGGCGGGAAAGTCCACGAAGGCTTTCCGGTCTTTAATACGGTTGCCGAAGCGGTCGCTCGCGAGGGGGGCAACACATCACTGGTTTTTGTGCCCCCGGCCTTCGCCGCCG
>Ga0208198_1002064_pt1 | contig 15896 bp, 8 predicted proteins | sample AD_JPNTR2_MetaG_FD_184446 | JGI IMG/M metagenome (GOLD analysis project Ga0208198, IMG submission 184446) | Active sludge microbial communities of municipal wastewater-treating anaerobic digesters from Japan - AD_JPNTR2_MetaG (SPAdes) (version 2) | ecosystem: Engineered > Bioreactor > Anaerobic >... | reverse complement strand
GCTTTCTTTCCTACGATAGCGAAGGCAACCAACAGCTCCGCGAAGCCCTTTACAATGGTTCACTTACTAAGGAAGAGTATTTTAAGGAATTGCTTCGCCTAATATATCGCTTCCTTTTTCTTTTCACCACTGAAGAGCGAGGAATACTGCACACATCTGGCAAAAACGAAAAGATCATAGAAAAAGATTTCTATGCGCGCGGCTATTCGCTCTCACGGCTCAAGGATAAGGCGATTCAGCGCAGTGGCTGGAATGCATATCCTGATTTATGGGAGGGCTGCAAAACAATTTTCCGCTGTCTCGATAGGAGTGAACCTGCCCTCGATCTTCCCGCTCTCGGAGGCCTTTTTAGCCAAAGCCAATGCCCGCACCTGGACCGCGCCCAGCTATCCAATCGGAATCTGCTTTCTGCAATGCTCAATCTTCGTTGGGCTGTTGCTGGAAATTCGAGGCTGCCAGTCGATTATAAGAACATTGGGCCGGAAGAGCTCGGTTCAGTATACGAAAGTCTTCTCGAACTAGTGCCGGACATCGACTTTGCTTCCAGAAGTTTTTCTTTTGTTGGAATCGATAGAGAAGGAGCGCCTGCTGGCAATGTTCGCAAAACTACAGGCAGCTACTATACGCCCGAACCTCTTGTGCAAGAATTGCTCAAAACTGCCCTCGATCCTGTAATAGATGAATTACTGAAGGGTTGGTCAAATGGCCTAGTTTCGTCTGTAGAGGCTGAAAAATCCCTCCTCGGCCTTAAAGTTTGTGATCCGGCTTGTGGGTCAGGTCATTTTCTTCTTGGTGCAGGAAGGAGAATTGCTGAAAAGTTGGCCTTAGTCAGGAGCCTTGATGGATCTGTGTTGCCAGCAGACTATCGCTCTGCTTTGCGCGAGGTGATTGGCCACTGCCTCTATGGTGTAGATGTCAACCCTATGGCTGTGGAACTTGCAAAAACTGCACTCTGGCTCGAAGGACACGAGCCTGGCAAACCATTGTCTTTTTTGGATCACCATATTCGCTGCGGAAATTCGCTTATCGGCGTATTCGATGTAGACGTACTAGCTAAAGGAATACCTGACGAAGCTTATACGCCACTCTCAGGCGATGATACCGCATGTGCAAAAGCCCAGAAAAAAGCGAACTCGGTGGAGCGCGAGCAAGGGTGGGACAATCTCTACACGCTTTTCGAGGAGCCTGTCGAGCAGGCCGAAAAAGTCTTAGTGCGTTTTCATCAAAATCTCGAAACTCTGGATGAAGTAGATCTCGCTGCGGTAGAACACAAGCGGAAGCTCTATGCAGAGCTTGCGACAAGTCCCGAATATCAGTGCATCAAAGAAGCAAGCGACCTTTGGACAGGAGCATTCTTTGCTCCAAAAAAGCAAGGAAAGCCTGCAATCCATACAGGCGATGTCTGGAGGGCTCTGGCAGGATCGCCGGAATCTGAATTCTCCGAAGGTGTGCTCGCGCTGGCGCAACAGCTCTCAGCTCAGCATCATTTCTTCCATTGGAAGCTGGAATTCCCCGAGGTCTTTGCAAAAGGCGGCTTCGACTGCGTGCTCGGGAATCCGCCATGGGATCGCATCAAATTGCAGGAAATCGAATTTTTTGCTGCACGGGATCCAGCGATAGCCAGGGCACGAAATGCTGTAGAGCGCACTCATATGATCGAGAATTTGCAGCATGGCGACGATGCTGAAAAGGCACTCTATGATGAATTCATTTCAGCGAGAAGAAATGCCGAAGCATCAAGCCTATTCGTCCACACTAGCGCCGATTCGGGTGGCCGCTATCCGCTTTCTGGCGTGGGCGATGTGAATCTCTATGCGCTTTTTGCGGAATTGTTCTTATATTTACGTGAGCCAAAGAATGGACGCTCAGGTCTCATTGTTCCTTCTGGCATCGCAACCGATGATTCGACCAAAGACTTCTTTGGAGCAATTTCGCGAAAAGGGCTATTAGTGTCCTTGTACGATTTCGAGAATAGAAATGCGATTTTTTCTGATGTACATAGAAGCTACAAGTTTTGCCTCCTCACGATGGGAGCAGCTCTTAGAGCGAATTTTGCGTTTTTTCTGACCAGGGTAGAGCAGCTTGGCGATGAACGGCGCCATTTTAGTTTAAGCCCAGAAGACTTCGAACTCCTCAATCCCAATACTTACACATGTCCAGTATTCCGCTCCCAGAAAGATGCAGAAATAGCGCGCAGCATATATAAGAGAGTTCCAGTTTTGATCGATGATAGAAAAAGTAAAAGCGCAGACAACGCAGATCGTGGAAATACATGGGGTATTCGTTTTTTAGCCATGTTTCATATGGCGAATGATTCTGGCCTCTTTCATACAAGCGCTGCGCCTGAGTTAATGCCGCTCTATGAGGCAAAACTCATACATCAATTCGATCATCGCTGGGCAACCTACAGCACCACGAATGTCGCACCTTGCGAAGAGCCACGTTGCCGAGACCTCACTGATGAAGAAAAGCGCGATCCGCACCTGAGCATTCAGCCTCGTTATTGGGTAGAGGAGCGCGAGGTTCTGGCTCGCATTGCGGATGCTCCCAAAGCAATCATAAAAGCTTGGCATTCCGGCAATATCGATGAACTGCGCAAAGCACTTCTCGGGCCTGGAATTCCTCGGCAACTGCCTGCCCTTGCCGATAGCTCGGACTTGCTAGCAGCGGTAGGAGCTTGGCTTGAAGCAAAAAGCCCGCGCTGGCTAATGGGATGGAGAAATATTACCAATGCGACCAATGAGCGAACAGTGATAGCGAGTGTGCTGCCAAGGGCGGGAGTAGGTAATAGTATGCCTTTGATGATATTTAGTTCGACAATAAATTCATGGCTATTTGCATGTTTGATATCAAACTTATCATCTATTCTCGTAGATTTTATTGCTCGACATAAAATCGGCGGTACAAACTTGAATTATTTCATCTATAAGCAACTTCCCGTTCTTCCTCCAGAAGCCTATAACTCCAACGATCTCGCCTTCATCATCCCCCGCGTCTTTGCGCTTACCTATACCGCTTACGACATTGCAGGTTGGGCAGAAGACCTCTGGAATTCGCTAGATACGAATATAAGAGCGCGCGTCTATCGAAGATCTCAGCTAGAAGGCAATTACTACCGAAGAATGTCCAAGCCCGAGATCCATCAGAGCGGAATTGCGCAAGATGAGGCTGCAGCACCCCAAGAGCCTTCCTACCTGCCCGATTCCTTCTTCGATAGGCCATTCTCAACCGAATTTTTTCCACCATTCCCCTGGAGCCCTGAGAGGCGCGCCGTGCTCAGAGCGGAGCTCGATGCCTACTATGCGCGCCTCTATGGTCTCGATCGCGATGAGCTTCGGTACATCCTCGACCCCAAAGAGGTCATGGGAAAAGATTATCCATCAGAGACCTTTCGCGTGCTCAAAAACAATGAGCTCAAGGCCTATGGCGAATATCGCACTCAAAGACTTGTGCTCGCAGCCTGGGATGCCCTTGAAAAAGGGGAGCTTACATGAATGGCGGCGACCTTGTCCTTGCAGAAAAAGCTGGTCGGGAAAATGGCTTTGAATACGTAGTAGAGCGCGGCTCTCACAAGCTTGTCCTAGGGTCAGCCTATCATCCCATACGAGTATTGATCAGCCATGGAGAAAACGCAAACTCTTGGAATCTATGCTTCGATAACCCCTTTCTATCAAATGAATTGTCTAGAAGCTTCCCCGACATCGAAGAAGATGGCAACTACCATATTTGGAGCCTAGAGCTCTTGGCTGCCTTTCTACGCAGGGCTTCTGAACTTGCGCGCAGCATGCCCGAAACATCGATCTCTAGATACCAGAAGGAAATCCAGAATGCACTCGATACCGAACCAGACATAAAAGGCACTGAGCGCGAAGCCCTCATCCGCCAGCGAGTTGGCCAGGACATCTATCGCCAAGCCCTTATCGACTACTGGGGAGGCTGCTGCGCCCTTTCCGGCATAGATATACCCGAAATCCTTCGCGCCAGCCACGCCAAAGCCTGGTCGGAATGCGAAACCGATGCTGAACGCCTCGATGTCTACAACGGCTTCCTTTTTCGCGCCGACATCGACGCCCTCTTCGACCGTCATCTTATCACCTTTGCCGACGACGGCCTCCTAATCCCCTCACCACGCCTCACCGATTACCAGCTCCGTGCCCTCAACCTCGACGGCGACCGCTACCTAACCCACATCTCACCACAGCACCTACCATACCTCGCTTGGCACCGCCAGCGCCTCGTAAAATAAAAACCAAAAGTTTCGGATAATTTTTCCTTCTGATTTTTGTCGCTTTCTTAGAGCCATGTTATTCTTAAATGACAATATTATTTGCAAATATTGACAATATTTCCAGCATTTTTTATATTTAAGCATCAATATTTTTAGGAGGCATTATGAAGCAAGTTATCAAAATGACATCTTTAATTGGTTTACTATTGGCTTTATCTATTCCTGTCTTTGCTAAAGGCAATCTTGTAGTATATTCGCCCAATTCAGATACAGAACTACAATCAATCCTTTATCCATTTGGTGAGAAATATGATATCAAGATTATTCTTCAATCGATGGGGACAGGGGAGTGCATCTCAAAGATCAAAGCTGAAAAAGCTAATCCTCAAGCAGATGTCATGTTCGGCGGCATAACTATGGGTGTCTATTTGAACAATAAGGATCTGTTCCAGAAATATGTTGCTAAAGGAGATGAGAATCTCCCAGAAGGCTATAGAAATACAACAGGATATTTCACCAATTATTTGCTTTCGGGCAGCTGTCTTCTAGTCAATACCGATTTGGAGAAGAAGCTCGGCCTAAATATTACTGGTTATGCTGATTTGTTGAATCCTGTTCTTAAAGGGAAGATAGCTTCGGCAGATCCTACTTCTTCAGCTAGTGCCTGGGCCCAGCTCTGCAATATCCTTTTAGTAGAGGGCGGCTATGAGAGCCCGCAGGCTTGGAGTTTTGTAGAAGCTTTGATCAAACAGCTTAATGGTAAGCTTACATCGGGCTCTTCTGCTGTATACAAGGGCGTCTATCAAGGCGAGTATGTTGTGGGTCTCACCTATGAAGATCCAGCTATTGCTTTGCTTCAAGATGGTGCAAAGAATGTTCGAGTTGTCTATCCAAAAGAAGGGGCAGTTTGGCTTCCTGCTGCTTCTGCAATCATAGCTGGATGTAAAAATATAGATAATGCAAGGCTTTTCATGGATTACTTGATTTCAGATGAATGCCAGAAAGCAATTTCGATCACTACAAACAGACCCGTCAGTCCTAAGTTCCCAAATACTAATAAATATATCCAACCTTTGTCTTCAATAAATGTTGCTTATGAAGACATCATGTACACAGCTACACATAAGGTCCAAATAGAGAATAAGTGGTCTGATCTCTGGGTGAAGAACAATTAGCTGCCTTTCAATCTTTCTATTCTAACCCCATCCGATGCTAAATTGGCAGGATGGGGTTGTTTTGACTTTATAGAAATAGATTGAATAAAACAGGAATATCATGAGCGTCAATATAAGAATCAATAACGCAGTTAAGCGATATGGTAGTAATACAGTAATAGATGGACTTTCCTTAGATGTAAAAGAAGGTGAATTCTTTACTCTTCTTGGTCCTTCAGGTTGCGGAAAGACGACCTTGCTCCGAATGATAGCCGGCTTCTGCTCTATAGAAGGAGGAGATTTTTACTTCAATAATAAGTGCATTAATCTAATCGATCCTGCCAAACGAAATATTGGCATGGTTTTCCAAAATTATGCAATATTTCCTCATTTGTCAGTTAAGAATAATGTTGCCTTTGGCTTAAAAAACAGAAAATACCCAAAGGATAAGATCAATTCCGAAACATTGAAATTCCTTGAACTTATGAAGATCGATCAGTTTAAGGATAGAATGCCCGACAAGCTTTCTGGAGGGCAGCAACAACGTGTAGCCCTCGCTCGAGCACTAGTAGTACAACCTGATGTTCTTCTCATGGATGAGCCACTGTCAAACTTAGATGCAAAGCTTCGAGTTGAAATGCGGCAGACAATAAGAGAAATTCAAAGGCGCGTAGGTATAACTACAATCTACGTAACCCATGACCAAGAGGAAGCCATGGCGATTTCAGATCGTATCGCGGTTATGAAGGATGGTTCAATCCAGCATGTTGGAAAACCGAAAGATATTTATCAACGACCAGCAAATCTTTTCGTGTCAAGCTTCATAGGACGAACCAATTTTCTTGATGCCCATATGATAGTCGATGAAGCAGGAATTGTGCTTAGTTTTAATGACAATTTAAAATTACCAATAGACAAGATCAAGCCAGAATTTATGAAAGAACAAGATGTAATAGTATCTATTAGGCCTGAGGATTTTATAATTACTCATGATCAAAATAACAGCCTAGAGGGAATTATTGATTCAAGCGTTTTTTTAGGGCTTAATACCCATTATTTCATCCATTTAGAGTCGGGGCAGCAATTGGAAATAATTCAGGAATCAATGATTGACGAGATCATCCCTGAAAAAAGTAATATATTTCTGAAAGTAAAGACTGGAAAAATTAATGTATTTTCTAAGGATGGAAGCAGAAATATTCTAGAAGGGGTACATAACGATGCCGAAATCATAGGGGCATGATATGGCAAAAAGGAAGTTATTTGATATATGGGCTGTTGCTTATATTGTTATCTTCATAGCATATGCCATTTTTCTGATCTATCCAATGTTTACTCTGCTTCGGAATTCCTTTCTTGGAGAGAAGGGGAATCTGAGTATTGAATGGTTTTCAAAGTTTTTCAGTAATAAATACTACTCTGATACTTTAATTCGTAGTTTTAATGTTTCTATAGTTACAACAGCATTATCTTTAATCGTTGGCATTCCACTTGCTTATTTCTATAATTTTTATGAACTTAAAGGGAAAACACTTATTCAAGTATTGGTTATTCTCTGTTCGATGTCAGCGCCATTTATTGGCGCCTATGCCTGGATTCAGCTTCTTGGAAGGGCAGGAATTATCACTACATTTTTCAAATCAGTCTTTGGAATTACTATTCCTAACATATATGGTTTCAACGGGATAGTACTGGTTCTTACTCTGCAACTCTATCCTCTTGTCTTTTTATATGTATCTGGTGCACTAAAAAATATCGATAACTCGCTCCTTGAGGCTTCAAGTAACCTGGGTTGCATGGGTATTTGCCGTTTTTTTAAAGTAATTCTACCTTTATGCATGCCCACTATTCTCGCTGCTGCGCTTCTTGTCTTCATGAGAGCCTTTGCTGATTTTGGTACTCCTCTTCTTATAGGTGAGGGCTATCGCGTTTTTCCAGTTGAAATTTATAATCAGTTTTTAGGCGAAACTGGTTCAAACTATAGCTTTGCAGCGGCTATCAGTGTGATTGCAATTGTCATCACTGGCGTGATTTTTTTGATTCAAAAAATGCTTTCGAATAGATATGCTTTTGCTATGAATGCTCTTAATCCAATTGAACGTGAAAAAGCATCCGGTTTCAAGGGATTTCTGATGCATCTCTATGCCTATATTGTTGTTGGGGTTGCATTTTTGCCTCAGCTTTATATTGTTTACCAATCTTTCCAAAATACTTCGGGTAAGATATTTGTACCAGGCTATTCTTTCAACAGTTATAAAACTTCTATCAAGCGAATGGGTGAATCTATACCAAACACCTTCATTATTGGCGGGCTAGCTCTTGTTACCGTAGTTTTTATAGCTATTCTGATTGCATACCTAGTTGTAAGGCGGAGCAATATTATTACTCAGGCTATCGATACAATCTCAATGTTGCCTTATATTATTCCTGGCTCAGTCGTTGGTATTGCTCTTGTCATGACATTTAACAAGAAACCCATTGTCCTTACAGGCACAATTACTATTATGGTTATAGCGCTATGTATTAGAAGGTTGCCATATACAATACGCTCTTCCGTGGCAACGCTTCAACAGATTCCACTTGCCACAGAGGAAGCCGCAATCAGCCTTGGCGCATCGAAGATCAAAACCTTTTTCAAGATTACGGTACCAATGATGTCAAATGGTATTATATCAGGCGCAATTCTGAGCTGGGTAACCATAATAACAGAGCTCTCAAGCGCTATCATTCTATATAGCTCTAAGACAGTCACATTGACACTGGCTATATATACCTTTGTTACTCGTGGGAATTATGGCTATGCGGCCGCCCTAGCAACTATTTTGACGATTCTAACTACAATATCGCTCTTGATATTTATGAAGATATCAAAGTCCAAAGAAATCACATTTTGATAAAAAATGACACTTTTGGTTTCTATATAATTCATGACAATTCTTGATTATATCAAATAATGCTCACATCTTAATGTTTTTAATCTATGCTTGCTTTTAGGGAGCTAGTAATGTCAGATCTGCGTCAGCTTTGGTTGCATGTCAAGAGAAAGAGAAGCATCGAACGCTATCTAACAGCCAGAATATGAATCAGCAGAATTATGAATCACTCTTTAGATAATAATAACTCATAAAAGCTCTATTCTGATGACAGTGTCTCTTGGGTCGGGCAATGGATATGTAAATTCTGGGGGTTCAGCCAGGCTAGTGAATTTCTCTCCAGGGAAGAGGCTTGTATTCCATGCGCTAGCAATTCTCAGTTCGCTTTCATCTCTGAGAAGGCACATTCTTTTTATGTTGTATTCCTTCAATCCTGATAGATAAAGAGGGCCGATAGGGGCTTCTAGAACATGAGCATAGAGGTTTTTCCCTTGACGCGTATACCAACCCCATTCTGGCTTTTCAATACTTGCAGCGCCGCAGCCATATACAGATGCTTCATTATTTTGCATCCAGTCGCCTATTTCATTTAGAATGCTTTCAGACTGTTTCGGTATTTGACCTCTAGCATCCGGGCCAACATTCAATATCATGTTTCCGCCTTTAGAAACGCATTCCACAAGTTTATGTATGAGTTGTTCAGAGGTTTTCCAAGTAGAATCAGAGGCTACATATCCCCAATGGTTGTTCATAGTGAGGCATGCTTCCCAGGGAATAGGATTATTCTCATTATCCAAAAAACCATTTTTAGGGATGATCTGCTCAGGGGATGCAAAATCGCCTACATATTCAGGAGGGTCTTCCAAAACCAAGCTGCCAAGGCTCTCTCCTGAAGCTTCAAGTCGATTATTTATGATGGCATTTGGTTGTAAGGAGCGCACCATCTTTATCAAATCTTTAGCTCGCCACATCTCACCAGACATCTTATCGTAGGAAAAATCAAACCATAAAAGTGGAATGTCTCCATAGTTGGTACAGAGTTCTCGCACCTGTTCATGCATATAATCTAAATAGCGGGGAAATTCATGATGCCTATTGCGATAGGCTTCATTGTCTCGCATAGGATGATGGCGATCTCCGAAATGTGGATAATCTGGATGATGCCAATCGAGCAATGAATAATATAGACCAGTTTTGATGCCTTCTTTCCGAAAAGCTTCCAGATATTCTTTGACAAAATCTTTACCTGCAGGGCAGGCGGTAGACTTAAAATTTGTGGTTTTGCTATCGAAAAGGCAAAAACCATCATGATGCTTTGCTGTAAAGACTGCATATTTCATGCCAGCTCTTTTTGCGAGTCTTGCCCATTCTGATGGATCGAAGAAATCGGGCTTAAAGTGTTGCGCATATTTCTCATACTCTTCTGCACTAATTTTTTCTGCGCTTTGAATCCATTCACCTTTAGCTGGTATCGAGTAGAGTCCCCAATGGATAAACATTCCAAAGCGGGCATCCTGAAACCATGAGATTCTTTTATTCCTCTCATTTTTATGTGTTACCATTATTCTTTGTTCTCCTTTCCAATAAATTCGCGATATTCTGCAGGTGTAATCCCAAAAACTCGCTTAAAGGCTCGTCTAAAGGAATGTGAATTACCATAGCCTATTTGAATGCTGATTTCTTCGATAGACAATTCTGTTTGTGCGAGCAATTCTTTGGCCTTACTTAATCGGAAGCTTTGCAGCTTGGATGAAAAAGTTTCTCCAAATTGATTTTTACAATAATCATACATCCAGGTTTCTTTTTTTCCAAAATCCTTTGCTACCATATAAAGAGTAAGGTTTGGGTTCGAGAACCTACCCTTTATATAATCTTCCAGGCGTTCACTAAGATCTATCTCATCAGATGAATTAGCTGCTTTTTTCTTTATTGCTATATCTTTTATCTTATCTAATAAGAAATTCAATCTTTGCTCATCATCCATTTCTTGATAATTTGGCTCATTGATGATTATGTCCATGTGCTCAAGTCGTTGTAGCGTAAGTTCTAGGCCATGTATTAGCGTATGATAGGCAAGAGGCTTATTGTACCCTTTAGCTAAGTCTGCCTTTTTTGCGTTCTTTAAGAGTTCTTGGATTGTTTTATCGAGAACTTGAATATTCCCAGTCCTCACTTCCGCTATTATTCGCGATTCGATCTCGATTGAATATATTTGAGGAGCGGGGAGGACAGGAATACATCGACTATTCACAAACATATGTTTTCCAGCTGGATGGTCCTCTATATAATCTAGGAGCCTTTTTGCGGTTCTATATGAGAGCGGTACCTCATTCAAGGTCGATGCGTAATTTCCGCAGGAAAGCATGATATCTATATGGTATATTTCTTTTAAATCATAATGAAATAATTCGAGATCTCTTAAGAAACTATCATAATCTTGTGATTCTAATAAAAATAATATTGCAATGCTCTTTGGCCCAATAGAACATGAGAATGCGCGATTATCCCATTTTAGCTCAACGGCTTCTTCAATATTGAGCAATGCAAATCTTGTGGCTGAATATGGATTCTGTAAAAAATCTTCCTGTAAAGAGGAGGTAATACTTGCTATGCTTACTGCAAATCCTTCATCGCCTCTAAGCTTTATGCCTGCATCCGCTAGTAAATCGGCTACTTCTTGGGGATCGGAATAGTTTTCTTCTAAAAGATCACGTACAATGCTCTGTCTAAGTAGAGGTTTCCTTCTTTCGAGGAGATCCTGAAGATGTTCTTTTTCATTAGATAGACGAGAAATGCCTTCTTTTATTCTCCCTAAGAAATCTTTTTGGACAATATCATTTTGACCTTTTGTATCGGGTATCAAGTTGGTTGAGTTATCATTTTGCCTTGATAATCCTGCATAGTCCGCTATATCGAGAAGAGGTTTAGTATTTCGTAATACGAGAAAGAATACGAATAATGCACCTATTATAGAAAAGAATACTCCTATAGCGATGGAAAAATGTACTAAGGTACGTAGTCTTGCGGCATAGACGCTGCGCGGTGTCGCTGAAATTAGCGAGAATCCAAATTTCTTCGAGTGAGCAATAGAAACTAGCCATTCTTCGCCGCCCAGTTGTATTTTTTGTTGAGCATCTTGATCCAGCAATCCCATCTTAAGTGCGGCTTCGCGCGCTTTTGCAGAACCTACCGCAGAAAGAATATTGTGATCATGATCGAGAATAAATGCACCACCATATTCCGCTCCATATAGTCCAGATAAAAGCTCATTGAGTCGATCTCCATCCAAAGCTGCAAGAACAAAACCAAAATCAGGGTCTCTCGAACCGATAGGCAAGCTATTTATGCAGAGCACCGCAGATATTTTATCTTGATCCGCTATAATGGTATCTGCTGGAGCAAATTTCATTCTTGCTCCTTCCTTGAGAAATCTTTCTTCAAATTCCGGATATCTGTAATGACCATAGTCTAGAGTAAATTGATACTCTGCTGGAAAATCTAGATAAATGCTTTCTGATGAAATCACTATGCCATTTTTTGAAGAAAAGAGATAAACCGATCGAATAAAATCATTTTGAAGTCGGTATTCTTTAAGTTCATTAAATGCATCGATAACTATGGAAAGCTCAGGCGAACTTTTCCTATAAGAAGGCATAATCAAGAACGCTCGAAAGACAGGGCTCCTTTCGAAGCGTGTCAACATTCGATCTATCTGAGTTAGATGCACGTCTATCAAATCTCTTGTCTGCTCAACAAGGATTTTCCCTTTTTCTGCAGTCTCAACCTCCATTGTTCCAATCATTTTGTAAGACATACCCGCTATAATGGCAATCAGAAAAGCAAAAAGTGTACCATACAGAATTACGAATTGTGTCCTTATATAAGCCTTAGAACGCCTGTCGCGCAGGCTATCCAAAAATTGTCCTAGTATGTGTCTAGTCATAATAAATAGATAGTAAATTAGATTGTAAATTAGGATTTCTATTCTGACAATGCAAAGACATCCTATTCCAAAAATTGTACCTAAGGCAGAAAACTGTTCCTTGACGATTCTAAAAAATGGCTCGAATCATGGTAGCATGGCAGCCAAGAAATCCAAGATAAAACTGCGAATAGTGCAAAGCTGGCAGCTCTATGTAATTTTGCTTGCACCTTTCTTATGGCTCATAATATTTCGATATGTACCAATGTATGGGCTTCAGCTGGCATTTAAGAATTTTCGCAGCTCGCAAGGTATTTGGGGTAGCCCCTGGGTTGGTCTTACACATTTCAAGCGATTTTTTACGTCTCCTTCTTCTTGGATGGTTATACGCAATACAGTTACTCTAAGCCTATATAGCATAGCCGCCTCTTTTCCATTTGCTATAATTCTTGCGCTATGCCTAAATGAAGTACTAAATGAGAAATCCAAAAAATTTATACAGACTGTGACATATGCTCCATATTTCATCTCTACAGTGGTAATGGTATCGATAATATTTCAAATACTCGATCCAAGAATCGGCATTATAAATAGAATAATCATGCTCTTTGGTGGAAAATCGAAAAATTTTATGGCATTGCCTCAATATTTTTCCCATATATATGTATGGTCTGGAGTTTGGCAATCTAATGGCTACAATGCCATTATTTATCTTGCAGCCTTGAGCGCCGTAAATCCGGAGCTACACGAGGCTGCAATTGTGGATGGATGCAATAAATTTCAGCGTATATGGTATATCGATCTTCCTCAAATAAAACCAACCATAATAATTATGTTGATACTAAATATGGGATATGTGATGAGCATAGGCTTCGAAAAAGTCTATCTCATGCAAAATCCTCTCAATATTGAAGCTTCTGAAGTAATGTCCACCTACATTTATCGAGTAGGCCTAATCAATTTCGACTATAGCTATTCTACGGCTATCGGCTTCATCAATTCGATCATAAATCTAGTCTTGCTTCTTACGGTAAATACCGTTGCGAAAAAATTAGGAGAAGAAGGATTATGGTAGATATTCTAAAAAGAAATAAGCAGAAAAATGTCAAATATAATAATGCGAAAGCCGATCGCATATTCTCACTTATAAATGGGCTAATTCTCAGTATCGCCGTAATACTTGTTGCTTATCCTCTGCTTTTTGTTTTGAGTGCTTCTTTTTCTAGTACCGATGCAGTAATGGCTGGCAAAGTATGGGTATTCCCTGTAGAGCCAACATTGACATCTTATAAGGCTGTTTTTGCAAATAAGCAAGTATTTACGGGATATCTGAACTCCACATTCTATGTTTTGGTTGGGTCTTTTTTTAGCGTTGCCCTCACCTTATGTGCAGCGTACCCTTTGACTCGCAAAGAATTACCGGGGAATCGCATTTTTACCTCTCTTTTTCTATTTACCATGCTCTTTTCAGGCGGCTTAGTGCCGACCTATCTAGTAGTTCAGAAGCTAGGGCTTATAGATACAAGATGGGCTTTGATAATACCTAATGCTCTGGGAATCTGGAATCTAATAGTTACAAGAACCTATATAAAGCAAAATATTCCTGAAGAATTAAGAGAGGTGGCGCGAATAGAAGGCGCTGGAGATATCTGGTTTTTCTTAAAAGTTGTCATTCCTCTCTCTAGCCCTATTATTGCAGTAATGCTGCTCTATTATGGGGTTGGGATATGGAATTCCTATTTCGATGCGCTTATCTACTTAAATGATCAAAGGCTTTACCCATTGCAGCTTATTTTAAGAAATATCCTGATTCTAAATCAAATCGATATAACCATGGTCAAAGATGTATCGGTATTAGCAAGAATGCAGGGCCTTTCCGAAGTGCTGAAGTATGCACTCATTGTCGTTGCGACTGCACCATTTATGGCGATTTATCCTTTCGTACAGAAATATTTTGTTAAGGGAATGATGGTTGGTTCTCTAAAGGGCTGACTTTTGACAAAAAGGAACTTTTGGGCTCTATAAGGATGCCCTTAAGAAAATAGCTTATCAGGAGGTCACTATGAAAAAAAGAATAGCTGCTATCTTGGCAGCACTTTTGCTTGTGCTTGCTGCAGGGGCAGCTCCAGCAAAGGGTGAACTTACCCCTACAGGAACATATCCAGTTCTAAAGCAGAAGCTGGATATGCGTTTTCTTACTGCCCAAACGATCTTTATTGAGAATTGGAATACAAATCGTCTTTCAAAATATATGGAAGACAAGACAAATGTCCATATTAAATGGGAAACTATTCCTGAAGATGCAGTGAAAGAAAAGCTCAACTTGCTCCTTGCAAGTGGAAATTATCCTGATGTCATATTTGGACTTGGAGGGCGTTTCGGTATTGATGCTAGTACAGAGCTCAAGTATGGAGCAGAAGAAAAGGTTTTCCTGCCTCTCAATGATCTGATCGATAACTATATGCCTAATTTCAAGAAGGTTCTCGAAGAATACCCTACATTGCGAGGATATATCACCAGTTCGGATGGAAATATCTATAGCCTGCCGCTAATTGAAGAAACTTACCATGTCACCATGTCGTCTAAGCTCTGGGTATATAAGCCATGGTTGGACAAGTTGAACATAAAAATGCCTCAAACCACGGATGAGTTTTATAATATGCTCATAGCGTTTAGAGATAAGGATCCTAATGGCAATGGCAAAAAAGATGAGATTCCTCTAGCTGGAGCGATTCAAGGTTGGAGGAGTTGCCCCACAACATTCCTTCTTAACTCATTTATTTACACAAATCTTGAACCGAATCTTGATGAACCTGTAGATAGCTCCTTAGGTTTTTACATGGATGGGAAAAAAGTCAAGACAATCCTGAATACGCCGGAATACCGAGACGGCCTTCGCTATTTGAACAAATTGTATAAAGAAGGCTTGATGAATGAAGGTGTTTTTACAATGAATGCAGAGACACAACTGACTCAACTTGTTGAAAATCCTTCAGCACCCATAGTAGGCGTTGTAGCAGGTGGTTGGGGCGGTGTCTACTCAAAAGTAGGCGGGGAGCGATATCGGAACTTTGTAGCGCTTCCTCCTTTGAAAGGGCCAAAAGGTGTCAGAGAAACGCGCTACTATCCTCCAGATCCAAGTATTGGCAACTTTGTAATAACAAAAAATTGTCCTAATCCAATAGCTGCAGTGCGCTGGGCAGACTTCTTTTATACCCGGGAAGGCACTTTAATGCTGAGGCATGGTTTCGAGAATGAAGGTTGGCGCTATGCCCAAAAAGGCGAAGTAGGATTGGACGGCAATCCCGCTATTTGGAAACCATTGAAACCGTGGAATGATAAAGAACCACAAAATGATTGCTGGGTTCGTGTAGGTGTCTATTTGCAAGATAAAGCCTTTAGACTTGGTGAGGTTGTACCGCCCGATCTAGATCCGGACGGCCCAGAAGGGGTTGAAAAGCGATTGTATGATGCAACAAAGAAATATTATGAACCGTACGTACATCCAGAAAAGCAAATTCCTTCGCCGCTTCGCTTCCTAAGTTCAGAGCAAGAGCAGATGGCTACATTGACAACCGAATTTGCCCGATACGCTCGCCAGAGCATGGTAAAGTTTGTTGTAGGAGCAATGGATCTTGATAAGGATTGGAACACATATATTGCTAACTTAGACAAGCTAGGCTTGCAGAAGATTCTCGATATGAATCAAAAGGCATATA
>Ga0208198_1002060_pt1 | contig 15930 bp, 10 predicted proteins | sample AD_JPNTR2_MetaG_FD_184446 | JGI IMG/M metagenome (GOLD analysis project Ga0208198, IMG submission 184446) | Active sludge microbial communities of municipal wastewater-treating anaerobic digesters from Japan - AD_JPNTR2_MetaG (SPAdes) (version 2) | ecosystem: Engineered > Bioreactor > Anaerobic... | reverse complement strand
AGTTCATAATAATTAAACGTAAACATGGTCCCTCCTGTGGTTGGTGTTATATATAGTAATGCTACCTGATTTCGTTGACTTCAAGTAGCGCCTTGGGGGGGACCATCTCCCTTCGCTGTTCACTCAGAAATAGCCCCTTGCTTCCCTGTGGTTAATAAGGAGGATATTCTGGGGATATGATCTGCCCTATTTGTGCCAGTTCGCAAAGTAATCCCATCCCCATGGGGCGGCAGAAAAAAGGGGGGCGTCGCTTTTTCCGGTGTATGAATTGTAAAGCTGTTTTGGAAGATCCTTCTACCTGGGGGCTGCTGAAAAATAATTAAAACTATACAAGACAGAAAGATATATGATAATATAGCGAGTACAAGTGCACGAAAAACAGAAGTAAGCGTTCAAAATCCGTGCACTTTGGAGCAGAGATGTACCAGAAGAAAGAGAAGGTAGCAGAGTTTCCAACCATACATCTGGCCTTTGGAGGGAAGCTTCGAAGGGATAATCGATGGGTGATCCTTGCAGATATTATTCCCTGGGACAAGATTAGGGAACCGCATTCTGAGTATCAGTAAACCCTACGTACGAGCGATTGCTCGAGGAAAGGCGCGGGGAATGTATGAGTTCGGAGCAAAAATCTCGGTGAGTATGTTTCAAAAGTTTACCCGTGTGGAACGATTGTTGTGGAATAATTACAACGAAGGGCTCGATCTCATAGACCAGATAGAACAACATAAGGAACGATACGGAACCTATCCTGAAGTAGTGTGTGCGGATAAGATATATCGGACAAGAACTAATGTAGAATACTGTACCGCTGTCCTCTTGTTTGATTTGTTCACCAATTTGATTTTGAATAGTTTTAAATCGATTCGTAAGCACCAATTAGCTGCAGTATTGAATTATTAGGCTTTTTTCAGCAGACCCTCATTATTTTTCTCTTGACATCATGTAGTACAAGCGGTATAACTTGTACTACAAGTAATGGCTGCGCAGGATGTGCAGGTTGCCCAGGATGTGCAAGCTGCCCAGGATGTGCAAGCTGCGCAGGATGTGCAGGCTGCCCAGGTGCACAAAGGTTCAGGTACAAAGCTACCCAGGTGTAAAGGTGTGCCAAGGGCTGTACACCAGTATAGCCCTGGGGCTGCGCAGCTGCTGTACAACACAGGGTTAGGGGAGGCAAGGGGTGTCCAAGTCTGATGAGGTTTACCAGTGGCTTAAGGAGCAGTTTGCCTCCAACGCCATACCGGTTGGGGAGCGGCTGCCCTCCGAGCCGGAGCTTTCCCGGCGCTTTGCAAGTTCCCGGCCGCCGGTGCGTCAGGCCCTGGCCCGGCTGATCCACGAAGGGCTTATCGAAACCCGGCAGGGCAAGGGCTCCTTCCGGAAAGCCCAGAGCCTGGCTCCCGAAAGCACCCTATCAAGCTCTGACATTGCGGTTCTGCTTCCTAATTTATCGGACTATATCTATCCGGAACTGGTAGAAGCGGCCGGTTCGGCCATCCGGGAACGGGGAGCCCACGCCCTGTTTGCCTGTTCCGAGGGCTCCCCTGCCATCGAGGCGGACCTTCTTTCCCGCCTCTTTGAGCGGCGTCCCCGGGGCCTCATCGTCTCGCCCCTTTGTGCGGATCCGGCAGGCCCGGCAATGAATCAGTCCCTGCTCAAGCAATTCCAGGCCGCAGGGATCCCCCTCCTCGTTCTGGACCATGAACTGACAGGCCTTTCATCCCTGTACCTGGACGACTATGAAGCGGGCCGCCATGCCGCTGCGTACCTGTATGAACGGGGCCACAAGCGGTTTGGTGTCCTGTGGAAACGGGGCCATCGCCCCTTCTGGCACCGAATGCAGGGTTATATTGATGCACTTACCAGGTTTGGCCAGTCTGAACCGGTCGCTCTTTGCCTTCCTGAGGGGCCCGAAAATACATGGAAAGGGCCGCTTCGTGCATTTTTACAGGAACAGTTCCATGTAAAGGACCTGTCCCCGGGCATTCCCCTGGCACTGTTCTGCACCAACGACACCATGGCCCTTGCGCTCCGTTCAGAAGCCCTGGACCTGGGGCTTCGTATTCCCCAGGATCTTTCCCTGATTGGGTTTGATGACTCTCCTCTTGCCCGTATCAGAGAAATAGATCTTACCAGTTTTCGTTATCCTTCCCGTTCCCTGGGAACTAAGGCCGTGGAAATGCTTTTTGATCAGATTGATAAGCAAATGATATCTACGATAAAAATTATGCCGCCCCTCATAGAACGTGGTTCGGTGCTGACCGTACCGGATCATCATAGGCAAAGGAGTCCCCATGCATAGTCCCATGAAGAAACTTGCATTCACTAACCCCAGTCCCTGTCCCTGGGAACAACCGGAACTTACCGGAGAAAATCGGCTCCCCATTCGGAGCCCCCTCTTTCCATTCCCCACGGAAGAAGCAGCCCAGATTGATGCCCGCCTGGGTCCCAAAGGCCGGGCAAATAACCCCTCTTTGCTGCCCGGCGGGAGTCCCTGGGTGTTAAGTCTGGACGGAACCTGGTCCTTTTATCTGGCTCCCAATCCCGAAACGGCTCTGGCTCTCCTTAGAGAGGAAGAGAGAGCCCCGTCTATGCATGAAGCGGGTTCAGTTCCCGCAGCACCAGCACCGTCCCCAACAGCCGCAGTGGCCCAAGGGGCTATCCCCTGGAGAGAGATTCAGGTCCCCGGGACCTGGTCCTGCCAGGGATACGACAAGCCCCACTATACCAATGTGCTCATGCCCTTCTCAGCGGTGCCCCCTTCGGCACCGGCAGAAAACCCTACGGGCATCTACCGGCGGAGCTTTACCCTTCCTCCGGACTGGCAGGGGAGGCGGGTGGTACTCCATGTAGGCAGTGCTGAAAGTTTCCTTATGGTATTCGTGAATGGGAACAGGGTAGGATTTTCCAAGGATTCCCGCCTCCCCGCGGAGTTTGATCTGACAGATCATGTAACAAAGGGGGAAAACACCCTGACCCTCATGGTGGTCCGCTACTCCGACTCTAGCTATATCGAAGATCAGGACCAGTGGTGGCTTGGGGGAATTCACCGGCGGGTCTACCTGTACAGTACAGCCCTCTCCTATATCCAGGATATTGATGCCCGGCCCATACTGCCAGGAACAGAGCCCGTGTCCCGGGGAGTGGCTGTTTATAGTCCGAAGGCAGACGGGGCCACAGCGGGCAGTTTAGAAGATGACATTCCGCGGGTATTGGTGACCGTAAAACTGGGCTTTGCTCCCGGGGCAGAACAAGGAGCCTGCCGCATTCGGCTCAGGCTCTACGATCCCTGGGGGAACCTGGTACAGGTGCCCGAGACATTCATCAATATGGAACTGCTTCCCGATTATCGGTCTAACCGATATGAATGTGTGGCCGCCATTCCGGTAAAAGCGCCGGAACTCTGGTCCGCCGAGACTCCCCGGCTTTATACTCTCACGGCGGTCTTGCTGGATGAGCATGGCCAGGTGCTGGAAGCGACGGGCCTCCGGCTGGGGTTCCGCAGGCTGGAAATCCGGGACCGGCAGCTTCTGGTGAACGGGAAACGGGTGATGATCCGGGGGGTGAACCGGCATGAACATGATGAACGGACCGGCAAGACTGTGAGTCTTGCATCGATGATACAGGACGTGGAGCTCATGAAACAGCATAACGTTAATGCGGTCAGAACGAGCCATTATCCCAATGATGAGGTCTGGTACGACCTGTGCGATGAGTATGGTCTCTATGTCATTGATGAGGCAAATATCGAAAGCCATGGCTATTATGATCATCTGTGCAGGGACCGGCGCTGGCTTCTCGCCTTTACCGACCGGGTGAGCCGTATGGCTATCCGGGATAAAAACCATCCCTCGGTGATTATCTGGTCCCTGGGAAACGAGTCCGGCTATGGTCCCAACCATGATGCGGCTGCAGGCTGGCTGCGTTCTTTTGATCCCTCTCGGCCCCTCCATTATGAAGGAGCCTGCAGACCCGACTGGACCCAGGGGCCCCATCCGCTGGATACGGCCGGTCGGGGTACTATGGCAACCGACATTGTGAGCGCCATGTATCCGACCATAGCCTGGCTTGCCGAATGGGACCGGAGCACCACCGACTATCGGCCTAATATCATGTGTGAGTTTTCCCATGCCATGGGAAACTCCAATGGGAGCCTGGCCGATTACTGGGATGTTATACAGAAGAGCCGGGGGCTCCAGGGGGGCTTTATCTGGGAGTGGGTGGATCATGGAATCCTGGTGGGGGAGAATGGGGCCCATACCCCTGCAAACCGGGTGCCCCCGGGGCCCAATGCCGGTCCGGTTCATGGCGAGGATGGACACGGCAAGGCCTGGCGGTATGGGGGCGACTTTGGAGACAGCCCCTCCGATCTGGACTTTATTGCTGACGGTCTCGTGTTCCCCGACAGGACCGTGAAACCGGTGATGGCCGAGCTGGCCCATGTCTGGCGGCCCGTCCGGGTGTACGGGACCTACCCTGCCTGGTACCATACCCGGCAGGTCCGGGATGGGAGTTCCCCCCAGGTCCCGGCAGCCCCTGCCCTGGGCAGGATATTTATAGAAAACACCTTTGATTTTATCGATCTGTCCCATCTGGAACTGCACTGGTCCATCATAAGCGGGCATCCGGATCTGGCCGATCCGGTGCTGCTCCAGGGTAAAGAGGATCTGCCTGCGATTCGGCCTGGAGCGCTTGAGGCCCTGCAGCTGGCCCTGCCAGACTTTACCAGCCCCGAAGGGAGGGCCCTTGAAGAAGCCCTTTCGCAGGCAGAGGCGGTTCTGCACCTGGACTTTGTCCTTAAAGAGAAGACAAGTTGGGCCCCGGCAGGGCATGTGGTCAGCCGGGAAAGCCTCATGCTGAGCCCCGCTGGAACTGGTAATGGGGATAGGACTTACCCCATTAGCGCCACGCTGGCCACTGGTATCGGGAGAAGCAGCCCCAGCACCCCTAGCACGCCCAGCGCCGGGGCGGGCTCCTTTAGCCAGGACCGCAGCTCTGGGAGCCACAACTCTGGGAGCCGCAGCGGCCCACTCAGCAGCCCCAGCGCCGGGGCGGGCTCCTTTAGCCAGGACCGCAGCTCTGGGAGCCACAACTCTGGGAGCCGCAGCGGCCCACTCAGCAGCCGCAGCGCCCCTAGCACGTCCAGCGCCGGGGCGGGGCGTCTTAAGGCCCGCTTTACTCAGGAAGGGTTCCTTGCCTCCCTTACGGATGACGCTGGGAGAGAGTATCTCAGGCAGCCCCTGGTGCCCCACCTCTTTAGGGTTCCCACCCAGAATGACGGCCTTAAAAACTTTATGGAACTTCGGGGCAAAAAGGACTTTGCCTTTTATTATGAAAACAAGGTAATGTACCAGTGGCTCGATGCGGGGCTCGACCGGCTGAGTTTTGAACCTGTCAGCTCTGAGGGGGACCAGGTCCACTACCAGTGTATTATCCGAACCGCCACGGGATTAGAGGCGGGACGTCTGGTTTCGGAATGGTCAGAAAATGGGGGCGGTTTTACAGACCGCTTTACCGCGCGATGGGAACAGGAGTCGGCGGGACTACTCCGGGGCCGCTTTACCTTCATGTTAAATCCGGCCCTGGGTGAACTGGGCCGGGTTGGCCTTCAGGCTGTAATAGATCCATGTACCCAAGTTGAATGGTTTGGCCGGGGTCCTCATGAAGCCTATTCGGACCGCGCTGCCGGGGCGCGCCTGGGCCGCTGGCGGGCTTCCCCAGCGGAGCTTGTTACCCCCTATATACTCCCCCAGGAAAACGGAAACCGCCATGAAAGCCGCTGGCTCCGTCTTGTATATCCCGACGGCAGGACCCTGTATATCACCGGGGCTGCTCCCTTTGACTTCTCCTTAAGCCCCTGGTCAGACCGGGAACTCTGGGAGGCCCGCCACTGGGATGCCTTGCCTGAGTTTAAGGCAGCTGCAGAACGGGGGCTCTACCTGAACCTTGACGCGGCCCAGCGCGGTGTAGGAACCGCCACCTGCGGCCCCGATACCCTGGACCAATACCGGGTATACCCCGGGGTGTATACAATGGAACTGTGGTTTGTAGAGGAATAGTGTTACTTTTGTCTTGTAAAATCCCCTGCAATGGTTACATTTAATTGCAGGGGCTTTTTATGAAGATCAGAACAAAATTCACCCTCATTATTATAGGAGTATTGGTACTTGGTTTTGGAATTTCTCTTTATATCAATCAACGGAATATTTCTCTTACATTAAAAAAAGAAATAACCAGTCAGATGCAGCTGACAGTCCAGAAGTATATTAAAGACTTTAATACCTATACGGATATCCAAATAGCAACAGCAAAAACACTCAGCAAAATTGGCGGCATTGCCGCCGCATCCCTGCAATCCAAAAACGGTATGGGTACAAAAACGGTGCAGGACCTGCTTTTATCCAGTCTTTCCTATCAACCCCTTGCAGGGGGTGGGCTATTCTTTGATAAGGGGATCATTCCGGGGTATACCTTTTTTGCCCCCTATGCTTTTTACAATGGAGAAAAATTCGAACTGGACGATACCTATATGAATTATAACTATGTGATAGAAGATTGGTATACCACAGCCCTTCCCATCGATCATGATCGAACTAAACCCTTACCAAATGAATATATTATTACAGAACCCTACCTCTATCTATTGCAAGGCCAGACCCTGAATGACATTGACCCCGAGAAAAGGACTAATACTATTTATATCACCGTAGATTGTCCTATTTATGATAGTAACAACCGAATTCTTGGGCTTGCAACAGCCGATTTAACCCTAGGCTTTTTAGAGACCCTGCTTAAAAATGTAAAAATAACTAAAAACTCTCAGCTGTATGTATTGGACCCAGCCACAGGCCGATACCTTTATACGCAGAATAGGGACTATATTTTCCGTCCCTATAAGAAGGATGGATCCAACGACCTTCAGGAAGCCGCATTACTGCCCTGGACAGAAAGACTTGAACAAAAGAGCACTGTGCAAACCATCAAAGCAGTAGAAAACATAAAGATAAATGGAACGGTGCATACCGTCTACTATGGGTACACCAACTATGGTTATCTTTTTGCCTTTGCAGTTCCGGATAAAGAAGCCTACCAGAATTTAAATAGGGCTATGGTACAGTTTTTTATTGCCACCCTTATTGTATCAATCCTGATTATTATTATGATACTGTATCTTATTAATACTATAACGGAACCCATTGTTCGCATTATTGATCAGGCAAATACCATAGCTCACGGAAAACTAATTATTCAGATTGATGAACAAAATTCTCGTAGAAATGATGAGATTGGTGCTTTAGCACAATCCCTTGGTTATATGACAAAACAACTTTCCCAGATTGTAAGTGAAATTCACCATGCGTCCAATGATATTGTACATTCCAGCCAGGATTTAAGCAGCTCAGCCCAGAATCTTTCGACTGGTACATCCGAGCAGGCTTCTGTAGCTGAAGAAGTAGCCTCATCAATAGAAGAGATGTCTGCAAATATAGCTATGACAGCGGAACATGCAAAAGAGACAGAAAAAATTGCTTTAACCGCAGCTGAACGGGCCTATACAAGTAAAGATACGGTGAAAAATGCAATAGAGGTGATGAATAAGATTGCAGAACGGATCGTTATTATAGAAGAAATCGCCAGGCAAACCGATCTTCTTGCCCTAAATGCGGCTATAGAAGCTGCCCGGGCTGGTGAACATGGCAAAGGTTTCGCAGTGGTTGCCCAGGAAGTTCGAAAGCTGGCAGAACGGAGTAAAAATGCTGCCGCTGAAATTATAGCCCTTTCCAGGGAGACTGTTACTGTTTCCACAGAAACGGGACATATATTGGAAGCCATGGTTCCGGATATTCAAAAAACCGCAGGTCTGGTTCAGCAAATTAGCAGAGCCTCTGGGGAACAAAATGTTGGATTGGGGCAAATAAATACCGCCATGAATCAGCTGGATCAGGTAATTCAACAAAATGCCGCTTTGGCAGAGGAAATTGCAACAACCGCCGAAGTTTTGGCTGATATGGCAAAGGAATTGCAGAAGCTCATGGATTTCTTTCAGCTTTCTTAGGGTCTAACCTTTTCAGAGTGAAATAGAATTTTATTTTCAAGATTGCTTTTTTAGATCTCGATAACTATACTAAGTATAGTAGAGGTACCCATGAAAAAGCGTTCAGCGTCATATAATCGTGTAGTGTTCATTGCCAGTTTTAGTTATATTCTATTGCTGTTTAGTATCTTTATGTTATTCCGAAATAAGGAAGTTCCAATACATCAACTGGTTCTTACTACCCTTATTCCTTCTTTGTTATTCTGCATTGCAGTAATACTGGTGTTACATAGATTCTCTAAGATCTATAACACTGATTTTAAAACTATTGCCCGGGAAAGCCAGCACTATAAAGCCGCTTTAGATAAACTTGGGAAGACTCCTCTTGAATCCCTAATCGTGTTTATGCTCTTTACACTTATTTTGTTAGCGGTGCAATTTACCCTATTTAGGGTAACTAAATTACCATGTAACAAGCTTTCTCTATTTTTATTACTGCTTTCTATTGGTATGCTTGATAGCGCATTTCTCTTTGTTATCAGCGATAAGCTCGGTTTAAACATTTTACTTTCTCATAATCTGGACTTATACCCAATAGATTTACGGGATAACCGGCAGCAGCGTAAAAATTTCATCGTTCCAACCTTTATGACCTTTATGACCTTTATATTTGCCTTTGCCATGACTCTGCTTATATATGAAAATCTTGACCATCTGGATAGTTTTGCATTGCTTAGTCCTTCTCTTCTAAATTTTGTGGTAGGTGTTTTAATTGGCTTTTATTTTATTACGGTTATCATCCTGGTAGGAATATGGACTAATACTACCGCACTGATTTATAAATCAATTATTAAACAGCTCGACCTTCTTGCATCTCGGGAAAAGGATTTACAACAGCGGATTTCTATCACATCGATCGATGAATTGGGTACTATAGCAGGGCTTATTAATACCTTCAGCAGCAATTTGCATAATAGTATTAAGGGATTAAAAAATTCCCAAGCAGCCCTTTCCCGCTTAGCGGATAATTTTATTAAACATGCAGAAGCTACGGAATCATCTATAGGACCACTCTCTGCAAGCAGTAAGAATGTACAGGAAAAAGTACTGATTCAAAACCAGGTTGTCCAGGTTTCCAGTGAGGCTATATATACCATCACAGGGCAGATTGATGAATTAAATAGGGCAATAGAAGGCCAATCGGCAAGTATAAATGAAGCCTCCGCATCGATAGAACAGATGATTCGTAATATACAGTCGGTTAATGGCACTATGGATAAGATGGCCCAGCAGTTTACGGGGTTAATTAGTTCCACAGAAAATGGCCAGAAGCTTCAGCAGTCTGTGTATGATCAAATAACCCAGATAGAAGCCCGATCCGAAAGCCTGCAGGAGGCAAACCGGATTATAAGCAGTATAGCGGGTAAAACCAATTTATTGGCCATGAATGCTGCCATAGAGGCAGCCCATGCGGGGGAGGCAGGCAAAGGGTTTTCGGTGGTGGCTGATGAAATCAGGTCCCTGGCTGAAGTGGCTGCAAAACAATCCAAGACAATTAAGGATGATTTACATGAAATTCAAAAGGATATAGCTGCGGTTGTACAATCCACATCGGTGTCTAAGAGTGCCTTTGATGAGCTTTTCAGTGCGACAAAAGAGCTGGCCCATGTGATTAACGAATTAAAGGGTGCAATGGCGGAGCAGACAGAAGGCTCGTCACAGATACTTGAGGCTTTGAAAAATATGAATGAGCTTACCGGTGATGTGCAGCATGGTTCAAACCGTATACATACCGAAGCCGGAGCCCTTAGAGAGAGCAATACACGACTCAATCAGGCTACCTCTGAAATAGATGTCAGTGTGCAGGATATGCTTAGCAAGATCGGCTCCATTGCCGAAAGTACCCGGGAATTCAGCAGAATCGGCATGGAAATAAATCAACTTATAGAATCCATGAGTGCCGCGTTGGAGGGCTTTATTACAGAAAAGGGGTCACTGGCTTAAATATATCCAAATGAAAAAAATGATGAATCCGATAACCCAGAAGAGGCAGCCGCTGTTTTCGGCGGGCTGTTTCTGCTTTGGTGTATAATAAGTGTTTATTTGTTCATTCTCTTGTTTTAGCTGCTCCAGAAGTTCCATATTGGTCGGCTTTTGCTGTATCTGGGCTGCGTTTTTATAAACTGGGGGGCTTTCGTGTACCAGTTGTTCCCTAAGCCAGCTCGTATTCGGACTATTCGCAGAAACCGAATATGGTGCGGCGGTATTGAGCCTGCGCCGTGCCTCTGCGGCACTGATAAGCCTGACCTGGCTGGGATCGGTAATGGTGATGGAGTATGACAGGGTCCCGTAGCGGGAATTACTATAGGGCTCGTCCACCATGCCCGTAACGCTTATCCATCGGCCTTCCCACCTCTTGTCGGGGGCCCGTTCCTCAAAGGCATCCAGTCCTTCGGACCAAAAGATGAGCTTAATGCCGCCGCGCCGCCAATCGTTAAAGTTTACAAACACATAGGGACTTCCGTATTTGGTATAGTCTTCTTTAATTTCAGTAATGAGACCGACGAGCTCTATTTTCTGTCCCACAAGCCCCGCAGCTAAATCGGGGTGATTAAGGAATAGGTCCGGCTCATAGAGGGGATAGGCTGGCCGGTAGGCCTGTCGTGTAGGTCTTTCAGCGGTGACGGTGCCCGCTGTTATAGGCCCAGCGGTCCCTGCCGATCTCCTTGCAGCGCCCCTCGCAGCAGCCGATACTGCTGCGGCTGCTACAGGTTGGGCTGGAATTCCTTCCAGACTGAGCCCTGCGGCTTCATGGAATTCCTTAAGGGCAGGGACCGCTGAAGCTGGCCCTTCGCAGATAGCCATGAAGAGTTCGCAGGCCCTTTCCATGCCGGGGATGGTTGCGGCCCGCTGTAAGAGGGGGCTGGACCTGGGCTGGGCAAAGTCGTCGGCGGTAAAGAGAATATTCTCGCCCTGTCCGTATTGGCTGAAGAGTTCCGGTGCAGTTTCCAGCAGGGCCAGGCCCAGGTCTATAACGAGGAAGGGGAAGCGATCCACCGCCCTGGCATGACGGGCCGGGTCAGGGTGCTGAAAGTGAATATGTCCTGTCTCATAAGCACTTGTATATTTATCAATTTGACAGACATTATCGTAATCCAAAAGCAGGATACCTTCGGTACTGGTGACGGCGATGTTATTTGCCTGCAGGTCCCCATGGAGTATCTGGGCCTGTTCCAGCCTTTGCTGCAAATCCGCCAGGTTGCGCCGAACCCTGCGGAGTTTTTTGGGGTCCCCAAAGTGTTTTTCGAGCCAGGATGCCAGGATGGGAGCCTGAACCCAATCCATCAGGATGCCCGGAACGGTTCTGGAAGCACAGCTCAGGCAGGAATCGATCCAACGGGAATCGACAAAGTTATCCCGAAGGGGGATCGTAAGGTTTCGCAGGCTCTGAACAAGCCCATAGGATGTTCTGAGCCCTGCGATTCGTGTGTCGGGGATTGAATGAAACAGCCGCAGCGCCCGGCGGCTGCCATCCTGCAGGGTCAGCTGATAAATGTATGCAAAGCCCCCGGATAGGGCGTTTGGGATACCGAAGGCGTTGGTCTGTATCGATGTGGGGCCGCTTTCGGGGATATGGAGATTTTGTTGGAAATACTGGGGGGCCAGGGCCTGGTTATATTCCTGCAGGGTGGGCCAGCTGTTCATGGACGGACCTCAATCAGTGTGTGGTCATCGGGCCGGAGCTGAAAATGCCCTTCTTCCTCTCCAAGCCAGCGGTATACCTGTTCCGGTTTTTCGGTAAGCAAAAACTGCCAGAGTTTTGCCGACTCTGCCGGAGTGTGGCTCAGTATATACGATGCAAGGGCATCGGATACCAGGATTAAACAGGGGTTCCGGAGGGGCCGCAGGTTGATTTTCCGGTAGACCCAGGGGAGCTGCTTGTGAGCGGTTCCGGTGGCAGGACTGGCGGCAGTGATACTTGTAGGATCGGCCTCAGGTGCGGATGCACTGCTGGCAATTAAAGTCGGACTGGCTGAAAAATCTTCTGCCCTCAGCAGGGGCAGGTGAAGAACTGCTCTAAAACCATCGAGGATAAAAAGCTCCGTATCTCCCATTGCCCAAACTTCTATGTAGGAAAAGGTGGGTGAACAGCGGAGGGCGAGGGCGGTTGACCAGGAGCCTCTGGCAAGGGATGCGCGACTGAGCCAATCTAGACCACCTGTACCGGACGCTCCCAGGTCCGAACCGGTCCGATCATGCAGTCCCCTGTTTACCTTGCCTTGTTTATGGAGGGCCTGGTTTTTATAGGCTCTGCGGGCACGGTGTACCGCCCGCTCCGCCAGGCCAACAGCCTTGCTGACCGCCTGCCCAGCCAGACTATCGGTGGGGCACTGCGCCAAACTATCTGCCAGGTGGCCTGGCAGACTGTCCGCCAGACTATCGGTGGGGGGATGCGCCGGGCTGACCGCCCGCTCCGCCAGGCCAACAGCCTTGCTGACCGCCTGCCCAGCCAGGTGGCCCGGCAGACTGTCTGCCAAACCGTCCGCCAGGTGGTCTGCCAGGACCTGGGCCCAGCCGGCGGCATCGTAACCTTCGCTGGCCCCGTCACAGAGCACCCAGGCCGTCCAGCCGGAATGCCCCCGTCGCCAGGCCCAACGGTCTTCACCGGTTGTCCCATGATAGGGACGGCTGATGAGCCGGGTACAGCGGGCCATCAATATAATTTCCCCGGCCTGGTCCCCAGATTCAGAAAACGGGTTGCCAGGTCTGCGCCGGCCCCATAGGCAAAAAAGCGTGATTGTTCAGTAACTGCAAAGCCCTCCGCCCGGGCGGCCTGCAGCAGATGGGGCGGCATGGGACTGGACATGACATAGAGCAGGGAGCCGTATTCATCAAGGTCCGCCGTAGTATCCGGAAACACCACCGGCTTTTCACCATGGGACCCTTCGCCCACATGCAGATTAAAGAGCAGGGCCGGCCCTTCCTTGGTATGGAGCTGTTGCAAGAGGTCGGCGGCCTTCCGCGGGCTGCCATCGGTACTCTCTCCATCGGTAATATTGATGACCGTGGGCGGGTAAGAATCGGGGTGCATATCACACCAGTCCGCCACAAGTCGGCAGGTTGTTTCAAAGGCTTGCCGCATGGGGGTATTTCCTTCATGTTGGATGCTGATCCAATGGGGGTGGGGAATACCCTGGGCGTCATTGGTAATCCGCTGGGGCTTTCTGGCCAGTGTAGAAATCTGGATCCAGGGTACGGTTCCCCAGGGTTCCGTTTCCATGGAGCCTGGAATCATGTCACTGAGGAGGGAGACTACCCTGTCGTTACCATACCCTAGAATGGCGATATCAAAATAATCCCGAATCCCATCGGCCTTGTTGCAACGGGTGCAGAGTTCTTCGATAGTCCGGTTTACGACCTGGCTCAGAAATTGGGCCCGGCTGAGCGTCCCCGTAAACCGGGTCTCCATGGATCCGGACTGGTCCAGCAGGAACACAACAAGGGTGGGGTGGGCCCGGCTTATGGCGGCGCGGTACAGGGGGCGATCGGTTTTCCATATTGATGAATGCTCGCTGCGGGGCGGGGGTGGTGTCCAGGCAGATGCCGCGAAAACCGCCGCCGAGGAAACCGCCGCGGCAACTGGCGGGGCGGAAGCTGGCGCTGCGGAAGCTGGCGGGGCGGCAGCCGGCGCTGCGGAAGCTGGTGCTACGGCCGATGCCGGGGCGTGCGTCGGGCTCGGCTCAGCGGCCGCCGCCGTTGGCATTGCCAGCTTCGTGGCTGTCTCGCCCTCTATGCCTGTAGGGTCCCCAGGGGCTGTCATGGCGGAAGAGTCCCCCGGCGCTGCCATGAAAGCGGAAGCTGGATGCTCCGGCGTCGCAATGTAGACTGGGTCCCCCGGCGCTGCCTGCACCCCCGGCAGCGCCAGCGCATGGATGCCCGTTTTTACCAGGATCCGCATATTTTCTGCCAGGGCGGCGAAATCTAATTCGTCAGATACGGACTCGGCGAGTTTCAGGTTAAAATCAATCTGTTCCGTATCCGATGTGGGATTACGCAATTGTTCCAGGATATCCGATATCACATCGGACCGCATTCTGCCGGATATAATAGAAGAAACTAGCCGATCTGACACCAGGGACAGGGCCTCCGTGCTGGTATTCCCCTTCTCCAGCTCCGCCGACAGTTTTTCTATTTCCACGAGGCTTTCGCTCAGCCGGGAATCGATCTGGCTGATCTGGTCCACCAGAACCCCCAGGGGACCCAGATTATCCCGGAGTATGCTGTCAAAGTTCAGGGCTATGTTGGTGAGCTGGGCAATTTCCTGCTGTACGGCGGCCATCTTCTGATTAAAGTCATAATACTGCCGGTAGAGCCCCACATCGTTTTTCAGATCCTCATAGACCATCCGCTGTTTTTCATCATCCGAGGCGAGGGTCTCCAGGGCATCCAGGGCATGGCGCAGTTTTTTTAGAATTAAAATTGCGGACCGGCTCAGGTTCGTCACCATGTTGCGGATGTTCTGCCGCTGTTCCTCAAAAACCGCAGCACTTTCACTATGGCCCGCCTTTATAAAATTCGCTGCCAGCCGCTGCCGGTCCTGTTCCAGCTTTTCCAGAGTATCCAGTTTCTTAAGAAATTCCGCTTCGACCCCGTCGCCGATGGCTTCGAACACCTGCCGGCATGCGGAAATTTTAAAGCGCAGCAGATTGATGAGCTCATCGTAGTGTGCGACCAGGCTTTCCATCCGTCTGAGCCGTTCCTCGGCGCTGAGGTTTTCCTTTTTTGCAAAAAGACCGAGGATACCCCGCTTCTTTTCATCAACCGAAAGCACTTCCCGGTGTTCCCGGATTGCGGTCTGAAGGGATTCGAACTGTTCATCCTTGATAACCGGTAGTTCGTAGGTGGTGCCAAAAAGGGTAATACTGGTCATCTGGCTTCCCATCGGAGTCTCCTAGTTGCTCATCCAGGCCAGGGTGACCGTATTGGCGGAAAAACTGTATCGACCCAGTTCCCAGTCCAGTACCAGCCAGCGGTCATCGGTGCCAGTGTCCCGGCTGACGGCCAGACTTGCCGAACTCCTGCCGGAATAGGAAGCTACGGTCTGCAGTATCCGGTCGGCACTGAAGCCCCTGCCAAGCCACACCTCCGCCCAGGCATGGCCCTGGTTCCCCCGGAAGCCGTGGATAATCCGGGCCCGGCCCCCCACGGCGATAATGCAGGAGGCCATAACGGTGGCATAGTCGTCGCAGTCCCCGGCCAGCCCAAGGGCCATGGTTCTGCTTGCGGGGGATGTATAATCGGTCCAGGAAACCGCGGGGTCGCTCACATATTTCCAGTTGCTCGAGATGGCTCCATGGATCAGTACGAGCTGTTTCGCCCCGGCGGCGTTGGGGACCTTGCTCCCCTGGGGATCATCCCAGGGACCTGGAGCAGCGGAGGCAATTTTTACCGCAAAGTCCCGGACTATCGGGTTTGTCGGCTGGACCGCCAGATCATAGCGTCCGCCCTTAACCGGCGCATTATCCTTTTCTATCCGGCCCTCCAGATCCTTCAGGGCCTGTTTGGCTGCCTCAAGTTCCTTAGTAAGCTGGGCGCTGTCTTTCAGGGATCGTTCCAGGGCTTTTTTGTCCGCCTCGGTCCGTTCCAGACGGGCTGAAAGTTCCTTCAGGGCCTGTTCTTTTTCCTGCAGGGTCTTGTCCTTTTCTTCCACCACCTGCCTGACCGCCCGTTCCACCTCCGGGTTCACATAGGTTTTCCCCAGGGTGGTGGAAATGGAACGCATGGCCCGTTCAAAGGTGCTGGCGTCCATGTTCCGGGAAACCTCGTTGTAGGTAAAGGGGGACCAGGCGGTAAGCACCAGGAGCAGTATGATCGGAGGGATTGATGGGCCCAGCAGGGCC
>Ga0208198_1002052_pt1 | contig 16026 bp, 14 predicted proteins | sample AD_JPNTR2_MetaG_FD_184446 | JGI IMG/M metagenome (GOLD analysis project Ga0208198, IMG submission 184446) | Active sludge microbial communities of municipal wastewater-treating anaerobic digesters from Japan - AD_JPNTR2_MetaG (SPAdes) (version 2) | ecosystem: Engineered > Bioreactor > Anaerobic... | reverse complement strand
CAGTGCGGGGCGTGCTCTTTAACCTTTATCTTTATCTTTTATCCTTTATCCTTTATCCTTTATCCTTTATCCTTTATCCTCACATCCCCCTTACCTTCTTTTCCCAGTTCCAGGCAGTAAGCAAGGCATACTCAAGAGTGCTCTCGGTTTTCCACCCAAGCTCTTTTTGTGCCAAAGTGGTATCGGCCCAAACCTTTTCAATATCACCAGCCCTGCGCCCCACAATCTCATAGTTCAGCTTAACACCGGTCACATTCTCAAAAGCTTTAACAATTTCAAGCACAGTAATACCCCGACCCGCACCAACATTAAACACCTCGTAGGGGCTGGTACTTCTTCCGTCAATCATCCTCTGCAAGGCCAGTACATGAGCCTTGGCCAAATCCACTACATGAAAATAGTCACGTATAGCGGTGCCATCGGGTGTATTGTAATCACCTCCAAAAATTTGAAGTTTCTCACGAATTCCGGCAGCAGTTTGAGTAATGAATGGAACAAGGTTATCGGGTTTCCCCAAAGGCAACTCGCCAATCTCAGCTGAAGGATGTGCTCCAATTGGGTTGAAATACCTTAACGCAATGGCAAAAACTCCACTGGTTGAGTTTACTGTATCCTGAATGATATCCTCGCCCACCCTTTTGGTATTTCCATAAGGCGACATGGCAGGTTTCCTGGGGGTTTGTTCTGTAACAGGTAGAACATCGGGTTGCCCATAAACCGTGCATGAGCTTGAAAAAACCATGTACTTCCCGTTATGCTCTTTTAGCATCTGCATCATGTTGATTGTTGAGAGAAGATTGTTACGGTAATAATCCAATGGTTTTTCAACGCTCTCACCAACAGCCTTTAACGCTGCAAAATGGATAATTCCCTCAATATCTTTTTCATTTTCAAATAGTTGATGCATCTTTGCAATATATGAGCAATCCGCCTCATATAGCTTTGGCCGAACACCGGTAATACGTTCAATCCCGCTTATTGAATCGGATGTTGAATTGCTAAAATTATCAACAATAACTACCTCAAAACCAGCATTAATCAGTTCCACCACAGTATGTGAACCGATATATCCTGCGCCACCAGTAACTAAAATTTTACTCATTCCCTAAAATTTTGCCCAAAAGTAATATTTTTGCATAAAGATTAAAAAACTGAAAACATGAATAGTGAATTGAACAATCGCCCTCAAACAACCGATGAAATCGATTTGCTTGAGCTCTTCAACCGAATGGGACGGAGTATAAAAAGAGGTTTACTTTGGATTTATAATCAATTTGTAAACTTCGTGGTATTACTAATTCGTAAATCGTTATGGATCATAAGCTTTACGCTAATTGGTCTTATTGTTGCTTATGTTCTTTACATTAACACACGTAGATTTTACTCCTCGGAAATGACTGCAATTTCCAATTCGGTAAACAATACCTATGTGATTGGTTCCATAAACCTGCTTAACGACCTGTTCAAAGAGCGCAATTTCCTCATAGCCGCCAATTACTTAAACATAGATATTGCAAAAGCACAGCAGATAAAATCGATTGAAGCGTTCTACACCATTGATATCAACAAAGACCGTATACCCGATTATGTTGATTACAAAAGAACCTACAACCCAAAAGATACAATGGTTAAAAGGTTAGATAGCTACTTTGTTACCCGTATCGAGGTCTTTGATGAAACAGTTTTTGCTGAAGTGAGGGAGGGCATCAAAAAGTATATTTACAAAAACAAGTTCATTGTTGATAATAATAACGAACGCATCAGGCAGAATAAAATTCTAATTGAAACCATCGAGGGTGAGATCAGAAGGCTTGATAGTCTTCAAAAAGTTGAATACTTTGAATTGCCTCAAATGCAAAGGACTGCAAGCAATCAAATGGTAGTTCTGAATGAGAAAGATCGCAAGCTTTACCATGAGCAGAAACTTGCCCTGGAACGCGAAAAGCTTAACTTGGAGCGAGAAAACATCATCAATAGTGAACCCATCACCATAGTTCAGGACTTCACACCATTATCAAAAGCTGAGAACCCCTACTCCAAGTACGCAATTAGAATTGGTTTACTATTTGCCATCTTAGGATTTTCGTTATCTATTATTTGGCAGTACAAAAGGAAAATATTTGACCTCATTGTTAAGAAACATTACTAAACCGAAAATATATTAAACTAAAAAGCCAGGACTCACCCTGGCTTTTCTATTTTTCTTAGATTTTCATTGTAAATGCAACTTTTTGGGGATTTAAATTAAGGTGCGAAAGGGAAAAACTAAATTTTCAAGAACGCGAGTGAAAGAACTAATCTTTCCCTCGTCGTTCCAGAGGGTTAAGTGGTTATCTTCGCCTCCTAAATCTCCCCAGAAATAAGTTGCAAGATGGGACGCTTAACGCAAGAGCAAAGGTACACAATTTCACAGATGTTGGAAACCGGGTACAAAAAGAATGAGATAGCCAGGGTTATTGGGGTTAACAAGAGTACCATTACCCGAGAGATTAATCGTAATGCCGACGCGCGCAATGGCGTTTACCGGTTTGGTCTAGCCCAACGCAAGGCCCAGGACCGGAAACGGTCAAAGCCTCATGCCCTGGCGCTGACCCCAGGGGTGATAGACTACATTGAGCGGCAGCTCGTGCAGAACCGATGGTTGCCTGAGCAAATTTCAGAACGAGCCAAGCTGGAAGGCATTGGCTGCGTGTCCACCACGACCATCTACCGGCACATCGCCGCGGACAGGAAGGCTGGGGGTACGCTATACAAGTACCTTCGACGGGGTAAGCCCTACCGCAAGCTCAAGGGCAAATACCCCGATGGCCGGGGAACCATTCGGAACCGCAGGGATATCAGCGAGCGCCCGGTAGAGGTGGATGCCAAGGTACGCTTCGGGGACCTTGAGATTGACACCGTCATCGGAGCGAACCATAAGGGCGCCCTCCTGACCATCAACGACCGGCTTACTGGCTACCTTTGGATTAGAAAACTTGATGGGAAAAACGCTACCGAACTGGCGGAGAAGGCCGTGGAGGCGCTTAGCCCGTGGAAGTCTTGGCTTCACACCATCACCGCCGATAACGGAAAGGAGTTTGCCGAGCACGAAAGGGTAGCCAAAGATTTAGAAATTTTATTTTTCTTTGCAAGGCCATACCACTCTTGGGAAAGGGGGGCTAACGAGAACGCCAATGGGCTGATTCGGCAATTCTTCCCTAAGAAAACACCTTTTGAAAGCATTACGAATGAACAAGTTCAGTGGGTCGAAAAGATTCTAAACAACAGACCCAGAAAGCGTTTGGGTTTCTGGACGCCTAATGAAATGTTGAACACAATATTGTTTAATAAAAAAGTTGCATTTGCAGCTTAAATCTAGGTTTGCAAACAAAAGGCAATAATGAAATAATAGCAAAGATTCAGAGAGTAATCCAACTTGTAGTTCATTTTAAAATGTGAGTTTTGGATTAAGATTTAAACGAAGAACTACTCCTTTCGATGTGTTTTTCAGTAAACAGCACAATGAAAAAAACAAAAAACATTACTCCCGCCCCCCTTTCAAGAACAGATTCAAACATAAAATTTACAGAAATAATTACTAAGAATAAGAACAAGACCAGATTGCGATACTTAAATGATAACCAAAAAGCATAACTTATTATATAGAGTAAAACAGCTAGCCCAAATAGCCCAACGGCATATAAAGTTTGAATATACTGATTGTGCGCATTTAACTTTTCATCTAATGCAAACGTTATACCCTCTCTCTTATAACATTCCATCATGTCCTGCTTTGTATCGCCAATTCCTTTGCCTATAATAATTTCGTAACCTTCAAAATCTTTTATGAGAGCTGACCAGATCTTAAGTCTCATCATTGTGGTAGACTCTAGATAGATTTGTTGTTCCTTTTCACCTTGATACAAGGAGTTTATATATCTATAAATAGTATTAATTCTAGGATTCGTTATAAGATAGTAAAGTGCAAAAGCAGTAAAAATCAGGATAATAATAGATAAGTAGTAATTGTTACTTTTTCTTATCAATTTAAAAAATAAGATGAAAATGATTATGATTGCACTTAAAATTCCAGCTCGAGAAGAACATAAAAAAACCCCTAAGATTAGCAGTGAAATTGATACTACTGAAAATACTTTCCTTTCAATAGTTAATTCAGTCCATTTTTGAGGGAATACTAACACAATAGCCAGCAAAAGATACATTGCATAATAAGATGGATGATGCGGTTTAACTAGTTCTGTATAATAAAAGTAACTACCATACGGTACGTTCTCGTTATAAAAATTGAAAACGATTCCATCTGATGAAAATACTAATGAATTAATAAAAGCTCTCCCAATAAAAAAGAGTAGACTAACAATCACTGATACAATAAAAATATCTTTCAACCTAGAAATATTCTTATCTGGAATGCTAAAATTCAATAAAAATGGTATTAATAGTAACTGTATAAGTTGAACAATTGATTTAATTCCATAGTTCATGTTACTACTATATAACAAACTCAACAGGTATATAACCCATAAAAAAGCCAGAGAATTACTAATTTTATTATTGAATACTAATCTCTTTTCAACAAAAATAACATTTGCGAGTCCGAGTAATAATGAGAATCCTAGTGCATATAAAGATAATCGGAAGCCTAAAGGAATTGAAGCAACTAAAATGCACAGTGAATAGAAGTATATCTTTTGAAAATTAAAACTAACTCTATTTATTACTGATAGCACCATGGGAAAATATTAAGTTCGAAAATGTTTTATAGATCTTAAATCAGCAGGCTAATCATGAAGATATTAGGATACCCAAATACCAAAGTAATTAATTGTACAGAGTAATTCACTTACACTGCTAATGCTTATAGCAAAAATCATTCACAAGTTTTACAAGTTGAGTTCTTCTATCGTTTAGTTCATTCAGCGGAAGGGATTTAAGATAATTTAAATAATCATTCATTTTATCCAACTCACCCTTTAAATCAACCTTTGTTTTAAACTCCTCAGAATTTGATATACCCTTGTAAAAATCTCTGGACAATATAACCAACTTAGAATTTAGGCGGACATGCTCGCCTAAAATCAAAGATGCATCAATTGCACCTCTTCCTAAACGAGCAATCCCACCAAATCCAAAGGATAATCCTGCATCGTTGATTTTTTCTGACAAATACTCAACAATACCTCCACTTAACAGTTCAAACATAAAGTTTAAACCAAATCCTAAATGTAAATCATTTAGCCCAACATGAATTTCATTAATACCAGGAATTTCAACAATTTGATTTATCCGAGCCACTGCCGCAGGTGTTTCTAGTAGTAAACAATTCCTGCACCTTCCATCAATATATGATATAAACTTTTCAACCTCTACGGGGCTCTTAAACATTGGAAGCATTATAATATCAGCTCCAGCATCTACAACCCGGTCGATTTCTTCTTTTGATTCTTCATCAATAGGGTTTACTCTAACAAGTAGTTTAGATTTTACTAACACCTGTCTAACTCGTCTAACATCGTCAATGCTATGGGAAGAAATTACTGTATCCAAATGTCCTTGTCGTTCTCTTTTCCCCTTTATTTCTAAATCAACCATTATTCTATGTACACCACATTCCTGAGCATACATAGCAATATCAGGGTCATTTGCAATTAGAATATACTCCATAAACTATTAATAAATTGAAGTTAGCCATTTTGAGTATTTTTCAACCTTTCCTGAAGCTATTTCTAGGTATAACTGGTGTAATCTTTTAGAAATTTCGCCCTTTTCACCGCTCCCAATAGTATATCCATCAATATTCACAATAGCGTTTATTTCAATTGCAGATCCACATAAAAAGACCTCATCGGCAATATAGAGCTCAGTCCTATCTATATCTCTCTCCTCAAAATCTAATCCTAAATCATTCTGGGCTATTTCAATTATTGTTTCGCGTGTAATGCTTTCAAGTATTGAGGCTGTTAATGGTGGTGTTATTAGTTTATTATTTCGTAAAATAAAAAGGCATGAGCCTGGACCTTCAGCAACCTTACCTTGATTATTTAAAAAGATGGCCGAGTCGTAGTTATTTTGAAGAGCCTCTAATTGAGCTGTTCGGCTATTAATATAATTAGCTCCAACTTTTACCCTAGGAGACATTGAGTTATCGTTAATTCGCTCCCATGAACTAACGCAACATTTAATACCTTTTGGATCAAAGGGATTTAGTCTGGCCTTGGGAATAGGTGCTATAAACATATTTGTGGGGCCTGTTGCAAACCAACTTCCAAACCCATCTAAAAAGATAGTTTGGCGCACAGCAATGTCCTCCTTAAAGTTATTGGCTTTAATAACTTCAACAAAACTAGTTTTTAAGTCCTCTAAAGTGAAGCGATTCTCAAATCTAAACAATTTAACGGAACGTAATAGTCTGCGGAAGTGATCTTCAAGACGAAATGCATATAAATTTTTGTTTTCTTCACTCCAATAGCATCTTATTCCTTCAAATACATTAGCACCAAACTGACTTGTTGGACTTAACACATTTACTTTAGCATCTTCAACGGGTAAAACTTTCCCATCTAACCATATCAATCGACTATTCATTATTCTAAAAAATTAAATGTAGAAAATATATCATCAAAGGTTTCTCTATTCTTTATAACTATACCTTCGGAACTAGAGTTAATATCAATTATTGGAACATTCGGCAATATAAATGGAGGTTTAAACACTAATGAGTATGAGCCAATGTTTGAAAAAACAATATAAGCATCTTTAGCAACAACCCCTTTATACCCCTTAAACAGATAATCACTTTCAATACAAGTGTATCCTGCAATATCGATAGATTCATAAAAAACTGAATCTTTGTTAGAATCAACAAATACTGCCATTGGCATGTTTACAGTCGAGGAGAAGGAACCTAGATTAAACTTGCTCCCCGATGTAGTGGCAATATAATGACCATTAATCTTCTTTATATCAATTACCTTAGCCACAAAGAACATAGTATCGGCAACAATTGCACTTCCAGGTTCTATAATTAGCGTTGGCTTTTTATACTCTGGCAAATCAGAATAAAAAGTGCTAAATTCTTTTGCTACAGAATTAGCATAATCAGCGTATGATGGAATAACTGACCCGAACTGACTTGCTAAAAATTCGGGCATTTTCCCAAAATACCCACCACCTATATCGATAAATTTAGGAGGGGTAACAAAAAGCCTTTTTGCAATTTGGAGCATTTTCCTTGCCCTCGGATTGTAGTATTGAATATCTCTGTCGGGGAAATGGGAATGAATACCTTCAAAACTAATTCTATCGCAAGACCTCAGAAAATCGATCACTCCTTTAAAACTCTCATCTTCCACATCGAAACCAAAGCGCGAAATATACCTGTCAGTTATTTGAAAATTGCACCTTAAACCTACCCTACATTGATAATCTGCGCTTTCGACTAGTTGTTTTAAAAGTTCAAAATCATTATAAGAATCCAAGTTAACTAAACTTCCTTTTGAGAAGTACTTCGTTAGATTGTCGATGGTCTTATAGGGTCCATTAACAATAATTTTGGAAGGTTCTACTCCAACTTTCAGGGCAAGGTCGTACTCCATATCTGATACAACTTCAGCAAGACCACCAAACTGATCGATTAAAGAGCAAAGATAAGGGGTATAATTGGTTTTGTAGGAGTAGCCAATTAAAGTTTTCGGATAATGCTTACGGAATGCATTTAAAAGTTCGAAATAATTATTCTTGAACCGACTTGTATCAAGTAAATAGAATGAATCTCCATGTTTGGAAGAGAGCTGATCTAAATAGCCAAAAGATAATTTTTCGTGCATATGGATTATTTTTCTTTCTAAAACAAAATTTTAATTCATTAAATAAACATAATGTTAATTATTATTCTGAGCCTTATTATTAATACGAGCCATATCCTTTTCAGCATTTTTTTCAAGTTCATGGCTCCCCTCTTTTCTAAGCACCTTAAAAACTGTGATAAAAAGAATTTTAATATCTAGGAGTATTCCATATCTGCTAAAATCAGAAATATACTTATTATCAAATATTATTTTCTCATCCCACGATAACTCATTTCGTCCATTGATTTGAGCTAAACCGGTAACGCCAGGCTTCATAATAAATCGTTGTTTTAACAAACCATCAAAATTCTTATAATCGCCTAGTTCATACGTCACTGGGGGTCTTGGCCCAACAAAACTCATATCTCCTTTTAAAATATTAAGAAGTTGGGGTAATTCATCCAAACTATAATTCCGAAGGAAACCTCCTACTTTTGTAACTCTAGGATCGCTGCTATAGTTGAATAAACCTGTTCCCATTCTTTCTGCTCCAACTACCATTGATCTAAACTTATAGATATTGAATACTTTCCCATTAAGCCCCAATCTGGGCTGCTTAAATAAAATTGGCCCTTTGGAGTCTAAACGTATAGCAATTGCTATAATTATAAAAAAAGGGAAAAGCACTAAAATCAATAGCACTGAAAAAATTACATCAAATACTCGTTTAATAAATTTGTTTATCGAATTCATGATTATTTAGTTGCAATGGTTTGTAAAAAAGATACCAAGTCGTTATAAATTATTGATGAGTTAAATTTTTGTTCAAAAACTTTTCTGCATTTTTTTTTCAAATCTACAAGACTTTTTTTGTTTTTGGTAATTTCTTTCAATTTTTTTAAGAAATCCTGTGGATTTTGAGGTTCATAAGTAAGACCAATGCCGTTAGATTCTATCAAATCCTTAGCTTCACCCTGTAAACTAGATAGAACAGGCAACCCTAGAGCCATATATTCATATATTTTATTGGGTAATCCCTGAGGAGCATTTTTTGCATAAGCCATTAAACCAATGTGAGCATTAAGTGAAATATATTTCAATTCGGCTTTACCAACCCATCCCGTAAAAACAATATTATTTAGTCCTAGAGATGCATTCTTCCAATTTTCCATTTGCTCACCATCTCCAGTCAATATAAACAATATCTGGGGATCAGTTTTCTCAATTTCTCGAGCAGCATCAATCACTGTTAATAAATCGTAACTTTGTCCAAAGGTACCTACAAACCAAACATTAATTCGGTTGAAATCAATGTTTAAATAAGTAAAATCAATATTTTCAACATTAACACTACTTATGCCTTTATCATCATAGCCAAGCGGGAAAACCCTATCATTAATGCTACGGCTTCTACATCCATAATTCAAGCCAAAGTTTAGATAACCATCAGAAACACCAGTAATGCTGTAACAATTCTGAAAAATATACCTTGTTCTATTAACAAAGGGCTTTATGAAAACCTTAACCACTGATTTTATTACTCCTGAGAAGGGAAATAAAAAGATATCGGGCCACAAATCGCGTACGTCTACAACTACAGGTATACCATTACCTTTCCCATATCGAACTGATTCATAAGCCAAATCAATTGTAGGAAAGGAGCAAAAAATTAAATCGGGCAGTCTCCGTTTTCGGCTTTCTTTCTTAAAACTTACGGCAACCTCATAATGGTTTTTTATTCTACTCAGCGATACATTTTTTTTATACGGAGTTTTAGAGTGCAGGTAAACTCTACTTAGTTTAGGATTTACCTGCTCCTCATAAGTTTTATCATACAAATATTCTTTTTTTTGATGATCAAAAGTTGTTGTCCACCACACCACTTCATGCCCTTCTTCGGACAATTTTTGAGCCAAAATACCTGTTCTGTGAGGACGTTCTTTTTCAGAAGGAATTGGTTCTCCGGATGTTACTAGCCAAATAGTCATTTTTATTAATTTTTAGAAAAAGATATGTTTGCTGTTTAAATCAACCAATCATTTTAAAAGTGATTTATATATTTTTTGTGTTTTATTTGATATTTTAATTTCAGAATACTTTTCTTGAATTACTTTCCATGAATGTTGACTTATAAATTTATTTAGTTTATGTTGGAATATTTTTTCCATTTTCAATTGTAATTTATGCTGATTATTTTTGGGAACAGACCATCCAACTTTACCATAACTAAGTATTTCATTTAAACCTCCCGCATTAGAAACTAAAACAGGAATTTTTTCATTTATAGCAGCAGCTAAAACGCCACTCTGTGAAATTTCTCTGTATGGTAGCAATAATACATCTGTTAATTTTAAATATGATAAATATTTTTCATTTGTAATAAATTCTAAATCATAAATAATATTAGTATCTTTTATTACTTCAATATTATAAGAAGGTTTTCCAGCAATAATTAATAATACATTAGGATTATTATAAAGAATTTTTGATTTTTTCCATGATTCTATAATTAAATCGACTCCTTTATAATAAGAAATAAAACCAAGAACAGAAAAAATAAAAACATTTTCTTTTTTCAATTCATAAAATAGTTTAGTATATGTTTTATTAAATTGATTTTGATTGTAAATTAAATTTCTTAAATTTAGCATAGGATGTTCAACAATGAATAGAGAGTTTATTTTATTTATTTTTTTAACATTAAAATTTTTAATATATTGAATTTTTGTTTTATTGGAATGAAATATTTTATAGTCAATTAATTTATAAATAATGTTATAAAATATATTCATGCTAGTATCATGTGGTAAAAGATTATGTACAGTTAAAATTATTTTTATTCTGGGTTTAATAATTTTTATTTTTATTAAAAATAATAAATCGATAAAGGGAATTTTAAACCATTGAAAATGGATAATTTTAGGTTTGAATTTAAAAACATAATAAAAAAGTTTTATTAATGAAAAAAAATAAGAAAATATTTTTAACATTAATATTTTATTATGATATTTAAATATTTTTTTAATTTTAATATTCTTTTTATTATTCAGATTTTTAAGTAATTCATTATTTTTAGAACAAAAATATACAACTTCTATGTCATTAGAAATATTTTTTAATATTGAATAATCATATAAAGATAAATTATTATATGACATAGGATTTATGAAAAAAATTTTATTCATACTAAAACTTCCTTTTATAAAAAAATGAAATGATAAATATTTCAATGTATATATAGAGAGAAAAAATAAAAAAAATCATTCTTTTAAATTTGTTAATTTTTAAATATTTTTTATAATATTTATATTTACTATTTAAAAATATTTTTTGTTTTTTTAAAAGTGTATTATAAGATTTATCTATAGAAATTGAGTGATAATGAATATAAAAATGATTATTTAATAAAATAGACTTAAAACAATTGTTTCTAAGTTTAATTCCAATAATTTGTTCTTCGCAATATAAAAAAAAGGATTCATCGAATAATGCATAATTGATTAAAATATCAGATTTTGCCATAAACATAGAGCCTTGTACTACGTCAACGACACTATATTCATTGATGTAATATGAATTAGGATATGTACCTTTAAATCCGAATATTTTGTTGAAAATTGTACTCAATCCTAAAAGATCAATATAAAAATTTGTTAATTTATATGCCCTGATTTTTTGAGGTTTTAATAAAGGTGTCAAAGGTGTTGGTGCAGCTATAGCGATATTATCAGCACTATTAAGAATTTGTTTTAAAGCAATTATAACTTTTTCTTCAAAAAAAACATCTGGATTAAGCACTAATAAATACTTAGATTTTAATTTATAATAAGCGTATTTTATACCAATATTATTACCGTACCCATATCCACCATTAATTTTAGATTTTAATAATATAATATTTTTTTTATTCGATTTATTTTTTTTATAAATATAATCATTTAAAATAAAATAAGAATTGTCTGTTGATTTATTATCAACAATTATTATATTGTTAATAGAATTATAGTTTAATAAAACATTTAATAATTTTATAACGGTAAAGGAATCGTTATAATTTAATATAATACATGTTATTGTATTAGATGTTTCGTTCATCTTTTAATTTTAGTTTAGGGTACTTAAAACTATTTAATAAATAAAATATTATAAATGCAAATGTCTGTTCTATAAAGATTGAATTTGTAAAATAATTTCCAAAAAAAGAGAAATCGAGAAAAGAGATCAAAATTGAATAGTATACAACTATTATAATATTTTTTTTTAAATTCTCAACAATTGACAAATAAATAATTAATATAAATACAAAAAAAACGGCTCCTATATAGCCAAAATCATAAACAAATGGGGCAAAGAAACCTGCAACATTTCCTACTAAAATATTATTAATTTTATAGTATTTTTCGTAATTTAAAGGGTCTAAAGTTTCTACAATGTTTAACTTATCATATAAAGGTTGAAAGGTATTATAGTTTAATATATCTTTTTCTTTATCTTTTTTTAGAAAAGTAGAACCTGCAATTGGGAAAGTTGTATATTCATAAATTTTTTTTGTAATGCTTATTTCAACATTTGCTGATTTATAGAAACTATAAGTAAGTGCAAAAATAAAAAAAACTGAAATAAATAATGTTGTAATAACGTTCACAAGATATTTAAAATTTAAATTTATTTTAAATAATAAAATATGTAATGAACTTATAAAAATTATAAAAAAATCTCCTTTTTGTTGAGTTGATAATATTAGGAGAAAAGATAAAAATAAATAGAAGGACTTATTTTTATAATTTACTTTATGAATAATCAAACCAATTATTAAAATAGTATTAAATATTTTAGTTTTTAGTATATTCCCTAATAAAGAATTTGTAATTAAATTTAATTCTGTATAATATGGTTTTTTTAAATATAAATCAATAATGGAAGTTTTAGTTTTACTACTAAGTTCAAACAAAAAATAAAAAGTTATCAATAAATTAATCCAAACTAAAAATTTTGTAATTAATACAATTTTTTTTGTATTGTAAAATAGTAATCTATATTGACATGTTTTATTGTTAAAATAAAAAAAAGTAATAAAAAGAATTAAATATAATAAAATATTTTTATAAAAATTTAAAACACCTTCAAATGAAATATTATTATAAATCTTATATACATCTAGTATAAATAAAAAAAGAGAGATAGTATAAAATGGTAGAAAAAGAAATTTTTGGAAATATAAATCCTTATTTAATAAAAAAATAATAATATTTAAAAATATAAATATTAGTAAAGCAGGATAATATATTAACATAATTGAAACTTATTGATATTTAAATATCATTAATAAAATAAACTATTTAATATAATATATCACTATTATCCGACTAAAATACACTTTTGAGATTTACTCCTTGTAAGTGCTTGATAATAAATTGTTGTTTTTTTATTTGGTAGATTTAAGCTGCAAACGCAACTTTTTTGTTAAACAAAATTTTATTCACCGTTTCAGCCAGGGCTAAAAACCCCAAGCGCTTTATTGGCCTGTTGTTAAGCAGGTGCTCCACCCGTTGAACCTGCTCCTGGGTGATCGACTCCAAAGCGGTTTTCTTTGGGAAGAACTTCCGTATCAGGCCCTTAGCATTCTCGTTGGCCCCCCTCTCCCAGGAGCGGTATGGCCTTGCAAAGAAAAACAAAATATTTATCGCCCTGGCAATCGCCTGGTGCTCGGCAAACTCCTTCCCGTTGTAAGCGGGAATGGTGTGTAGCCAGGGCTTACAGGGCAGGAGGGCATCGGCGAGTTTCCCGGCCAGCTCGGTGGCGTTCTTACCGTCGAGCTTCCTGATCCAGATGTACTCGGTAAGCCGGTCAACAATCGTAAGCAGAGCTCCTTTGTGGTTGGCCCCCATGACGGTGTCAACCTCCAGGTCCCCGAAGCGCTGCCTGGCATTAACCTCCTGTGGGCGTTCGCTGATATCCATACGATTACGGATGCTTCTCCTGCCGTCGGTGTACATCCCCCTGAGCCGGCGGTAGGGCCTGGTACGCCGTAGGTATCGGTAGAGCACCCCGCCCGCCTTCCTACCCGCCGCGATGTACCGGTAGATGGTGGTTTCAGACACGCAGCTGATGCCCTCCAACTCGGCTCGCCTCGTCCTTCCGGTGGGCCAGCTCGTGCCGGTAGGCCCCGCTGCGGCATCGGCGTTGCGCTTAACCTCGCTGGTTACCATGCTCTTGGCCACCCCCAATACCCGCGCTATATCCGCCTTAGTGTAACCGCTTGACAGCATCCTGGAAATTGTTACCCTTGCTCCTGTTTTAAGAGACTCATCTTGCAACCTATTTCTGGGGAGACTAGGGAGGCAAAGATAACCCTTAACCATCAGGAACGAGGAGCTAAAGGGTAACCTTTTCTCTCCCGTTCTTGAAAAATATAAGCTATTATGCACCCAAATCATATACCCCTAAAGTTGCATTTGCAATGAAAATCTACGAAATAAATAGTTTTTTAGAAAAAATATTAATACTAAAATCAAATGAAGTATAATAAAAAATAAAAAAAAGTATAAACAAATAAATTAGTATTAGTTATTTGATTGTATATGAATATTTTTAAACAAAAAATGAACTCTAACAAACAACATATCATTAATCCAATAAAAAAATAGTAGGTAGAATTTAATAATCAAATAAATAATATTGCCGATTATAAAAAGAAAATAATATTATAAATAGAAAACCCATTTGGTACTAGCAGAATGGACATTTTCGAATATTATTCAATAATAAACTTTATTTTTCCTACACAAAAAAATAGAATATCCTAAAACAAAGGATTCCACTAAGATAATAACACCAGCAAGTTGAAACAAACCCAACTGATTTAATATTATCAAAATTCCTATTGATGCAAGATAAATAACCATTGAGGAAGAACGCAATTTTGCATAATCCCTTAAATAACCAAAGGGAACCAATAGTAAATCATTGAAAAATAAGCCTACGCTAATTGGAAGAATAGATAACCCCAGCAAACGGAGTAATGATATAGCTTCAGGGTTATTAGTCCCACTAAACAGATGGATAATCTGAGCCGAAAAAAGAAAAAGACCTGAGTACACAACCACAAAAAATGTAACCACAAAACTCATTGCCTTCTTCACAAATCGGACATCCTTATCGCGTGAAATTTGAGGGAATAGTGTTTGCCCTACTAAAAAAATGGGCACTTTGAGTAGATTTACTACTTTATCAGCAATGTCATATATTGCTACATCCTTCATACCAAGAAACGAGCCTACTATTAACTTATTTGCATTCACATATATTTGGGAAGATACATTTGATATAAAAAGTGGAATATTATCGCGAATGCACCTAGTTAATTCAAGTTTAGTTAACCATCTAAATTGATTACCATGTATCTTAAAAACAATATATAAGCCAATAAGTGCCCCAGCTACAGTTCCAATTCCCCAAAAAAACGGTACTAAATTATAGTCGGTTGCATTTTTCACAAAAGCAAATATTAGTAAGGCAGAAGCAACCCTTGTTGCCACGTTAATAAAAGTGATATATTTCATTTTTTCTATTCCCTGGAAATACCAAATGGGAAAAAGTGCCTCGCTAAGGCAAACTAGCATTGAAAGGTAAAAAACTTTTGGATGAGCATTAAGTAGCGGAATAAAAATTATAAGTATGGAAATAATAGCCAACGAGATAAAGAAAAAAAACAACTTCAGGGATAAAATAGCAGAAATAACATCTCTAATCTTTGCGCTATCACCACGATGTAAAGAAATATCACGTGTTGCAGTAACATTAAAGCCAAAATTTACAATAATGTTAAAATATAAAGCAATTGTTTGAGCAAATACAACCAGCCCATAGTTTTCCTTTCCTAATACCCTAAAAATATATGGTATTATAAGCATATATATGAGCAAGTTAGATACTTGAAGTATACTCAGAAACGAAAAATTTTCAAATAATACCCTATTTTTATTAACAATAGACTTTACTCTATTTATCATCTTTGCTAATAATATAAACTATTTTATAAATAAAAGATTCTCTATTATTCAAAAGAACCATTTACAATAACCAAACCCTTTAACTCTTCCCATACATCGTTTCATAATACTTTTGATAATCACCGCTAGTTACTCGACTAAGCCACTGCTCATTTTGTAGATACCAATCAACTGTTTTTTCTAACCCCTCTTCAAACTGTAATGAGGGCTTCCAGCCCAACTCTTTC
>Ga0208198_1002051_pt1 | contig 16037 bp, 10 predicted proteins | sample AD_JPNTR2_MetaG_FD_184446 | JGI IMG/M metagenome (GOLD analysis project Ga0208198, IMG submission 184446) | Active sludge microbial communities of municipal wastewater-treating anaerobic digesters from Japan - AD_JPNTR2_MetaG (SPAdes) (version 2) | ecosystem: Engineered > Bioreactor > Anaerobic... | reverse complement strand
ACCCCGGAGCAGGACACAGAATTAAAGAATGGAAAATCAACAACGTTCCGGTTTCCGGTCACACAGCATCGACACTCACTGTAACCAATTTATCGGCCAACTTGAACGTAACGGTCGAGTTTGAGCCAATTCCAACCTACCAGGTTACTTTCAGTACCATAGGAAACGGTACTTTAGTGGCCACTGTGAACGGCACGGCAATCATTTCGGGTTCTATGGTGGTAGAAGCAAGCAATATTCTGTTTACTGCCAACCCCGGAGCAGGACACAGAATTAAAGAATGGAAAATCAACAACGTTCCGGTTTCCGGTCACACAGCATCGACACTCACTGTAACCAATTTATCGGCCAACTTGAACGTAACGGTCGAGTTTGAGCCTACTCCCCCATATACCTTAACCATTAACATAGTTGGCGGAGGCGCCGTATCGGTTAACGGAAACAACTATACCCAACCGCTTGTTTTTCAAGAGATATCGACAGTTAACATTGCAGCAATTGTTCCGGCAGGCATTATTTGGGAAGGATGGTCGGGCGATATCAACTCCAATGATTTGACTTTGCAAATCATCATGAACCAAAACATTTCTCTTACTGCCAATTTCCGCAACGTCGTTTCAGCATCAATCAATCCAACATTAGGAACGTTTGATGAAAACAATCCGGAAGACTTCACTACCGTCATTACATGGAACGATGCTTCTGCAGTTACTTCCATACACACCGAAGTTGATGGCGAAACCATAGTGTTTACAGAAGGAGTCGATTACACAATTACCGACATTGACGGAGCTACGGCACTGTTGACCTTCCCGTGGGGAGAGAAAAAACAAGTCCGATTTGGGAAAGAACAATACACTTACACCCTTACCATTGAATTTGATTTGGGTGAGCCTGCCGAATATCATTTAACCTATCTATGGGTTGACTACTGGACAGTGACTTTTACCATCTACGGCTCCGGACAGCCTTTGGCCGATGTTTCGATTGTAATTGAAAACGAGCAATATTTTACCAATGACGCAGGACAAGCTGTTTTCGAATTGGAAAATGGCACCTATACCTACACCATTTCTAAAAATGGATGGGAAACAAATTCGGGGACTGTTACCGTTGATGGTGAAGACATGCTCATAAATATTGAATTGTTTTCAGGTGTGTCTGCCTTCCAAAACGTTAATTTAACTGTGTATCCAAATCCGGCAACACAAACTGTAATATTAGAAAGACCTACAAACGAAAGAGCTGTTGTGGAAATCTACTCCCTTGATGGAAAGTTGATATATTCCGACTTGTGGGAATCATCCGTTCTGATTCTTAATGTCGAAAACTTTAGTAAAGGCATTTACCAAATCCGCATGGTTGGAAGCAAAACGGAAATCGTCCGCTTTATTAAACAGTAAAAATCAACTCTTCTTACCACAAAAATCCCTCATCCAAGACTTAAATTGGGTGAGGGATTTTAATTCATGGCCTGAAGAATAAGTCAATCATTTTGCGTGGTTATTTTTTCATTCACCAAACTTTGGGCGATACGGCATGCAAATGCCGGATGCGTTTGCCTTGCTAAAATGAAACTATTATTGGCCACTGCAAAATTTCTTTCCGCCTTTTGATGTTTCATTTTAACATCCGTTGCTTGGCTCTTGCGGTTTGACAGAGCGTGGGGGAAGTTGTGTTTTGATTAAATTTTTTTACTTTTTCATGAAGCAAAAAGTTAGAAAAATCAAAAGCGCATGTTTTTTAGGAAAATAAGCCTTTCACTAGTATTCGGTCAAATAGTTACAAGATTGCTCCATGATTAATGGATTTTCGGCTAACTCTAATTATCCTTACTCAAGCAATTGATGCGAAGCAACTTAGAAGAATAAAAAAAGGGCTGCCCCTTACAGAGACAGCCCCAAAATAGTATTGTTCAACTTTCTTAGTTCTTAATCACCTTCCGACTCAATTTCTCACCATTAGCAGTGGTGAACGTAAACATATATACACCGTCTGGTAATAAACTGGTATCCAAAGTTGTGCTCTCGTCAGACAAATTTAAATCCAATACTACCTGGCCAATAATGTTGATTACGGTAACCCGCCTTAAGTCCTGCCCGCCTTCAATTACAATATTATTTTTGAACGGGTTGGGATAGACCAACAACGATTTGTTAGCAATCGGATTTGTCGATAAAACTTGTCCCAGCTGGATTTGCGGGGTAATTGCCCAATTGTCGGGTGTCAAAGCTGCGGAGCCGTCATACGATTCAGAAACTAAAGATTTATTTTGAGTTGTTGAACGGTAATAGTGAAACTATTTATTTGAATCGCCATCCGCATCTAAAAGTATCCAGTTGCTGTTGGCAACAAACTCAGCATCGTTTTGATAGGATTCAAAGTTTTCAAAAAACAAGGTCGTTTCCACACCATCTTCCGATTTGACCACTTTAACATTGTCTATAGTAATTGCGTCTTTGTCGGTTGATTGATGATGACGGAAAGCAACATAAATTTGTGTGCCAATGGAATAATTAAGATTCACCGTTCGTGTTAAATAAGTCCAGTTTGGATGGCTTGTAAGCAGCGTTTCTTCGTGTACCATGGTAAAATCAGCAACATTAGTTCCGGTTGTCGAAACCCAAACACTGTAATGCTCAGTGCGGTACTGGGGAGTATTTGCTGTAGGTGCTACACCCCATGACAGCGTGAAGGTAACTGTCTTGTTGGCGTTTTGTGCTTTTGTTTCTACGCTTCCCGCGAAGAGAAAAGAACCCGAAAAAGTTACTGCCAATGCAATGGTAAAAATGTTTTTCCTAATGTTAAAGTTTAAGTTAAACAATAAATAGCTAAATCGCAAAAGCCCCGGAGGGCTTTCCTAGAAAAAAAAGGATTTAGATTAAAACAAATATATACTATAGCATGACGATATCTAAATCTTTTTGCAAAAATCTATCGTTTCTGATACAGTCTTTTGTATTCATCTGTTTTTTCAATCATATAGAAAGATACACCCGAATGTTCATATGTTTGCGGAGTTTCACAGAAAGATGTTTTATATCAAATTGTAGCAACTCTTTTATTTTGATTTACTCTGTATTTGCTGTTGTCAGTGAACTTTGTAAAAATTAAAACTTTTAACAACCGAAGCTGTTTTTCCTAATAGGTGGCATTGGCATGCCCAACAAGTAAATCACGGATTATTGAATGATTTCCTTTTACAATAAGTGTCTTACCTATTTTTTATCAAATACTAAAGGAGCCCCAATTGCATAGTACAGGATAATTCTATCAAATAGAAACGAACCTCCCCTAAATTGTGAAAAACCGTAGACATCTCTTTTCCTGATTTGAATTTTTTTGTTAATGAATTGCTAATGTCGCTCCTTTTTTTTGATATCGATTTATCCTTTTTTAAATTCGCTTATTTAATTCAATTGAATTTTTTTTATAAATTGTAAGAGCTTTATTCTAAAACCACCAAATAACTGCCATTTTAGATTTCTAATTTGTTATTTAAATCATGCTGCATATGAAAAAAGCTTACTCTTATCTGTTGTTGGCATTTTCTTTTTTATCTTTTAGCCTTTATAGCCAACCACCTCTGAGATTAAACTACCAAGCCGTTGTTAGAACAGGCGACGGATCAATACTAACCAACCATTCCCTAACCGTTCGGGTTTCTATTGTTTCAGAGACAATCAACGGCACTCCGGTTTACACCGAGCTAAATACTGCAACCTCCAATGTCTTTGGAATCATTCAATTAGTAATTGGAGAAGGCACCCCCATATTGGGAACTCTCGAGCAAGTCAACTGGAAGTCCTCACCCCTTTTTTTTAAGAGTGGAGGTTGACCTAAACAATACAGGGGAATTTTTATTAATTGGAACTTCGCCCATTCTTTCCGTTCCCTACTCCTTGGATGCAGGTAACACTCTCAGTCACATACCCGGACAAGCCAGACAAATAATTCATCATAACGGTTCAGAATGGGATGCATACAACCATCTATCGATAAGCTCAGGAAAGGTTGTCATTGATGCTGCACATAATAACGATACCCTCCCGATATTTGAAATTAGGAATCAAAATGGAGAAGTTTTATTCACCATCACTAATACAGGGGTGAAAATTTCTTTGCCTGACCAAACCAACCAAGGTTCATTTTATGTTACCGGGAAAAATACCGCTATTCCCTATCTGACTGTTTCACCCGACAGCACAAACTTCAATTTCATATCAACATCGGGGAAATCAACCAAAGGAGGCTTTGCTGTAGGTGGTCTAAGTACAGGGAAACCTAACAGCATAAATTACTTTAGATTAACTCCTGCCGGAACAGATCTCTTTTTTGAAAGATCAACAACCAAATCAACCAAAGGAGGTTTTGCCATTGGAGGACTTGGAAACAATAAAATTCAATTACCATATTTTGTTCTTAATCCCGATAGTATTCGTTTTTATATCGATAACGATTCAACCAAATCAACAAAAGGTGGTTTTGCTGTTGGCGGTCTTGGAAGTGGTAAAACCAGTTCTTTTCCTATTCTTTCCGTATTGCCATGGTCATCTCAGCTCCTTTTTGACAATACTACAAACCCAAAATCAGGGAAAGGCGGTTTTGCTGTTGGCGGAATCAGTTCAGGTAAATCCAACTACGATTACTTTCATATCGCCCCCACACAAACATCATTCTTAACCCTACCCAGAAACAAGGGAGCCATTGGTGGTTTTAGCATTGGAGAATTCACCGACAGTGCCAATTTTGTGAATTTCCTTAACCTATCCCAAGATACACTCAAAATATTCAATGATTTTGTAATTCCGAGCGAAATCAACATCAGCGGAGACATTACCTACGAAGGGGCAATCATTACACCACCTATGGTATCAACCGACACTGTCTTGTTTATCACCAGCAGTGGTGCCACCGCCTTTGGGACAATTAATGACAACGGGAATGCCGACAGTCTGCAATGTGGCTTCGTGTGGAGCTTGAAACCTTCGCCAACCATTACCACAAATATGGGAATTTTGAGTATCGATACCATTCTTATCGGAAGTTTCGATGGTCAACTAAAGAATTTACTCCCTGATACTATATACTATGTTCGCGCCTTCGCCAAAAACAGTGCCGGAATTAATTATGGCCGGGAGCTTCTGTTTAGAACATTGCCCGCGCTTGCCTTCGTTCCCACAAGAATCGATTCAACCTTTTACCGATTCTCTGCAAACATTAAAGTCCTTAATATCCCCATGGTTTACTATCCCGCAGGAATCATTTGGGATACCACCGAGACTGTAAGTTTTACTCAAAAATCGGGAATCTATTCTACCTTCTTAATGCAAGATTCAATATCTGCTTTTGCGCAGGTTCTAAAACCAAATACAACATATTATTGGAAAGCCTTTTTGATTCTTAATGGAACCGACACAGTTTTGTCGCAAACATTCTCTACCAGAACAACCCATTCACCAATTACTATATTCCCGATTGATGAGATAACCAATCAAGGAGCCTTTGTCGAAGGCGGACCTGCCTACCTGGGGTATCCGTATTCCACCCAAGCAGGGTTTGTGTGGGGCACCTCTCCCAATATAGATACTGTTAATAATATCGGAAAAGTCAACTTAACCCCTGGCTACTTTACCGACTTGGCTCACCTTATCACAGGGTTATCGGAGCAACAGACCTATTATGTCAGAGCATGGGCTATCTTTCTCGATTCAATCGCATTCTATAGCGAGGCACTACCCTTTACAACCGAAAGTCTTTATAACACAATCACCGATATTGATGGGAACACTTATCAAACTAAGTTTATCGGTCGATACTGTTGGATGTTGACAAATTTAAGAACCACAAAATACAACGATGGCAGTCCGATTAATCCAAGCCACATCAAAATGCCCGCTCCAGAATATTCCGCACAAATTAATCGATTCGGACGCCTTTATTCTTTCCAAAGTGTTGCTCAGAATGTGACTTCAGGTTTGAGCAATAGAAAACTCTGTCCTACCGGATGGAAACTCCCTGATAATTCGGAATGGAATGATTTATTTGAAACTACCAATGATCCTTCTAACGTAGTAAAACACCTCAAAGCTGATGACCCCTCATGGTTGCCATCAGCAGTACCTAATGAAAACACCACCGAATTCTCTGCTTTGCCAGCAGGTAGATACACAATTCAAACCGTGGGGATGTATGATGAGCAAGGTAAAAAAGCCATTTTCTGGAGCAAGCCCTGGGATGATCCAATATACACAGACACAGACATAAAAATCCTTTCATTTAATGACCCATATATTTATAGCGAAGCCTATGTGCCGGGATTATCTCCTGATCCTTATTATGGATCGGTGCGATGTGTTAAAGCAGTAAATAAAAAGGCTTCCCTTGAATCTTGGGTTCCGCCTTACTATACCCACAATTCCGTCCTTCTGTCACTCTTTCTTTACGATACCGGCAACGCCGAAACAGGAGAAGTTGGAGTCCTGATTGGTAATAGTCCCAATTTACATGTTGATAATGCACCCATTAAAATCAGTAAACCACTCAAATATGGTAATTTTAGTTTCTATTACGATAGTTTGTCTCCCGAAACTCAATATTTCATCAGAAGTTATGCCTTAAATGAGAAAGGTATATCCTACGATAGTGTTTATGAATTTGTTACCGACAGCACTATGTCTGTTATTGATATCAATGGAAATAAGTACCCAATAACTACTATAGCAGAACAACAATGGATGACTCAAAATTTACGCGTTAGTAGTTTTAATAATGCTAATTATTTATATTGGGATGATTACACGTTGCCAAGCTCTTCTTATTCAAATGTCCTACATGGGAATTACTATAAATTTAGAACTTTCACCGATCAGCAAGGCCTATGCCCCCAAGGATGGAATATTCCGAGAAGAGAGGACTTTCAGGAGATGATTGATAGCCTTAGCGGTACAAGTATAGCAGGAAAACACCTAAAAATAAATAATTTTGATACAAATAGCGGTTACTGGGAAGAAGCCATGCTTTTCCATGACAACACAAGCGGATTTAGTGCCCTTCCTGCCGGATACTATGATAATAATAATGGATATATAGATATAACACGAACAGCACTATTCGCAACCCAAAGTCTTGATAGTGATGGAAATTTATTTATGATGCGTTTAACCTATAATTCTGATTTTGCCGAAGTCGGAACATATTCAAATATATACAGTGATAACGATAAAAAATACACCATACGTTGCATTAAGAATAATCCGCAAAAGCAGTACGAAGCGAGCCTCTATGTCGAAAGGGTTGACTTTATCACAAGTAATCGTGCTAAAGTAAAAGGCCACCTTGTTGACTCCGGGAATTGTGTTATATTAAAACACGGCGTTTGTTACGGCCAAAATACCAATATTGACACTTCAAGTTTCAAGGTGGAGCTCGGCCCTCGTGTCACCAATTTTGAAACCGAAATCACAGAACTTACTCCCGGGACAACCCTTTACGTCAGGAATTATGTAGAAACTACAAAAGGTTTGAGTTATGGAGCGATTTATGAGATTAATGTGCCAAGTCAATCTGCCCCCCAGGTTGAAATCATATTTGCAAAAAGCGATTCATTGGGAAAAGCAACTTTATTTGGTAATGTAATTTTTAATGGATATAGCACAATTCACTCCCTCGGATTCGAAATAGACACGGATGACACATTTAACAATCCAATAATTGTGAATGTTGACACCAGAAATGAGGGCATGTTCTCAGCTCAAGTTGAAGGGCTTTTAAGAGGGGAAGTTTATTATGTAAGAGCATTTATTGGAAATGAAGTTTCCACAAGCTATAGTGATATTTTGTCCTTCATTTCTTATCCCTTTACAGGAACCGGAACTATCGATGATCCTTTCTTAATTGACAACATTTACGGACTGATATATCTATCTGAAAACTCTAATCTATGGAATAGGCATTTTAAATTAGAATCAGATATTGATGGATCTATAACCAATCAATTAAATGGAGGCAATGGGTTCTCACCTATAGGCAAATCAGACCATCCATTCACCGGGTCGTTCAATGGAGACGATTTCTTTATTAGCAACATATATATTAACAGAGCCGAACAGGAGATAGGGTTATTTGGTGCTACTCATAATGCCATAATTCAAAACATCGTGCTTGATACGATACAAATCAACTTTGGAACCTCACATGTCGGAGCCTTGATAGGTAAGGCTATCAACACAATGATAAGAAATATTATAATTGATAATGCAAATATTGGTTCAGATGGATCCGGATCTTATTTGGGAGGGATTGTAGGTTATATGCAAAACTGCCAAATAAATAAAAGTGCATTTGAAGGGTATTTTACTACATATCAAAATGTTAGCAACGCCGGAGGAATTGCAGGTTATGCTGTTGCTTCGACCATAGACAGCTCGTTTTCCAAAAATCCATTTGTTGATATACTCGGGAATGGGCATAAAATCGGAGGTTTAATCGGAGAGGGAGTTGATTTAAATATTTCTAATAGTTACTCTACCATTGATATCAATAACCTTACGATTTCACACTTTGGTGGTCTGATTGGATATTTGCACGGAACTACTTCTTTAATTCAAAACTGTTATACTCAAGGGTTTATCGAAAATTCAAATGACACCACAGGCGGCTTTATAGCTTATGCAGAAAATTGCACCATAAGGAATTGCTATTCAAATTGCGAAATAGTACAACCGAATCAACATGCTTTTATCAAATATGCAAATAATGTGACGTTAGAGAACTGTTACTTCAACAAACAAAATGCTCCAACAGACACGTATGCTATTGGCTTAAACCCCATCAAATTTGCCCGCAAAAGAACCTTCCAAGGATGGGATTTTGAAAGTGTTTGGAATATTAACGAATTTGGGTCCTACCCCTATCTTCAATGGCAAACTGATATTTCTCATAACCAATATGATTTCCCATACCAAGTGGATGGCGACGGGAATAAATATGGAGTTATTGAAATCGGTGGAGTTATGATCCTCGATGAAAACCTGATGACCACAAAATTTAATAATGGCACGCCCATTAATAATGTGACCGACAGCTCAGATTGGACAAATCAAGCCGGCCCGGCATATTGCTGGTATAATAATGACTCCGCAAGTTATGCTCGCCCCTTTGGAGCATTATACAATCATTATGTTATAAATGGCCCCATTTGCCCCGGAAGTTTCGTTCCAATTACTAACGCGATATTGAATACTATTCTGACTAGACTCGCTAACGATGGCTACTCAACCAATCCGGGTTTTGCCCTCAAAAGTAGAAATGTATGGAACAATCCCGGAAACGACGACTATGGATTTGAAGGATTCCCTTCAGGATGGAGAGATCAGTCGGGATTATTTAAAAATAATGGATTGGATCTCAGAATTTGGCTTGAACAAAATTCCGATTCCGATGCTTACTATTTCAATTTAACCAACAGTAATGATGATGTCAACACTTCAATTATGAATAAAAAAGCAGGGTTCTCCATCCGGTGTGTATATAACCCCTAATTCGCCGGATATAATTAATCATGTATTTTTTACATAATCATCTACAAAATGATGACTAAAAAAAGAAAATATCCTGTGAATGAAAATGAAAACCCCCGGAATCTTCACTTGATGGAGAACCGAGGAGCAGAAGTTAATCTATGCCGGGAAGAGATTCTCTTTAGCTTGTTTTATATTGAGAAAAACAAATTTGAAAAGCAGAAATATTTTCGCTTTGCTAACTCTTGGAAATCGTTGTCAGATATTCAACGTTTTTTCTCAGTAAATCAAAGTGGAAAATTTCTCAATTTTGCCAAAACTGTTGAAGGAATAATCACTACTTTAGAGTTTGCTCTATCTCTATCATGTTTAGGATACAAACCATCTGCAAGCAAAACTAATTACTATTAAATCGTTTTATCCATAAAAACAACCTATTTAACAGTCTTTGAAAACTTAACCAAACTAATATTTCCTATGAAACAACTGATTTTTATTTTTAACCGAATTGAGTTAGACCTTCCCAAAGAAAGCGCGATTCAGTACAAGAACTTTGGCGGTTTAATGAAAACCCTGCTTTTAAGCATTGGGTTCTTACTCAATATTCATGTCATGGCACAGCCTCCCCAAGCCTTTAATTATCAGGCTGCAATCCGCAACGCTTCAAATCAGCCTCTGGCCAATGCCACAGTAACAGTTCGAGTGTCATTGCTAGAAGGCTCGGTAAATGGCAATGTTGTGTATAGCGAACAACACACCACCACAACCAATGCACAAGGAATAGTTTCCTTAGCGGTTGGTATGGGAAACCCCAAGAGTGGAAACTTCTCAACCATTGGTTGGGCGCAAAACACAATGTTTATTAAAATCGATGTTGATATTAACAACTCTGGGACATTTGTTCCAATGGGGGTTTCACAAATCTTGTCGGTACCCTATGCCATAACCTCCGGCAATGGACTCGACACTGAGCCCGGAACGGCTGGACAAACATTAGTACACAGCGGACAGCGCTGGCAAGCAAGCTCCACGATATTAGCAACCAACTCAGGAGTAATCATCAACAGCACATCAAAACGAAACAAAGGAGAAGCAATCTTTGCAGTTCGCAATGCCCTTGGCGATACTATTTTTGCCGTTTATGAAGATGGTGTTAAAATACTTATCGACGACTCTCCAACCAAATCAACCAAAGGATCGTTTGCCGTAGGTGGATTAAGTACCGGAAAAACTCCGGGCAACGAATACATGAAGGTAACTCCCGACAGTTCCTACATTCAATTTAACACCGATTCCCGCTCTACCAGAGGAGGATTTGCCGTGGGTGGTCTTGGCAATGGAAAACGGCTATCCGTACCTTATTTCACCTTGGACCCATCGTTTATCGGATTTAATTTCGATATGGATTTGATGAAACGTTCAACTAAAGGTGGATTTGCGGTTGGGGGACTCAGTAGCGGAAAATCTATTCAACCTTATTTCATCCTTAACCCCGATAGTATAAGACTCTATATTGAAACCGAGGGCAAAGCTACCAAAGGCGGGTTTGCCGTGGGTGGTTTAGGTAATGGAAAAACCAATGCTGATACCTATTTATCGCTAACACCGCAACTCATCCAATTCCGTTTCGATGAATCATTGATAACCAAATCCACCAAAGGAGGATTTGCGGTTGGGGGGTTAAGTTCTGGAAAATCAAATTTATTCGATTACTTCCAATTAATACCCACCAATGCTGTATTTGCTTTAAGTCAAACGTCAAAAGGTTCCTCCGGATTATTCTCTATAAATACAATTGACTCCGCTCAAGTTACGCCGCTTTTAGAGGTGGATAGAGATTGCACCTATATAGCAACCGCTGTTTACACAACCGGAGATATGTTTGTTCAGGGAAATATAAATACAACCGGTAATGTTTCAAATGTTGTCATTGATGTGGACGGCAATCGATATCCAACAGTGCAAATCGGTACCCAAACTTGGATGGCCCAAAACCTTAGAACCACAAAATATTCGGATGGTACACCTATTGTTGGAGGAGCTCAGAATGTGAATCTTTACACATTAGTCCAACTACCCCTCGGTCAAACAGGAAATCCTTTAATCTACGGATATTTATATTATTTACCTGCCATTACAAGCGGCAAAAATGTTTGTCCGACTGGATGGAGAGTTCCTACTTCAAGCGACTGGCAAACCCTTGTGAATTCCATGCCCGATCTTTATCCATCGGATAGCACTGCCTTGCTCAGCAACGCTTTCCCATGGCCAACCTTGGGTGCTCCAGCAATAACCAACGCATCCGGATTTGGAGCAATTCCTGCAGGTTATGTGATCTTGGACATAAATAATAACCCATATTCTTTCGTAGATGTAAATATAAAAGGTTATTACTATAGGTCTGACTCACCCCTCGCTCCTTTCTCCTTCCCAGGTCTTTCGTCCTCGTCTTTCACCCCTGGATCTTATGGTTTTTCTGTACGCTGTGTAAAAGAATAATAACGCCATGAAGAAATAATGAACTCCCGGTTGAGCATAGCTCGGAACCGGGAGTTTTTGTTTTCATTAACATCAATCAAGTTTCTACAATTTTGTTAACTTTGCACAACTTGAAGCTAATCTGTTGAAATGCTTAATAAAAAGTCATCTAAACCGGAAAATGATGTGATGAAAATGAAATTCTGGAAAATTATTCTCGGTGCCACAATAATCGTATCGTCATGCCAACACAAAGAAGAGGTTCCAACCATAAAAGGGACCATATATGAAGGTGTTGGGAAATCTGTCTATCTGCGGGACCTGACAGTTAAAGGAGAAAAAATTGATAGTACGGTTCTGACTTTAGACGGAAATTTTGAATTCTATATTACCATTGACGAGCCAAAAGATCTACTCCTATACTTTGATTCCGAAAATTATCTTCGATTAATTCTACTTCCGGGAGAAAAGGTAACGATAAAAGCCTCAGCTTCTGATCTTATTGGAACATGTTCGGTAGAAGGAAGCGAAATTTCTCGAAACCTGAAAGACATATTGGCAAAAAATATCCGGGCAAATATCGCAATCGACAGTCTGAACCTAATGTATAAAATAAACGAAAACAGACCAAATCTGATGGAGATTATGAATGATCTCCATCAAAAAGCCATCACCATTAGAAACGAACATAGAGACTATCTATTAGGCATTGTCGGAGAAAATCGGGAACCACTAATCTCCTATGTGGTTCTTTCTCTTCGTTTAGGGGTTTCTCCAATATTTTCGATTATTAACGACTATCCACTTTTTGAGAAAGTGGCTGCTTCAATCAAGGCAAACTATCCGGGAACCACCATTGAACAGACCATAAGCCAATTTGTAGCCGTAAATAGAAGTCGTGTACTACGTCAACAAACCTTAGAACAAGCACTCACCCCGGAAAACTATGCTCCCGATGTTGAATTACCCACATCGAAAGGCGATACGGTAAAACTCTCATCTCTGAGAGGGAATTTTGTTCTGCTCGATTTTTGGGCTTCCTGGAGCAAACCATGTCGGATAAACAATCGGGAATTATTACGAACCTACTACCAAAATCAGTGGTATAAATTTAAAGTCTATCAAGTTTCACTCGACCAAGACAAAGATTCATGGCTCGAAGCCATTAAAACCGATAATCTTCCCTGGATAAATGCAAGCGATTTAAAGTTTTGGGAATCAGAAGCCGCCAAAATCTACAACATTAAAGGCATCCCCTCGAACTTTCTGATTGATCCTGAAGGAAAAATCATTGCTGTTGATATTTATGGAAAACAGTTGGAAACCAAACTCAGAGAGATTTTGCCACGCCCCAAACCACGAATTGAAGCCACCCCTGTTCAATAATCAACATTGATGGAAAAAAAAATTTACTTTGCCTCCGATGTTCATCTTGGGTTCCCTAACTATCGGGAAGGCCGAACTCGCGAACTTCGTTTTGCTGCGTGGCTCGATTCAATTGAAAACGATGTTGAAGAACTTTACCTTTTGGGCGATATCTTCGATTTTTGGTTCGAATATAAAAAAGTAGTACCCCGAGGATTTACACGAATCATTGGCCGACTTGCCTCCCTATCGGATCGAGGCATTCCGATACATTTTTTTGTGGGAAATCACGATCTTTGGTTAACCGATTATCTTCTTACGGAAGTGGGAGTTATTATTCATCGTGAACCTTATGAAATAATCCGCAACGGCCGATCTTTTTATCTTGCTCATGGCGACGGACTAGGTAGCGGTGACCATGGATATAAATTGCTAAAGAAGATTTTTACCAATAGAACCCTACGATGGCTCTATGCTGGGCTTCATCCAAACTTTGCGCTCAAACTGGCACACTTGTGGAGTAAAAATAGCCGATATTCCAAAGGTTTGATTGCCGAAGAATTTAATCCCTATTCCGATATCCTGTTTAACTACGCTAAAGATTTAGAAAAAAAACAGCACCATGACTACTATATCTTTGGCCACCGCCATCGACCTCTTGATTTGCAAATTCCCGAAAGTGGGGCACATTTTATCAATCTTGGCGATTGGCTTACACATTTCACCTATGCATCTTTCAACGGAGAAAAATTGACATTGCACAAATTTGAAATTTAAAAAGAGTTAAGAAACATATATTGCTTTGGAATAATTCGAATAATAAATACTACTTTTGTGTAGAAAACTTTTAAACCTATTGTGATGGAAACCAATTTAAATTGGCATGAGTTAAAATTCGGATATGTCCCCACCGATTACAACGTTCGATGCTATTACAGAAATGGCCATTGGGGCGAGCTTGAGATATCAAGCTCAGAATACATACCTTTGCACATGGCAGCAACAGCACTTCACTATGGCCAGGAAGCTTTTGAAGGACTTAAGGCTTATCGTGGAAAAGATGGTAAAATTCGTCTCTTTCGTTGGGAAGAAAACGCTAAGCGTTTGCAAAATTCAGCCCGTGGTGTAATAATGGCAGAAGTACCTTCCGACCTATTCCGCGATGCAGTAATAAAAGCCGTTAAACTCAATGAGCGTTTTATTCCACCTTACGGAACCGGAGCATCGCTCTACATTCGTCCACTGCTAATCGGTTCGGGTGCTGAAGTCGGAATTAATCCGGCCAAAGAATATTTGTTCCTCGTTTTTGTAACCCCGGTTGGTCCTTACTTCAAAGAAGGTTTTAATCCGGTTAAGATTGCCATAGTGCGCGATAGCGACCGTGCAGCTCCACTGGGAACCGGAACATTCAAAGTTGGAGGAAACTATGCGGCAAGCCTTCGTGGTGTCAAAAAATCAAAAGAAGCCGGATATAGTTCGCCCATGTATTTAGATAGCTGCCAGAAAGTTTATATCGACGAAATTGGTGCTGCCAACTTCTTTGCTATCAAAGACAATACATATATTACACCCAAGTCAAGCTCAATTCTACCGTCAATAACCAACATGAGTTTGATTCAATTAGCCGAAGACCTTGGCATGAAAGTAGAGCGCCGACCAGTTCATATTGATGAACTTCCAACTTTTGAAGAAGTTGGAGCTTGCGGAACTGCTGCTGTAATTTCTCCTATCGGAGAAATCAACGATATCGACAAAGGAGTAATTTATCGTTATTGTAAAGACGGCAAACCGGGTCCGATTTCAATCAAACTCTACGAAACATTAGTGGGGATTCAAAACGGCGATCTTCCCGATCCTCACAATTGGGTCACGATTATAGAATAATGAATACCAAAAAAAGGCTGTCGAACGACAGCCTTTTTTGGTATTTGTCGAGTGATTAGTAACGCTGACGTTCAGTGTATTCAGTGTGAAGTAATTTATGAGAAAGGTGCCCATAGGCTTCCCCTAAAAACTCCTTATACAGTTGCTGAACCTCAGGATTCTCATGGGATTTACGTATTGGCAAATTCATATCTTCTTCATAAATTGCCTCCATTCGTTTTTTACGAATTTCGGGAGTTGTAGGAATTGGTTGTCCCCCACCACCTAAACATCCACCCGGACAAGCCATAATCTCAATAAAATGATATTTGGCTTCTCCTGCTTTCACTTTGTCCATTAATTTCCGGGCATTGGCAAGAGTGTGTGCTACCGCACATTTTAATTCCACTCCTTCCAGAAATTTCCATTGGGGTAAGCATCCTTCAATCTTGATGGTTGCCTCTTTTACTCCTTCTAATCCACGAACCGGAGTTATATTCAGATTTTCAAAAGGAACCTCACGTCCGGTAACCAATTCATAGGCAGTACGAAGAGCCGCCTCCATAACACCTCCGGTAGCACCGAAAATTACACCGGCTCCGGATGATTTCCCCATGTAGGAATCGTATTTTTCGATACTGTCCCAAAAAGTGTGTAAAGTGAGTTAGTTCTTAAATTAGAGAAAAAAAACTAAAAATAGAAAAGACTATGGAACAACTACACTTTACACGAGAGCAAGTTAGTAAAATTTTGGATTCAATCAGCCAAAAAGAAGGAGGTATCCAAGAGGTTTTGAAACTTAGTTTGGAA
>Ga0208198_1002041_pt1 | contig 16099 bp, 11 predicted proteins | sample AD_JPNTR2_MetaG_FD_184446 | JGI IMG/M metagenome (GOLD analysis project Ga0208198, IMG submission 184446) | Active sludge microbial communities of municipal wastewater-treating anaerobic digesters from Japan - AD_JPNTR2_MetaG (SPAdes) (version 2) | ecosystem: Engineered > Bioreactor > Anaerobic... | reverse complement strand
AAGGCTTCGATTCCCCCATGTGTCATCTGAATCCACTATAGGGCCTATCGCTATATCCCTGACATCAAATTCATGCATGTGGCAGTCTTCCCAGCCCATCACCGCCTGAATAATATTATGAAGGTGGCCAAGGGTAAAGTGGCCCGGCACAAGGACCCGACGCTATATCTCTTGCTCCCCAATATTGAGACAACAGCCGAAGGCATCGCGAGGATACGATTTTCCCAGATAAGCTTTGCGTCATAAAGCAAGCGGTTTTGTCTGATTAAAAGTATGAGCAAGGTGATATTTAAGACGGCAAAGATGAACGTGATCGCCACCATAGGTCTCACACCAAACCACACTGTCAAGACTGTCAAGCAAATACTAACTGCGAAAAGCACGGCATATCCATTGCGCAGTTTTTGGATTGCCTCCATATGCATCACGCTACCTTTATAGTAGAGTCTAGGGAAAGATGCAGGGGGAGTCATCGATCCAAAGTATGAAATCGCAAAAGAAATCTCTCATACTAAAGCATGAGAGACTGGTTTTATCAGTATTTATGAAGCCTTTTAGTTATGAACCGGATTGATTTTTAAGAAGGGTGCTGATCAGCTCTGCGCGGCTGCCTACATCATATTTTGAAAAAATATTTCTTGCGTGGGTTTTAACAGTGCTTTCACTGATAAACAAAGCCTGCGCTATTTCTCGATTGGATTTTCCGGACAAAATGTGCTGGAGAACCTCCTTTTCTCTGACAGTCAATTCTTCCAGTGTTTCCGTCTGCCGGATAATATCTATTTGTTGTGTTTTGCTCATGCAATCATAGACGGTAAGATAGATGTGATTCTTAAGCAGCATAACAAGGTGCCGGTTAAGCGACGGCAGTAAGACCAGGGTGGCACATACAACGGTAAGTGCAATGACCGCTACCTCCGCACTGGAAAGTTGAACTGAGGTTATTGCTAGGCGTCACCACTTAAGACGCCAAACACATTTGCAGAAAGCCCGATGCCGAACACCTTCACGGGATTTTCAGTGTAGTCGAGCATTTCTCCGATGATGCTCCACCAAAACAAGTCAAAAATACCGCAGCCACCCAGCATTAGGGTGTTCACAATAAGGTAATCAGGCGCGGTTCGCCCTAGCAGCATAAAGCTAATGAATGCTCCCATGATCATGGCTATGCCGGCATATAGAATCATTGAACGCTTTGTCTTCACCGGCAGATTTCTTATGAGAGCGAGTGCAATGATATATGGCACTGCCCAATACTAACTCACAAGACCTGTGAGATGCTCAAAAGCAGGGTTTATAACTTGATACATAAGGCCGGAATTGATCGTTATGACAAAGACGAATAAGACGAGAAGCATCAGTGGTTTTTTTATGCCACCACGCGGTTTGTTTTCCGTTCTCTCCTGCCCGTCCATCAATGCCCAATGCCGGCAGTCTCGGAACGCATTCTTTCAATCCGTTATCTCAACAAACATAAATAAACATGCAGGTTATGCGCGCAATATCGACAACCAAGAATTCTCGGCTATTCTTCCGGATACTCACATTAATATCTTCGAGTTACCCTATCTACACTTCCTCATACATAACCATATGTTACATCCCATAATCAATTAAGACAACTCTCAACCGAACACTATGTGATTAGTTTTAGCAATTCTGCGATTACCCGGGCGGGATCTCTGTTTACCCTTGGAACGGATTCCCAGAGCTCGTCATAGTAGCGATGGAAAGCTTCCACAACAGTTGGTTCTGAGACTGCTGCGGCATACGGCAGTTCTTTTGACCAAGCGAATACCATATCCGAATCTCGAAGACATAGATTAACAGGCGATCCCCCGAGTGTCGAGAAGAAGGCTGCTTTCATCTCTTCATTGATTCGCAGGTTTTCTACTAGCTCATGGATGTGCTGCATCATGTCCTCTCTGGACATCAGAATGGGCCGGCCGGTTATGTCTGTCAGCTCTTCACATAAGACTTGAGAGGCTTGTAATGCCTTCCTGAGACTGTCAAGATTGCACAAAAGCCTGGAAGTCCGGGAGAAGTCAACTGCTACTTGCCGGTGGTATTCCAGACACTCCTGTATCAGATGATCCTCTAAGTTATTTCTAGCCAGGATACCGGTGAGCAGGCCGCAGGACATAGTCAGAAATGAAGGCGGTTCCCAAATCAGATAAGCGGTTTCCTCTGTATGTATTGCCCCGGTGGCCTTCTCCAATATACGCTGCATTTTCGTTTTCGGACAGACTTCTATCAGAGGGTGACAATCATTTAGGTAGGTAGAAAACATCCATTGACACTGCTTTATGGTTACCGGATCACGAAACATGGCTGTATAGCGGTGATCCTTAAGATTAGGTGACGACATACCTGTGATGGTAAGATCGTTCTCAAGGATGAAGAGGGTTGTTTGAAAAGGGGAATCTGAATATTTGGGAAAGAACCATGATTCAATTCCACCTGTTAAATGGAGAGGAAGCCAGTGACGGATTATACTGTTCAGGCTGTTAACACTCCGATTTACCCAGTGGATAATCTTGATCTTGTGTCCCTTCTTCAGTAATTGAATGAGTCGATCCTGCCATACTGCTAAGAAATCTCCGTCTTCTATTAGCCATGCCATATCTTCCTGGCTCATCAAACACAATTGCTGTCCCTGGGGGAGGGTTAATACATAGTCCAAAAACTGAAGCACTGCTTCTCTTCTACCGTCATTGCCCAAATAGATCGTATAAGAAGCATCATGGGAGTAACGACTGTGGTTGATGGATTGACCCAATGCAGTAACAGGAAGTGGTCTTGGATCAGTCAGCCACCTGCATAACCAACTCAGGAGTTCCTCTTGGTTATCCCAATCCACCTCAGATCCATAAGCCTTGAGAATCTCTCTTAATGGAGGCGAGCAATCGCAGGCTGCAAAATACTCAGCTATCTTGAGTATGTGAATTGAACGATAAGACAGTAGCCGATGGTTGTTTCTCCACTTGCTTATCAAGGAAGGATCGACATGAATGGCGGCCGCCATTTGTCTACCGGTTATACCCATGGCGTCCATGAGAAAGTCCAGACGCGAATTATAGGCTCGCACTTTCTATCCCCCCCCCCCACTTAAAGCAACCAAAGCATATCAAAACTGGCAATAATTTGTCAATGGCAATCCCGTGACAAATCCATTCGTATTGTGGTCATTAGAGGTCTCCCGGTGATAGCCTAGGATCACAAAGGCGTTCTCTATAGCGCTTTATACGATTTATGAGGATATCTAAGTAGTTCGCCATAAGTGATCGCCGGTTCCAGAAAGTGTACCTACCGTGCGGGACCACCCAAGACCTCGGAAAATGAGCGGACACAAATGAACTCATACTTAGAAACGGAGGTATTGTCATGTTGAAAAGGCAAGCTGTAATTGCGCTCTTACTGGTTTTTGTGGGACTTCTATGTGTAAATAATGTTCAAGCACAGAGTTTTAAACAGTGGGCGATAGAAGCGACTGCTACCAGTGAGTTCTCAAGCACCCGATTTTCGGCAGCACAAATGGTGGGGGCGCCTGACACGTACCCTGACTACGGTGATATCGAAACAGCCTGGGCGCCGGCGTATTGGAACGATGATGGTGCCCGGGTAGAATTAAGGTATGCCGAGGCTGTTGTTGTACAAGAAATTGAGATATATGAAACGTATAACCCGAGTGCTATCACCAAGGTAGAGCTGGTGGACGAGGCAGGTTTCTCCTATGAAGTATGGAGAGGCGAGGCATGGGTTGCTCCTAAGGAATCCCGGATTTTCCGTATACGCAATACGAGAGTGAAAACCCCGGTGAATCGAGTGCGCCTGTACCTTGATTGCAGCAAAGTGGAGGGTTGGAACGAAATCGATGCAGTGGGCATCACCGGTACCAGGCTTTCCCAAGGCGCCAGGCCTACCCAGACAGCGTCTTCCTATGATAGCCCCTTGACCGAGCTTGATGCTCTTTTAATCAGACTGGAAGGAGCGATCAAGCGGGCTACTGAAAGGAACTCAGCTAACCCGGCTTTCCTAAAAGACCTGGAAAACACTCTCCGGGAATTGCAGTCCATAAGTAATAAGCTCCATGGAGAACTAGGCGCCTCGACAAGCCAGTGGGGTGACTATTGAGTCAAAACGTCGCTTTAGTCCTACTGTTTTCTGTAGGGGATGTCAACCTCCGAATGACAGCTGGAAAGAGGCCTCTACAGCAGAAAGGAGCAGACTAACGTTGCTCATAAGACGAAACAGGTATAGACGCGTTGTTGCTTTGACGGTGATAGCAGTATTGTTAATCGCGTTGACCGGTAGAGATTATTCATCTGCTTCGAGACACCCTCTTGTCGATGAACTGGATGACACCGTGAATATGTTAGCCTTGATTATCGAGAGGGCGGAGAGGTCGAAAGCCGCCCATCCCACTTTCCTGGCGGACCTGAAGGAGATCCTAGCAGGTTTAGAGGCACTTCCTGAGTCTTTTGATGAATTCGCAGCCTCAAAGGCGCAGGCCTCTACAGCAAAAGAGATTAGGGTGACGGCGTCCACACAGACTAGTAAGGAACCTATTGAGAATGTAACTGAGAAGGAGAAGGGCACCAAGCAAGCCGGCGGTAATTCTTGGCTTGGCGCTTTGCTGAAGGCAGTGGAAGAGGTAATCTCATTGCCTGATGTTATCGGGGAGCTGGGTTCTGCCATTAAAGAGATTACCACCAAGCCAGGCGCTGAACCGGATACCGAAAGCGAAAGCCCTTCTTACTCAGCCACTCCCGAAGAGACTTCAAAAGAGCAATCTCAACCGGCAATATCCCCACCACTTCCGACAACCACAGAGGAGCCGAAATCGGTAGCACCGGTAACACCGACAGCACCGGCCACACCGGCAGGATCAGTGTCATCTTTGACTCCTCCAGGGGAGCGGATACCGACCACTACGGGTACCGGTCAACCCATTGCAGCTTCAGACGGAGCTCAGGCCAAAGGCAACTTCTTAGCTGATCCGGCAGAGGTGGAAAGAGTCAGCAGTAATTACGCTAAAGACACTAATGCCCAATCTGTTGTCCTGGAGAGTCTTATAGCACAAGGGCCAAAAGCCATCCATGAGATCATTCCTTATCTTGAAAGTGATGATTCGCGTGTTGTTGATAAAACAATCGAGGCCTTGGAGGCTATGGAATCAGAGGCTGCACCCGCGGTGCCGGCGTTAGCCGCCAAGCTCTCTACTACTGATAGCAACAGCAAATCCATTATTCAGCTGTTGGCCAAGCTGGGGTCGTCTGCTCAAGCAGCTGTACCTGCACTGGTCCACCTGTTGGACAATAAAGACCTGGCAGCTCCTGCTCTGGCAGCCTTAGTTGCTATAGACAGTGATCCTGAACCTTGGGCATACCCACAGCTTATCTCATGTCTGGACCTACCGCAGAACTCCGGTGGCAGAGATGCTGAGATTGTATTAACCCGCTGTGGGGAAGAGGCAGTACCCGCCTTAATCGAGGCTTCCAAGACAGGCAAACTGTCTATTCGGACACGGTCTATCTATACCCTCGGTCAGATGAAGTTCCGGGGGTTGGCAGCGGTGGAGTACTTAAAGCCGGCCAGCCGGGACCAGGAAGCACAAGTCCGCAGAGAGGCAATCAGGGCTCTCTCGAAGATAGATCCAACTGACCATGATATTGCCTATACTATTGCAGCAGCCCTTAGGGATGATGACGAAGAGGTTGTAGTCGCAGCAGCACTCAGCATGGCTCTGATGATAAACCCTCCCGATGAGTTGATGGATGACTTACTCTCTGCGCTAAAGACTTATCAGGCTAATGAACGGGTTGCAAGTCGCTTAGCAAGAGCTATTGGAGTCTATGGGCAGAAAGCTGTGCCAACACTCATGAATATAGTGGAGCACGATCTACCTGGAAAAGAATATGCAATTTCAACCCTGGGCGAAATCGGCTCTGAGGCTGATGATGCCACTACTCTTTTGATGAGTATATATAACGACTCTGACCCTGATTTACAGGAGGCTATTGTAACCGCCTTAGGAGATATTGGCAATGACAGAAGCTTCGATCTGCTTTGCCATGCTTATGATTCAGGAAGCAAAACTGCTGTTAAGGTAGAAGCCCTCAATGCTATCAGCAAGTTTTCCTCTCCGGCTTCCACTCGCATTTTGCTGGAAGCTTTGGATTCAGGCAGCTCCTGGATTTTTGAAACAGCGGTGTCCGGATTATCTCAAAAGGGTGAATCTGTCATTGAACCCCTGTGTGAGATGCTCCACGATCCGGAACCTAAGATGCGATTTGCGGCTATAGCCACCTTAGGTGAAATGGGTATTCGGGCGACACCGGCTCTACCCTACATAGAAGAGTTGATGGAGCGGGATCCCGATGACCGGGTACGCTCTGTAGCCAAGGAGAGTATGGATCGGATACTCACTTTGGCGAATATGGATTTGCCTGCGGTTCAATTGCCGGATTATGAGAATATCAACGAGCTGTGCGAGCTTGACTGGGAAATGGCTGTGCTATCCACTATGGAGTTGATGCGCAGTATTCTGGGGGAAATGAGCCCTGAAGAAACTGACCTTTTTGAAAAAAAGTGGGAACCTTTCTTCCGCTATCCAAGTCAAGACATGGTAGACTATCTGAAGCAACTCAATCCTCTACTTATGAAATTCTCTGCTTTGCGTAATGCTTTCGTAGAAGCAGCCTATGGCTATGAAGGCGCGATAATTGACGCTTCAACAGCCCAAGATTTTGGAGCCGAAGCCGAGCTAGAGGCCGCTCTATATACCGCAGAGCATAATATGACCTTGATTCACATCCTGCAAAGGGAAATGGCCATTGTGGCCAAGGAAATAGATGAGTTAGGACCCTTACCTGATCCCGAGGAATTACAGGCACGGGCGCGTCGACGTCTGCAAAACGCCTTAACCGTAACGAACACAGAGGATCTGGACCAACTGGAACGGGAGAGTTGGCAGGGAGGATCTTACTGGGTCATGGTTTCTTTAGAATCTGACACTGTGTCCACGATCTCCGGTATAGGAACCCTTACTCTTTCCTCCGGACCCCCGGGAAAGGTGGAGAGCCCAAGCAGTATTGTGGAAGGCGCAGCCTCGGGTTCTGAAATTGGTATTGGAGGAGATTTCAATGGGTTTGAAAGCAGTGGTTCTGTAAGCTGGACTCCTTTGCCTCGCTTACTTCCGGCGGACACCGGCTTTCGGTTCCCTATGAAAGTGAAGGCCAACTTTAGTACAGATAAGCCTGACCACGAATGGTTAATGACTGAGACCGGGTTGGCCATCTCTGACGGAGGTGAGTCTAACTGGCGTGTCTGGGCTGCCAATTCTGCTAAATCAATATCAGCGGACGAAGAAATCAATCTTAACCATTACGTATGGCGGTATGAGCGGCGGGAAACCGGCTTGGACGCTGTGGATATTGTCGTCAAAGTTCAGGTGCCCGGTGCTATGGGAGTCTTCAACCACACTTATGAATTGCAGGAATTGGACACAGAGCAATTGCAAGCATTGACACAATCGGCTGAGGACGAAAAAGAGAAACAGAAGGCCCGGATTGCCATGGCAGAAGAGGAATTCGCCGAACAATATGAGGCAGCTCACCAACGCCTTAGTGCTGTGGCTTTCCAAAGAGAACAAGCCGAGTATTTCAAGGAGCAAATGCAGCACCTACGTAAAAGTCTGCAGACTGCAACAGATCCACAGGCAGTAGAAAGCCTTACCTGGCAACTGATGGTTACCGAAGCCAATCACCAAGGCGCCCTCGACGAGATTGCCTTTGCTGAAACCGGGGAGTGGACGAGAACTCCTACAACATATGACAGTTACGTCCGCTTACGGATGGCTGACCAAAGTCGGGAATTAGCAGATGAATTCGCTGAGAGGACACGTATACTGAATGCAATTCCCAGGCAATTGGCTTTGATGCCGGCAGATGATAGAGAGAATCTGGCCCGATTCGTTGATCGGAACCTAAATGTAGGAGATCTTAAGCAAATGCGGGATGTAGCACGCATCGTCTCTGAACGAGTAAATGCCCACTGGGAAGGGGAAGCTGCCCGCAGTTCAGAGGTAGTGGCCATTCAGGACGAAAATATCTTCTGGGCACAAAGCATCAAAATGGGGGCAGGGATGCTCATTACCGGTGGAGCAAGCTCCGCAGTTACTGCTTTGGGTGGATCCGCAAAAGCTGTGGCCATGGCGCCTACAGCTACCAAACTGCTTTACGGAGGAACAACAGGCTATCTTGAAGGCGGCCCTAAAGAAGCAGTAAAACAGACTATAGCTTGGTCGCACCAAGTGGGTGGGCTTGCAATTGAAGCTTACGAAGGGTTTGAGGCAGGCTCTAAAGAAGGTCTGGGTAAAGGATTGAGTGAAGCTGCCTGGAGAGTAGGTCAAGCTTATGTTATGGATAAAGTCATAGACTACGGAACACATTTGGCCGGCAGGGCCATTAGCGCGACATTCGACAAACCGAAACCCTCCGTGCACCAGCAATTCGATGCCGCTAAATATCGAGAAGATATCGACAATGCCAAGAGCTTAGTCAAGCACTGGCAAGATAAGCAATGGGAGCTTTCCGCGCTCACGGCTTCAGGAGTTCCCAGCGCCAAAGCGCACCAGGTCGGTGATGAACTGACACAACTGGTTTCGTCCATTAATTCATCGTACCATGCCAAATGGCTGCTTAAACACCAATCACCTCCTCATGTTCAAGCCCTGTTCAACAATCGCCTGAATGAAGTCTATAGCAACACTATGCCTGACTTCTACGGTCAACTGAAGACTATGGGCTACGACACTACGAATCTGCGCTTTTGCACTATGCGTAATGCCTCCAATGTCGGCAGTGTAGGTATGGATCTGGACTTGGCCTTGGATGAAACTTCAAGGGTGATTATTTCCAAAAACGGAGAACAGGTAAGCCGCTTTGTATTCATGGATGATGCTCAAAGAGCCTGGAACCGGGCGTACATGAATAACACAGGTTATAGTGCGGTGCAATCTGATATTCTCATTACCACCGGAGCACATCCCGAAGCTTTTGCTGATACTGCCCTGCTTAGCAAGAACATTGACTTCGGTGCTATTAAGTCCGGCCATATCCAACAGGCAGGCGATGTCTTCAGGACCAAAGTGCAACACAGCCTGCAATCCGGTACATCAGAGATAGGCAAAACTCAGGCCGTCTGTCGGGATATTGAAAAGGAGATGCGGACCAAAGTCTTGCCATACATGGAGTATAGGATCAAGCAAGAGGCTTTGCGAGGAAATCGAGTCAATGTTAATAAACTTCAAGAAACGAATGCCTATTGGAAGAAGGTCTATGAAAAGGTAGATACCATCGGACGGCAAGAGACCAATCCTTATAAGATTTGGCAAATGCAGCGAGAGCTGGAGACAATGACCGGCCACAAAACCCATGAAGTCATAGATCAATTAGCCGGTCATTTCGAGACATTGGGCAAATTTTATCAGTGAATTGGCCAAGGGGCTCTAATGCCTAAAAATAACTATAGACTTCCCCAGAACGATACACGTAATCTTTCACATGTAAACATTGGTAGCTATGATTTTCTGGGTAGCGGGAAATGTGGAAGAGTTGTTGAACACACCGATAATCGTATAAGGCTTAGTCGTTTAACCGCAATCCAGGGAAGTACGCACTGTAGAAGCCGGTATTTCGGGTGAGCAGTCGGTCGGCATAGGTCAAAGCGTGCGCTTCAATGATGAAATCGCCGGCCACGTGCCGGCGAGATACTATGACCCGTCCGCACTCGGGCAGTTGACGCGGGTTAGGCATCCGCATGACCTGCACTGGAAACGTCCATTGCGTCGAGACAGATACGCCTTCCAAGCGTCTGCAGCTTTACTTCCACGCTAAACTTCAACCTAGGTCTCTCATTGTCCCCGGCATGTGCCCGCATATGCTGCGTCGTCGATAAGGGCTCCTCATCTTCTCTTGCTAGATCCCTAAATGCGCCCTTTGCACCTCAGGGTTACTTTCCAGTTCTTTCGAGCTTCCTTCAAGGGATATCCTTCCGGTTTCCAGTACGTATCCTCTCGACATAGTAGATAACGATTTCCTTGCATTCTGCTCTACAAGCAGTATGCTGGCTCCGCGGCGGTTCAGCTCACTGAGTGCATCGAAGATTTTGTCTACGAATATCGGCATGAGTCTTGGTCAACGCCGAAGGCGGATGCTGTCTCGAAGTCTTGCTCAGTGGCACGCCATGTCGGGCCAAGACAGGTCCCGTTAATCAGGAACCATGCAACGATGAGCAATACGACTGAGGTGATAAGGACTATCAACCGATTACCTGTTATATAAGTCATGTTGAGTCTGTACAGTCCCAACGGTACTTGGGCAGGTACGTGAAGGACGTAAGGGCTTGCCATGAGGCGGAAGAGATCCTCCATGAATGTGAACATACCGATGGACGCAATGAGGGATACGACGTGGAATCGATCATGCCTTTTCGCGGTGGGAGAGGGGCGGCTTAGCTAAGGCCTTGGGCCCGAGCTGAAAGATCAGCACACCTACGATCACTGCGATAGCCCCGACTATCTGCATAGTTTACATCCTCTCTCCGAGGACTACATATGCAAGAACTGCCGTGGCAGCAGGCTCAGGCATACAGAGAGTGTCGGCATGACTGGCTTTGATGTGACTGATCACGGCTGTTGCTGCAGATGCCTGCGCAAATTGCCTCGAAGTATGAAATGTAGCTAAGAGTGCTGCAAATCGCAGCAGCCGTGAGAGCTATGCAGAGCCCCAGGATAGGGCGACGTTCCGGGTTATGTCGGCGGGGGATCTCTGTTTCGCAGGATTCGGACTCTGTGGGCTTGCTTGACTCTGTAGTGTTGTCACACACTGTGTCTGTGCCTTGGGGGAGGTCCTAACCTGCAATGAAGACTTGCGCAGACCACTGTTGCATGGTAAAATCTGGTTGAGATCGCATGGGTCACAGATGGTTTGGGGAGTATTTGCTCTTGATGTGCTCCAGTATTAGTTTGTGTCACCTATTTGCCAAATAGATGCATGTAAGAAGAAGTGTGCCCCTATAACAGTCACAAAAGGGGGAGTTGACTTGCACTGTCCTATGACCTGGCAGTTCCGGCCAGACATAAAAAGGAGGGCTGCTCTTCCTACGGCCCGCGTAAGCGGATAGCGGTAGGCACAAACCCTCCGTATACCCATGGATTCGATTGAGTCTAGAACTCATCGATAACAAATACATCATACATCACAGTTGCCGTGCAGTCAATAATCCGACGGGACTTATCTTTGTCAAGTCTTTTTGCTCATAACGAATTCGACGGGCGGTGAACGGAATCAATGGAGCGTGGACTCAATGATGATTATCTTGAATCGATCGGTGTCATGGGAAAGTCCAAATGCATTCTTGTGCAGAGATGGACAGAGCTCCTAAATCCTAGAACCATTGCTACGTATAGGGTCCGCCATCTAAACGCGCATGGCGCGCTTTGTGAGATTAGCGAGTTGATAGACCTTGTACTGGATGGCACGATAGGGCACTTCCACCTTAATCCTGTCCGCGAAGAATGTATCCAACTGCTTCGTGACGATGTATCTATGGCTACCCACATGCCCCAGCATCAGCAGCGACTTCTGAGAAACCTTGAACTGCTTCGCAGTAAGCAGAGATCCAGTCAGCTAAGACTGAAATATCAGATAAGCCACAGCTTGCCTCAGATTACTGAGGCGTATGTTGTATGGTTATTAGATGACCTGAGGGAAGCTATTGAAAGGAATTGTTTCACTGGTGTGGAGTCCATTACATCATCACTTGCTACTGAGTTGATATCCATGGGCTGGTCTCAGAGGGCTTTGTATGAAATGAGGAACCTTCTGGTGGCAGCTTTGGCGTCAGAGAACGGCTGGTTTGACCTGGAGAACACGCTTACAAGATCAAGACGCAGATATGAGTGCGTGTTTCCCGTGGATAATGAGTTGATTGAGGAAGAAAACCGCGTGTTTGAGAAGCTGGGATTATCTATGCAAGAACGTTCACAACTGTTGGCTAGTTCGTTGTACAGAGACACAGCGCGTGTATTGCCTAGTGCACCTTGGTATTTGCTTACCCAGGTTGACGCTTTTGATCCGTTTTCTGCGCTGGAGTATGCCGAAGGGAAGCTATCATCAGCCCTCGATATCCTCGAGTTGTTCAACTTTGGCGGGCTTAAGATCCATGACTTAAGGATTGTGGCGTGTCGTGATGATGGTAGGCTGAAGCGTGTAAGCGCAGATCACAAGTGGATGCAACTGCCGCCCGCGTTTCAATCCGCGACATTTGACGCGATAGCCGAGTACATGATCGACTCAACTCTCAACAGAGTTGACAGGAATCGGTATGCGACAGCTCTCTCCTACTATCGAATGGGCATGGAGTCCATGGAGCCTACGGCTAGGTTTGTGAACTTGTGGGTTTCGTTGGAGTCATTTTGCCGCACGCCTGCGTTTGATAGCATGATTGAGTGCGTGACCTCAAGAATCCCGGAGCTTCTTTCTACCGCTTATATCTATAGTCTTGTAAGGAACTACTACGAAGACTGCCGCCGCACGGGCGTTGATTTGCCGGGGAATATCATTGCTGTGAATAGGTCTGCATCTCGGCAATTGACCATCACGGGGACTGTTAGGTCGCTACGCAGTCCGGTTGGACAAGAGGCGTTAAAGGAGGCGACAGCCTCTCATTCACTTCTTTTACAACGGACCAACGAAATGATATCCCTTCTATCGAATCCAAACCTTCTTGCGGAAGCCTTGTTGTCTCACAGACAACGATTATATTGGCATATTCAGAGGCTATATAGAGTTCGGAACTCTATACTTCATACGGGAACGGCAACTACTAACCTGTCGGCATTAACTGCGCACCTTCAGGATTATGTACTAATGACTCTAACTCGTACAGCTTTTATTATTGGATCAAATAAAGCCACAGGAATAGACATAGCTCTTGAGAGAGCAGTAGACAACTATGAGGCAACCAAAGCAGTCCTAGAGACAGGACAAAGCCTAGATGATGAGCTGTTGCTTGATGGTTCCCTAGGCTAGCCAGTGATCATTAGCGGCTGAGACACTTGTTGCGGTTATGGATCGGAGGATAACAACTGTTCAAATTTTGAACAGGGTCTTTCAGTTCCCCGTTCATTCAGTCAAGGGGTCTAGGCCTTCTCATATCTGCAATGTATTGCTATGGGCAGCAGTATGGAATCCGTCCACACCGCGATGAGTCCAAGCCCCACCGAATTCGGAAGTGTTCAGGGAATCACCTGCTTCAACCCATGGCGCATCCCTGCGAAGATGACAGACGATACTCCAATTGTCCACATGTTTTTTCGGAGGCTGTTCCTAAGGAGCCTTATCAGCTCGCCAATTAGGAATCCCCTAGCAGTTCTTCTGATGTGCGTGCATACGCAGTACTGACACGGCATCAGTCAATCTCCTTCTCTGGGTGTGGATAGCAGCAAATGCCGGACCCCACAGAAGAGGGTACACCAGCAGCGCCACAACCAATTGGGTACCGCTGGGTATGGCAGGCGTGTTCCTGAACAGCCAATTTAGCGCACCTACTAATACTGTGATGCCTAAGACGTACAGCAGGTTTCTCGTTACCGTCTGATTATGAGCGAAAACGTCTTGCGTGCCGGCTAGCTCCTGAGCAAAGGATCTCAGCAATGCGCACATGTTTCCAAAAGGAGGAAGGTTCAGCACTATCATCGCCTCCCGCCGTGTCGCTACAAGGAGTTTCTAGGGGGCTTTCCCAGTGTCCTTCTCGAAGGGTGTGTTCTATCCTGCATAATTATATTATGGAAAAAACAGAGCCTCTGGTTAGATTCTTCAATGCCATCATGGCCCTGTTTCCTCAGGACGATGGCAAGAAATCCGGCAAAACAATGGCAAAAACAGCAGACATAGGAGGATACGGACACGATATGAGAAGGAGTTAGTGAAAAAGCAGGCGCCACAAGTAGCTAAAACCCTGATAGAGCAATATGGAGATATCTGGTCACACTCTATGCCGATAATGGATGTCGGGCGCTCCAGAAGCGGAGGGCTGTCTAAGGTATTTCAGAAATTCGCGGCAGGATGGTGATTAGTCTCGTCCGGAATCTATAGAAGAACAGCCCAGTTATCTAAAGCCATGCAGAAATACGATGTTTACCAGTGTGGTTAAGTTATGTATTCACTGCTAATGCATTGGAGACAAAAACCTATGCTTGATTGAAAACCAGACGGCACAAACAGCTACTTTTCGAGGGTAGATGAAATAGTACCCACCACAACTTGACTCAGACAACTAACGAGAGTTGTCCTTTCCATCCCATACTTGTGATATAATAATCTTACCTAAACCTAAACCGAGCTGGATTCGTAACCCCAAAGCCTGAGAGCAGCGGTTTCGCCGGTAACGGCAGGGAAGGGAGCGGAGTTTTCATGGATCCGGCAGCCCGTGGAGAGCTCGAAACTATCAAGCAAGCGATATTGGATACGGTCAAAGCTAATGAAATATACTTGTTTGGTTCCTATGCCTCCGGGACACCCAACGAGGACAGTGACTTTGATCTTTATGTGGTCATCCCCGATGATAGCATGCGTCCTATCGAAGCAATGCAGAAGATTGGCAGGGCACTTAGCCGGAAGGATATTCGGGCTGTAGACGTTATTGTTGGTAAGGAGAGCGTATTCAACCAACGTAAGGGACTGCCTACTATGGAAAGAGCGATTGCCAGGGACGGGGTAAAGCTGTATGGATAAGAACAGCATAGTTAAGTCATGGTGCGAATTCGCGAAAGATGACCTGACAGCCGCAAAACACCTACTGGGGCTGCATCCACTTAGACTTGAGATTATCTGCTATCATTGTCAGCAATCAGCCGAAAAAGCCCTGAAAGCGTTTCTTGTACATAAAGACCTTGACCCTCCGAGAACACATGATCTGAGGTTGCTCCGCAGAATGTGTGGGCAGCTTGCGGACGGTTTTGACGGTATTGAAGAAGCCTGTGTGCGTTTGACAGCCTACGGCGTACAGCCACGGTATCCAATGGGAATTGAACTCACTGAAAGCGACATGTGGCGGGCGATAGACGATGCAGAACATGTTATCACTCTCATATCTAGGAAATTGGAGATTTCGTCAGATGGACTTTAGGCTTGAGCCCGCAGTCTTTGATAATGTCGCTTCTTACGGTCTCCAGGCAACGCCTCATCAGATCTCAGAAGAAGAGACGCTTATCCACACTCATCTCAGCGTGTTCGCCTTCCCGTGATTATCTCCATCAGATGGTGGCCACACAATAGGCTGCATTTGCTCTCGAAGAGGCTAAGAAACACTTAGGATAGGTAAGGTTGCAATCCAGCAGTGGAAGATTAATGAAGAAGTGTATGGGCAAAGACTCGTTGACTCAGGCCGACTGAAAGCAGAGCGCTAGTCTGCAGGAGGGAGAGGATGATAGTTCAGCCGCATTGCCCACTGATTCTAGCCCAGGTTCTCACCATGCATCTCTTCGCCCGTGCCCAGAGACATAGAGCAAACCATATGCCGAAGCCTAAAAGGGCAGACTGTTTTCCGCCTGCTGTTCCGCAATGTATTGCTATGGGTAGCAGTATGGAGTCCGTCCACACCGCGATGAGTCCAAGAAAAACTGAATTAAGAAATCCCCTGAACAGCCAATTCAGCACACCTACTAACACTGTGATGCCTAAGACGTAGAGCAGGTTTCTCCTTACCGTCAGCTCACGAGCGAAAACGTCTTGCGTGTCGGCTAGATCCTGAACAAAGGATCTCGACAATGTGGATATGCTTCTGACAAGTGAGAAATCCGGCATTATCATCACCTCCCTCATGTGTGTACGGGAGGCTTTCGATACGACTGCCAGAAGATCCTTTCTTTTTGTAACAACAGAGTAATCGCCATACCTTTTTCGGTGTTTTCCTAACGGTAGGAATTCAATTGGAAAGTATAGAAAGTATATCGATCGCGTGCTCGTAAAGGCACTAGCGGGACTACTGACATGATCATTAACCCGCTTGATCAGGAATGACCGGTACCGCT
>Ga0208198_1002037_pt1 | contig 16120 bp, 12 predicted proteins | sample AD_JPNTR2_MetaG_FD_184446 | JGI IMG/M metagenome (GOLD analysis project Ga0208198, IMG submission 184446) | Active sludge microbial communities of municipal wastewater-treating anaerobic digesters from Japan - AD_JPNTR2_MetaG (SPAdes) (version 2) | ecosystem: Engineered > Bioreactor > Anaerobic... | reverse complement strand
TAGAGATAAAACAGTGGATATACTCATGGCTACCCCACATGGAGGTAATGGAACCTGAATCTCTAAGAGAAGAGATAAGAAAAGAATTAAAAGAGTCACTTGATTGCTATGAGTGACATGATGGTGTAATAAAGGGTGTTATAAATATTAATCTGAAATGTGAATATCTGAAATATTGAAATTATTCTTTATTAACATTGCATTAAAAAAATGCCATGTTCGTCTATGCTTTTATAGTCTTTAAAAAAGTTTTGTTTAATGAATTTGGAACCATTAAAAAGTTCTTTATTAATTATTCATAGGTGGTTAATGGTTTTTAATAAAAAATGAAGCTTAATAAAGGCTTCTACTTAATTTTTTTATTTGCTTGACATTTAAAAATCCAGACAGCAGAATATTATAAAAAAATTGGTACGGAAAGTTGCACTGATTTATTTGCAAATGGAATAATTGTGATTAGCCAGTTAAACAATTTCCTTTACAGAATTTCAAAAAGTTTATCAACTTTTCTTGAAAAAGAATTACCTAGCCTATTTGACAATTGGTGGAATGAGGCAGTATTAAATAGTCTATCGCTATATCAGAGAAGAAATATAGAGAAGCGTGGTATAACCACTTTGAGTTCTCTTGATTTATCCACATTGCTACGAGTACTTGACCATAATTGGTATCACATATCTAATAAGTTAAATCTGGTTTATGAATCAAGGCATTTTGTAAGAGAAATGCAGATAGTTAGAAATAGATGGGCTCATGCAGGCGCAGAGGGTTTTCCTGTTGATGATATATATCGTGACCTTGATACAATGCAGCGCTTTGCGTCCGTAATAGGGGCAGACGAAACATTGATCCAGGAAATGCAGTCCGCTAAATTGTCTATTATTAAAAAGGAATCAACAGAAATTATAAATACTGATGTCAGCAATGGAAGTAACTTTCAATTGAGTGCAAATACAGAATATGAAAAAGGTCAGATTGTATGTATTAAAGCCGATCCAAATATTCAAGGAGTAATAGTATCTATCATTCCAGGTGTGCCAGAAAATCGTTACGAGGTTTTTTTAAATAACGAAATAAGGACTTATTACGCATCTCAATTAAAGGCTAAAGAGGTGACACAAGAAAAGACTGAAATCTTTTCCAGTGAACTTTTTCATGCCTATCTTACTGCACTACAAATAAGATATCCCGGTTTAACAACCCTTTATTCTTTAAACGCTGCACGTATTGATTTCATTCCATATCAGTTTCGACCGGTGTTGAAGTTTATCAAATCAGATAGGCCTCGATTGTTAATAGCAGATGGTGTAGGTGTCGGGAAGACCATAGAGGCTGGCCTCATTCTTAGAGAACTGCAAGCAAGACGTGATATTCGCTCAGTGCTTATTATATGCCCTCGACCCCTTGTAACAGAAAATAAATGGATAAAAGAAATGAAACGGTTTGAGGAACGTTTTGTTCATCTTGATGGGAATAGTTTACGTTATTGTATAGACGAGATGGACAAGGAGGGGGTCTGGCCTGAACAGTATCAAAAGGTAATTGTTCCCTATTCTTTATTTGACGAAGTCTTGCTTTACGGCTCCGATAAGGGTAATAGACGAAGGCGTATAAAGGGGTTGCTCGACCTTGATCCTCCACCAAGATTTGATCTGGTTATTGTAGATGAGGCTCATCATATTCGCAATCAAGAGACTTTCAGTCATAAAGCTGTTCGTTTCTTCTGTGACCATGCAGAGGCAGTTGTTTTTTTAACTGCAACACCTATTCAATTGGGCAGTAAAGATCTTTTTGTTCTCCTTAATGTTTTACGCCCTGACCTTATTATTGATCAGGAAAGTTTTATTCACATGGCTGAGCCAAATCCTTATATTAACCTTGCAATATCAATAGTAAGAGCTCAGGAACCAGACTGGCAAATAAAGGCAAATAAAACTCTTGAAGAGGCAAAAAATACATCATGGGGAAAGGCCATTCTTAGCAATAATCCAAATTTTATTCAAATACAAACAAGACTATCGGAAGGTAATATCTCAATTGAAGAACGCATAAGAATTATTACAGAACTGGAGGCAATGCATAGCTTTGCCGGAATTATTAACAGGACTCGACGCAGGGATATAGGGGATTTTACAATTAGAAAACCAGAAACTGTGATTGTGCCATTTACTCCTGAACAAAAAAACCTCCATGACGAGATTTTAAGGATACAGGCTGAAATTTTCGGTCGCCTACATGATGATATAAATGTAAAATTTATGATGACAACCATAAGACGTCAAGCTGCAAGTTGCCTATATGGTCTTGTACCCTTTCTTGAAGACATCTTGAGGCGCCATCTCGATGAGCTATCATGGGAGGAAGCGGATAATACTGGAAACCTCCCCAATAATAATACAATCGAAACAATACATTCCAAAATTGAAGAGATACTTGAAAGGGCAAGATCGCTTAACCCTTACGACCCTAAATTAGAGGCACTACGCAATGTCATTCGAAACAAACAAAAACTGCCAAACAATAAATTAATGCTGTTCAGTAGTTTTAGACATACTCTCAACTACTTATACCATAATCTTAAAGAAGATAGTTTTAGGGTTGCAATGATACATGGTGGCACGCCAGACGAAGAACGTATAGAACTTCGCAACAGATTTGAAAAACCTCGAGATGAAGAAGACAGCCTCGATATATTATTATTTTCCGAGATTGGATGTGAAGGCCTTGATTATCAGTTTTGTGATTGCATAGTCAATTATGATTTACCATGGAATCCAATGCGGATTGAGCAAAGAATAGGCCGTATTGACCGTAATGGCCAGAAAAGTGAAAGCATAGCAATTATCAACCTCATTACCCCTGGCACAGTTGATGCTGATATATATGAACGTTGTCTTACCCGTATCGGGGTATTTGAAAGTGCCCTGGGTGGGAGTGAAGAGATTTTAGGCGAGATAACTAAAGAAATTAGAGACATTGCTGAGAATTTTAACTTAAGCGAAGATGAACGACGGGCAAAACTCCAACAATTGGCAGATAATAAGATTCGACTTATACGAGAACAAGAAGAACTTGAGCAGCGCCAAATGGAGCTTTTTGGTATACGCCTGCCAGAAGATAAGATAAAGAAAGAGATTGAGGATGCATCGAGTTTCTGGTTATCCTCAGAATCCATAAAAAGACTTGTTACTCTTTATCTACAAAAAAAATGTGGAAAGGATCAAGAGCACATCCTTGGTGAAAAGCCTCTAAAGACCTTACGTTTGTCTCAAGAGGCAAGAAATATCTTACTTCAAGATTTTCAAAGACTTCCCAAACAAAGTATTACTTCTTATCGAGAATGGGAAAATTGGTTAAGGGGCGGCAATCCGCACCTGTCTATAACTTTTGAATCAGATTGTGCGTTAGAACATCCAGAAGCAGCATTTATTATGCCTCTTCATCCATTGGTAAGACAGGCTGCAATGTCCTTTGATATAAAAAAGCGTGCATTCACAATGTTAAGGGTTAAATCTAATGAAGTTCCTGCTGGTAGATATGATTTTGCTATTTATCAATGGCACTTTTATGGAATTAAAGAGGATCTTATTTTGAAACCTATTGCATCATCAGAAAAAATAACCCCTCATCTTACCCGCCTGCTTGAAAAGGCAGTAGATTTAGAACCTGTTGAAGTAGCTGATGATGTTAAACATAATCGCTGGGATCCATTAGAGGACCATCATTATAAACTTTGGTTAGATGCGAAGACAAAGCATAGCGAGAAAACTAAAGAATTGGCAAATTTTCGTAAAGAAAGTCTTAAAACTAGCCATAAAGCCCGTATTGCCCTTCTTGAAGAACAGTTTCAGAAGGCTGATAACGAAAAGATCCGTAGAATGCGTCAATCTCAGATTTCTTCAGCTGAAGCAGATTATGCCAGACGTATTCAAGAGCTGGAGATTGCCATGGAACGAGCAGATGTGATCGCTGAAGCTGTAGCGTATGGAATAATTGAGATCTTAGGAGAAGGTTCTTATGCCAAGTGACTACGACAAAATAAGAGAGGATAATCTTAGAGAATATGGCCATGGGACCCGCCACCTATCTTTCTTGGGTAGGCTCTACACAGATAAAACCCATTTTATTTTTGAGCTTCTTCAAAATGCAGAAGATGCCGGAGCATCAAAAATATTTTTTCATCTACTTGAAGAAAAACTTGAGGTCTTTCACGACGGTCGACCCTTTGATGAAAAGGATGTGCGTGGTATTTGCGGGGTAGGTGAAGGCACAAAAACAGAAGATCTTACACAGATTGGCAAATTTGGTATCGGGTTTAAGTCAGTCTATGCTTATACGATATCACCTGAAATATATTCAGGAGATGAAAGCTTCAAAATCGAGCACTATGTGCGGCCGTTTGCCATTGAGAAGCGCAAGATAAATGATTCATGGACAACACTCTTCGTTTTTCCTTTCAACAAGGAGGAGGTAGAACCTGCAACCGCATGCAGAGAGATAAGTGCAAGACTTAGTAAGCTGAGCGCCAGGACATTACTTTTTCTCCGAAAAATCAAGGAAATCGAATACAGATTACCGGATGGGACGAGTGGAGTTTATCTGAGAGATGAGGCTACTCACGGCAGTGCTCGAGAAGTAACAGTAATTGGGCAGAATAACGGTAAAAATGAAAATGAAAGCTGGTTGATATTTGAACGCCCAGTTGATGTACCTGAACCTAGCGAGGATTGCCCACGTCAAGTTCAGGTCGAGATCGGTTTTCGCCTTCGAGTAAAAGAGAGCGAACAACGGGAAGAAGTGGTAAAAATAAAGGATTCACCACTTGTGGTCTTCTTCCCGACTGAGAAGGAAACCCGATTAGGATTTTTGATTCAAGGACCATACAAAACCACACCGGCAAGAGACAATATTCCAAAAGACGACAATTGGAATGCGACTTTGGTGCACGAGACAGCGTGCCTTATGGCTGACGTATTGCCGCAACTCAAGGACCTTGGGCTATTAGGTGTTTCGCTACTTGAAGCTCTGCCCATCAGACCAGATGATTTTCCTGAGAATGGCATGTTTTATCCAATCTTTTCTACTGTTCGCGAGGCTCTCAAGACAAAGGAACTGCTGCCTGCGGACGATGGCAGTTTCGTCTCTGGGCTAAATGCAAAACTTGCTCGAGGTGCTGACCTCAGAAGATTGTTGGGTAATGAACAACTTTGCGAACTCTTTCAATCTGAGGTAGCTGTTAAGTATTTGGCTGGTTCCATTACCCAGGATAGGACCCCAGAACTACATAAATACTTACTTAATGAACTGCAAATCGAGGAAATAACACCAGACAGCTTTGCTCGAAGAATAACACCATCTTTCTTGTCAAAACAAGACGATGAATGGCTAGTGAAGTTTTATGAATTTTTATTGGGCCAAGAGGCCCTTTGGCGTTCTCCAAGGTGGTCTGGGGATTCAGGCGGCCTTCTACGCTCTAAACCTATTATTCGTCTTCAAGATAATAGTCATGTGATACCTTTTAGGGCTGACGGTACAACTCCAAACGCATTTTTGCCTCCCCCTGATGACACTGACTTCCCGATTGTGAAGCGGTCGATTGCAAGCAATGAACAAGCTAAAAATTTCCTGAAGCGTTTGGGTTTATCGGAACCTGATTTATTTGATGATATTATCGAAAAAGATTTGCCAAAATATCTAAAGACATGTAACGCCTCAATCTCAAAAAAAGAACATGAGTTTCATATACAGAAGATTCTGCGTGCTCTTGCTTCTGATTCAGAGAAGGGAAAAGATAAAATTATTGATATGTTAAAGAAAACCCCTTTTTTGAGAGCAGTAAATACAAAAGGGAAGATAGAATACAAAGCTCTCGATGACATCTATTTGCAGACTGACGAGTTAGAAACTTATTTTGGCGATGATCATAATATTTGGTTTTTAGCTGAAGAAAAAGGCGAACGCAAATGGCTTGAGCTTGGAGTTTCATCAAAGCCTCGTTTTATAAAGTTGCATATAGATTTAGATTTGAAGGAGAAAATGAAACTTAGAGGAGATGAAGGTCATACTAGAGATGTTGAAACCATTGATTATGATCTTGAAGGGTTAGAAAAATTTTTATTAAAATTCCATGATAAAAAAGAGGAACGCAAAAAAAAAGCTCTTATTTTATGGAGATTTCTTTTAGAACATCTTAAGGAGTCATCAAATTATAGATTTTATATAGGTGAATATAGATGGTTTTATTATAATGAGAAGACTGCCAACTTCGAACCAACTTGGAAAAAAAGACTATGCCAGTTTAACTGGATGCCCAAAAAAGATATTGATATAATGTGCAGACCAGAGGAAATTTCTCTAAATGAACTACCTGATGAATTTGAACGTGATGAAAAACTTGCTATCCAGTTAGGTATGAAGAAAGATGTTATCTCCAAACTTGCGGAAGAAGCAGGAATTTCATTGGATGATATAAATTTAATCAAGCAGCTCAAAGAAGACCCTGAAGAATACGAAAAGGTTAAAAGTCGTCTGGCAAATAAGGAAAAGCCAGCATTCCCGACAAGAACCTCCACAAATCCGGATCGACGAAAGGAGCGACTTGCGGAACAAATGAATAATGCTCCGAAGAAGGAATACGAACAACGTAACAGAAGCGTACGGACAACCGCCAACACTATTGATCAAGAAACTTATCTCAGGAATGCCTATACAAATGATGATGGTCAAATGGTTTGCCAGATCTGTAAGGAAGAGATGCCATTCAAGAAGCGGGATGGGGAATACTATTTCGAGGCGGTGGAGGCGCTTTCTAGAGATCATTTTAACAAGGAACATGTGGCGCAATTCCTGGCCCTGTGTCCCCTATGTGCGGCCATGTATAAGGAGTTTGTGAAATATGACAAAGACGCCATGGAGTCTTTCAAAAACAAGTTGTTAAATTCGAAAGAAACTGAAGTCTCGCTACAACTTGGAGAGTTGGATACAAGTATCCGGTTTGTCGAGAGTCACTATCATGACATAAGGACAATCATTGAAGGTAACGATGAAAAACAAAAGGACTAACAAATCACTGCACTGGATTTTTACTCCGCTGCGCTCCGTAAAAACCAGTGAGCTTTGAAGTTAGCTGAAAAGAAATGCTATTAATCGTAGAATACATTTGACCCCTTTTCGTTATTTTTAAAGTGATCCCTCCTTAAGGATAAGTTATTCCCTCAAAAAATAGAGGAACTAATAATTGCCAAAAAAGGCTTCTTTATTATTCAAGGCTCCATCTGCTTATAATAGATGAGCTGGGTTATATGCCTGTTAATAAAGGGAGGCCAATCTGTTATTCCAGCTGATATCTCTGAGGTATGAGAGGGCATCAACGATACTCACAAGCAATTACGGCTTTGATGAATGGGGGCATATATTTGATGACCAGGTGGTGGCCCAGGCCATAATAGACAGGCTCATCCATCATGCCCATATATTCCCCATAAATGGTGAGAGCTACAGGATAAAGGATAAACTAAGAAGGGGTGGTAATAGAACATGAAACAACAGTCGTCTTTAAAAGGTTTTGATAACATGGCAAATGATTATTCATTACTTTGTAATTATAACCCCATGAAGGGGGTCAATTTTATTTGCAGAAAAGGGGTCAAATCTGTTGACTATTAACAGCCAAAATGAACTGATACCTCTACTCCGTTGTTTCTGGGGTCACTTTTAATTACATCATTCATTTGAGATTGTAACTGTAAATAATTGAAACCATATATGCCAATGCCTGCTACCAGAATAAAAGTACAAATAGCGATTATAGATTTTTTCATTTTTTTCTTTCTTTTTAATAGGCAATTTCAGCTAACGGTTTCAGCATATACGACGTTGCGACCGTAGGAAGCAATGTCCCGAAGGGCAAGGGCGTTAGCCCGTAGTGTATATGCTGTGTTATATGATGTGGCGCCACGTTATATCACCATTAGTTTAGCCAGTTTTCAATTTTTAGCCCTTGGATTCTTTTGAAATCGGTATCGTCCGAGACAAGAATAAAATTTCGGAAGCTAACTACAGAAGCTATCAAAATATCTGCGTCTTCGACAAGTTCCCCTCTCTGTCGTAAATTTGCATAGATTTCTGCAGCTTTATCAAAAATAGATTGGGTATCCAGCAATACCAACCCGAATTCTTTGCTAAGTAGATTGAACTTGTCTAATTGTGCTGTTGCTTTTTTAGCCAGAAGACCACGCTTTATCTCATAATAACTTATTCCGTTTATAAAAATCTTTTTACCTTCTAATATAGTTTTTTGCACCGTTTTTTTTACTTTTTCATTTCCTTTTAAGATTGCTGTAATAATATTTGTATCGAGCACGTATGTCATTTAAAAAGAGACCTCCTTTTTACTGCTTCATCAAAATCTTTTATCTGCTCAGGAGTTAATTCATTTAGGGTTCCTGATACGGCTTCTAATACTAAAACTCCTCTTATTCTTTCAAAGAGCTCGTTTTCAAGAATATTCAACTGTTCAGGGGAAATTTCATTCAGTATTTCCGATATAGTCCTGAGCAGTTTTGTCTTATCTACATCCCTAAGAAACTTCTCTTCAAGAGTCAGTTTATCATAAATTCTTGATACTTTTTCTAAGACCTTTGTCTGTTCTAACTTTCTAAAGAACTCCTCAGTGAGCGCTGTTTCACTTTTAAATTCAAGGGATCGATATATTGAGGTTGAATAATCAATTTGCAATATCAGTGAGAGATTTGGAATAACGAAGAAAGGTTTTTCAAAATGCTTTTCCCTAAAACTTAAAAACCACCTTTCCAATATTTCACTCATGCTAATTTCTTCTCTTGAACTATTCTCAAATACATCTTGGAATGGATGGAATTCTGTCTTTACATCCTGAGAAGTCATCTCATATAACATTATTCAAACCTCCTTAATAGTTCTCCCTCTATTAATTTAAAGAACCAATCATACGTTAAATCATGGGCCTTTTTTACCCAATCAAGGATTTCATCTTGAGATTTAGGAATATCTTCAGGGGTCGATTGAACTATTGTTTCCCATATTAAGGCGTCCGACTCTTTCGCTTTACCCCGAACAAATCTGAGTTGGATTGCTCCTTTGGGTTTTGTAGAGACAAAAGAAATTCTCAGGTCTAAACCTAAAGGTTGCTCTTTTACGTCTGTACCTTGAAATAGTTTCATGTGCAAGTTTATATTTATTTTCATTTGTTCTTTTAAAAAATCTAATATATTTTCTTTTTCAAAATCAAAAGCAATAGCGTTAATATAACGTAATACCACACTACTAAATTTCAAATTATTTTTTGGATCAGGATAAGCTTCAAAGAGAGTATTAACAGATTTGATGATTCTCTTCTCAAAATCTTCCCATAGGTATCCCTCGGTATCGTTAACAGTGATGATTCCAGGGCCTATTTGAATAAGAGGCCATTTATCTTTGCCTTTTCTAAATCGATGCTGAACCACATATCCTGCAATTTCATCTGGCATACTTGCCGTGGGTAATTGTTCATGAAATGGATATTCATTGCTTACTTTATCATATATCCTGCCAACTATTATTCTGTAATGCGGATCTGTCTTCATCCCAGGAGCAAGCTCTTGAAGTTCCCATCGTAACTCAAATATAGCCTCTACAAGAGGCTTATTTTTCAAGATTTTTCTTTCCATTTCTTATACCTCCATCTCTTTTAAAAGCGCCATTTCATATAACTCGTTCATATCCGAACCATTCCTATATGTCGTTAATTTTAGAGTATATGCGAATATTTCGTATACACCTCCCTCTAGACGACCATTATTTTCTGTTTCTTTGGCCATGTTTCACCTCCTACTCTAAAAGGCTATCAAGTGGATTTTTTATTGCTGAAAGGTTTTTTGTGCTTACATGGGTATAAATTTCTGTTGTCTTTGAACTTTTGTGACCTAAAAGTTTCTGAATATACCTCAGGTCAATTCCACTCTCCAACAAGTGTGTGGCAAAATAATGTCTTAATGAGTGAACGCTAACGTTTTTCTTAATTCCTGCTTTCTTGCATGCATTCTGGAAAATTTTCTGTCTCCATAATTGACCTATATACTGCATATAACCGCTACTTATTATATTTGAAATCTTTAGATTCAATATCATAAAAAACCACTTTCTTATGAATATCAACGGTTAGAGACCATTTTTTATTAACATAATAAAACTGGTATCCGATAATTGAACTATTAGTATATTTTTTGTGTTCAAAAGAAAAATTTCTGATTGCCTTTTCTAAATCAAACATTTCTTCCTGAATTGGTATATCAATATAATTGCTACTATAAAGATTTCTTTTTCTATTGACATACTGTGCATAAACCCTTACGCAGTCAACAGCATATATTTCACCATTTTTTTCAAAAGGCTTCACGGTTTTGCTCTCAATTATTGCTTCTTTATCACCCATTTTAATTTTCATATCTGTCCCTCCTTTGTTTTTATAATAAAATGGAAAGCTATAAGTAAAATAATGATTTCTTTCCCCCCATAACCTTTTCCAATTCTAATATTTCAAAATATCAAAATGCAACTTTTTTTTGCACAATTTTAGTATTAGTTGGGGATATTATTATTTAAAATATCTGTCTCCATAATGGACCTATATCTGTTTCATTAACAGCTATCATCCAACCATCTCCTTAAGCCTCTCCACAATCTTGACCATGGCAAGGGTATCAAGTCTGCAATATTCAAGGAGGGCATGTCTTATAAGGTTTATCTCTTCGGGGTCTGAGGTCTCATGCATCATTTTGTATGCCTTCATTGCCATATTGCCGTCTCTTATTTCCAGGTTTTCATAGGTGAGTTCAGGGACAATTAGGGGCAGCACTGCCTTTAGCGAATAAGAGCCATTCTGTTTCCAGTGGTAGAAATATCTTTTCTTGAAGGGGATTGCAAGGTCAATGGTGTTTGCAATGATGTTTTCTATCTTTCTTCTGTGCTCTGAAAGATATTCTGCAAGGTCTTTAAGCCTGTTTTTTTCAAAATTTGCGACATAGGCTATAACACATGCATTTTCAGGGATATCTGAAAGGAGTCTCTCTGTAAGTTCTCTTCTCGGGTCTGTGCCTGGTTCTGCTATGTATTCATGGTGCACAGGCTCTGAACCTTCATTTTCGATGATATGGAGGGAATACTGGAAGGGTATGTGCTGATAGGGTGCTGTTCCGTCGAACGGTGGTATCGGGCTACTTAATGTCTCAAAGTCCAGAAAATAAAGTGGGTATCTCATGGTATCGAGAAAATCCCTTATTGATTCTTTTGAGATATGTATCTTTTTTTCAAGGAATGCCTCCACCTGAAACATTATGTCTCCAGACACCATGCTTTCAGGGATGTCTCTGAGATTGATTATGCCCTTACTGTAGAGCTCATAAGAAAGGGTTCTGTTTCCTTTTAATATAAACACAGAGTCTTCGGGTATATGAGACCAGCAGTAACCGATGAACTCACAGTCATAGGGGTCCTGGCAGTGCCGCCCTATGTCTTTATCAGGGATATCACCGAGCAGCATGTTCTTCTGTCTTTCAAGCTCTTCTTCTATTTTGTCCTGCATCCCCAGGACTTCACAGGTTATGTCGTTTACAGTAAAGAGCTTATGGGGCTCAATATCTCCCTGCCTTATATACTGGTTGTTTATGTGGATAACACATACCCTGGATACAGGCAGTCCTGAGCCTTTAACTGCATAATACTGGATGGCGGCATCAGGCATGTAAATATCCTTCAGGGAGGTTGAACTCTTCACCTCATATATGGCCCATCCATCTTTCTCTTTATGGAGGATATCTGTCTTGACAAATACACCATTAGATTTAAATGCAGCTTCATAGATGGTGTATATCCCGCCTCTTATTGCCTCCTGGGTCAGTTTTATCTGCTTATCATAATCGTCAGGTTCATAGGGTATATTTATGCCACCAGGGAACAGTCTCTGGGCAATAATGCCCACCTCTGAGCCGCTCTCAAACAATTCCTCCCTTGAAGGGGGAACAGGGTCTTTCCATTCAGGATGATATTTATGGAGATACAGGGATTTGTGGCACTGGATACCTTTTATAAAAAGTGATTTGCTCAGATAGATCTCATTCATGAAAAAACCTTGATTAATGATATAAGCTCAGCCGGTCTGTATATAAACCGAACAGGATGTCTGTAAAGGCTGAGAATAAGCACCTGTATTTAAAACCATTGCCCTCCACGATTTCATAATCATCTAATTCTGTAGTGCATGTCTTCATTAGAGCCTCATTGAGTTCAAAGGCATCTGCTGTCCTTTTATTCGTTTTTTTATCCTGAATGTCCACTGCGGCATACTCTAAACCCTATTTTGGATATTATTATAACATTTGGTCTGTGACAACAGTATGTCAGAGGTTAGAAAATATTTTTGATATGGCTAATTACTACCGGTCTATTTCCCGGATTAGTCCACCCTGATAGTTACATTTTTAATCCTATGATATCTGGATAAGGCCTTCATTATTTTGACAGCCCTTTAATTATCTGCAATCCATTTTATTCTGGCATCTTATTTACCATCATTAAAGCATAACCTATAAATGAGTATGCTGCACCAACAAGTTTTGATAAATTCGGTAATATCAAGGTTTTGTATTACAACATAATACAATAGGCATTTAGATAAAAACAATTGTCCTTTTTTTAATAATGGAGAAAAAGAACATGGCACAATAATTTTAGACACAAGCCCCATCTATCTCAGGAAGTAATACTACTATGTGAGTAAACAGGCTTGCATAAGAGATGCACGGGAATATGAGGGGCTAAATCAACTTTATGACAACCTCCCTGAAAGACCATACTGGGGTGATGGAAAGAGAATTAAAGGTATACTCTCCAGGGATGAGGCAATTCAAAAGAGGTATATCCAGATTAATCTCCCCATGTTTATAAAGTATATAGTGTTTGACCTTGACTATGAAGGCAGTGCCTTTGCCTGGGAAGAAGCTGGACTGCCACCTTTTACATATGCTGTGATAAACAGACAGAATGCCCACTGTCATGCCATATACAAGATTAAACCTGTGTTTTTAGGCACAGCCAGTAAAAAGACAAAAGAGCTGCTTGATATTGTGGCAAATCGTTATAAAAAAAAACTTAATGCGGATAAGGTAATAACCAAACAGAAACAGCTTGTTAAGAATCCCTTTCATAAGGACTGGGAAGTCATATACAATGGTGGTGAATATACCTTAACGGAACTTATTGAGTATATACCATCATCAAAAAGAAAACTAAAAGAAAAAGATAGTAACAAAAAACAGTTAAACCAGATAAACCCCACAAGCAGGAATGTTACCCTTTTTGACCATGGAAGAATTTATGCATACAGAAAAGTATCCTCATGCAGCGATTATAATGACCTATACGACCAAATAAATAAATATCTTGAAGAATTAAATCATTCTGAGATACCAAAACACTTTTCATGCCCCCTGCCGCCTAACGAAATAAATTCCATTACAAAAAGTATAGCCAAATGGGTGTGGGAGAAAAGAGGTTCTTTTAAAAGAAGGGATACAAAATGGAACATAGGGGCTATGGGTTTTGAGAAGATAAAGGGGCTTCCATATTCAAAATATAAAAAAGAAGTAAAAAGAAGGCAGAGCCTTGCCGGGAAAAGAACAAGTGCCATAAGGAGAGAAAGGACATATAAAGAACTTTTAGATGCCTATAAAGAACTTTTAAATGCCTCAGACAGGGTCACGCAGAAAAAGTTGAGTGAAAAAACAGGTTATTCTATAAGGACAGTGAAATATTACTGGGGGAAAATTCTGGAAGGTGCAAAATGCTCTAATCAGGATAATAGCATCGCATTTGGAGAAAGCGATGGTTTGAGAGAGAAGCGAATCATAAATCAAGATCAGGAAGTAAAAAATGGACCGGGATCCAGAAAGTGGTTTAGCGGACGCTGCAATACCCTAAAAAGAGAGGTAACAAAAATCATACTTTTTTCTAAAGAAATAGAGGGCTACTACATGTCTGAGGCAGAAAGCCCCCTTGTAGAGACATATATTTATGGTTTTGATTAGCTAATCCCGAATAAAAAGATTTAATCTAAAAAAGAGGTCTATAATACCCCCCGAAATCTGGACAGGGTAATTTGGGGTATGGCATCCTATGATCACTCATAGAGAGGGGAGAAAAGCAGATGAGCAGGTCAACAAAATCATGAGATGCTACATTCAAGGCGAGGGTAGCCCTTGAGGCAGTAAGAGGAGAGAAGACCATAAGCCAGATTGCGAGTGAATATGGAGACCATCCCAACCAGATAGGTCAGTGGAAAAAGAAGCTGCTTGAGGAATTGCCCTCTCTTTTTTCAGATGGAAGGAAAAAGAGAGACAAATCCCGAAAAGAGCTTGAATCAGAGCTATATCGTCAAGATAGTCCACAATGCCCATAAGATAATATTAAAAGGAGGTGAGGATTCTATGAGAAAAATATATTCAGGCTTGACATAGGTGGAACACTTTTATAAAGTAGAGATGGCAGAGTGAGGATCATAAAAAAGCCGTTCGGATAAAATCGGAATTAGTGTTCGAATAGATCGGAATAGACACATAAACTCAAAGTACCTCATCTTCTAAGAAAGACACTGACATCAACGAATCCCATAGAGAGCATGTTCTCCACTGTAAGGGACTGTGAGGGGAATATTAAACGCTACCGTAATAGCTCCATGTCTCAGAGATGGCTTGCCACTATGCTTCTCTATTGTGAAAAGAATTTCCATAAGGTCAAGGGCTACAGGGATATTGACAAATATTGAGAAGATGCATGAGGAACAAGAGGCATTTCAAGAAGCAGCATGAAGGGAGTAAAGATGAATATGGGGCCACATAAAATTTCAACTAAAATGTTGACAAGCTCTCGATTTTTCTAGTTCCTACTCTAAAGCTGAAAGAATATCTTTTATAGCTTTTTCTAGCTCACTGAATTCTTTCATAAGTATTTTTGCTTGTTTTTGGTTTTCGTTTTTTGTTTCTTTAATCGTTTCCCCTAGTCTGATTATATACTCTATTAAAATAGTTGCTTTCTTTTTAGTAGTTTGTATCTCATTTACTATACTTTTGACTTGTTCGGGGATTTCATACAGTTGTACAATTTTTTTCAGGTTTGTAACAGCGTAGCTTGAGTTTGTTTTTGCTTCTTCTACTTTATTTTTTTCTTCTTCCAGCTCTTTTTTCAGTTTGTCTATGTCTTCATTAAGTTTTTTAATCGTATCTTTGAGTTTTAGTTGTTCCGTGCTATTTTCGTTTATATTTCTTTTATACTCTTCTATTGTTTTATCATATTCTGCCTGAACTTCTTTTCTTATTTTTTCCTTTTCCTCTTCAAGTTTCTGAACGAACTCCTCCTCTTCGTGGATTTCCATGAGCCTTTGTTCTATCTATTTGACTCTTTCATTGATAACGGCTTCAATTTCATCTTTTTTTGCATCTTTTATAGCTTTGAGGCTTTTATTTTCTTGGTCAAGGGATTCCATTTTTTTCTTTAAAATACTTATCTCTTTTTCTTTTTCCCTAATGTCAATGTTAAGGCCCGCAATCTGTTTTTCTTTTTTTTCTATTTCCGTAGTGTCTGTAATAATCTTTTGTGGTATACATCTGTAAAATGTCTCTTGAACATTTGGTGGTATAGTTGTAAGTACATCAATAATTTCTTTTGGGAGGAGGTGTTCGATTGACTTGAACACTGAGATGAGAGTAACCTTTGACTTTTCAAGCTCAGCTTTCTTTTTTTCATAATTTTTAATCTCTTCCTCTGTAAGATGTCTTCTATACAGATTTACATCATATTCTGCTCCAATGGAATCTCTCTCATTAATGATAATACAGGGGATTTCTTTGATTTTATTTTGTATAGCAGCTTTATACCTCTGGTGTCCTTGAATAAGGATATAACGCCTGTCATGTTTTTTAATAATTAGACAAAATCCAAAAATTTTGTGTGAACACTTTTGTATACAATCCAATAAGTTTTTCTTTTCTATATTCTGTGGAAATATGGAAAAGTCTCCGACTTTACCACATTCCCACAGAACCGACGA
>Ga0208198_1002022_pt1 | contig 16196 bp, 13 predicted proteins | sample AD_JPNTR2_MetaG_FD_184446 | JGI IMG/M metagenome (GOLD analysis project Ga0208198, IMG submission 184446) | Active sludge microbial communities of municipal wastewater-treating anaerobic digesters from Japan - AD_JPNTR2_MetaG (SPAdes) (version 2) | ecosystem: Engineered > Bioreactor > Anaerobic... | reverse complement strand
TTGGAATACTTCCCGCTGCTAAGTTCGGATAAAATTTTCAGCTTGAAGCCCTCGCTGTAGCGTTTTGTCACAAAATTATTTTTGTCCATACACATAAGTTTGTGTAGACATTTTTCAGGACGGGTCATTTATTAACGTTTAACGCCTCACGGCTCACGGTTCACGCTAAATTATTCGCATTCCTTTAAATTCATCTAACTTCATCTAACTTCCTTTAACTTCATCTAACTTCATCTAACTTCCTTTAACTTCATCTAACTTCTTTTAACTTCCTCTAACTCCTTCTCCTTCTGTTTTTTATTCTCGTTTAACGTTTAACGATTCACGGTTAACGCCTTACGGTTCACGTCTCACGGTTCACGCTTAACGCACACTCATCCTTATTCAATTCTAACTATTCCCCATTTCCCCCTCTTACTTTAACCTCTTTTTTCTATCTTTGCAGGCTGAAATCAACTTTAACAAAATCAGGCTTTTATATGGACTACAATTTTAAAGAGATAGAACAGAAATGGCAGGATTACTGGCGTAAAAACAAGACATATAGGGTTGATGTTGACCCCTCAAGGCCCAAGTACTACGTACTTGATATGTTCCCATACCCCTCCGGAGCCGGATTACATGTAGGTCATCCACTGGGATACATTGCATCCGATATTTACTCCCGCTACAAAAGGCTTAACGGCTTTAATGTGCTTCACCCCATGGGCTACGATGCCTTTGGCCTACCGGCAGAGCAGTATGCCATTCAAACCGGTCAACATCCGGCCATTACCACCGATAACAATATTAAGCGCTACCGCGAGCAGCTCGATAAGATTGGCTTTAGCTACGACTGGGATCGCGAATTCCGAACCTGCGACCCCAAGTACTACAAGTGGACCCAGTGGGCTTTTATTAAGATGTTCAAGCACTGGTACAACAACAAAACCCAAAAGGCTGAGCCCATTGAGAACCTTATTGCTGAGTTTGAGCAAAACGGTAATATTAATGTTGATGCGGCCTGTAGCGAGGTTCGTACCTTTAGCGCCTCGGAATGGAAAGCCATGAGCGAAAAGGAACAGCAGGAGATTTTGCTTGCTTACCGCCTAGCCTATCTTGCCGATGTTATGGTAAACTGGTGCCCTGCACTGGGAACAGTACTGGCAAACGACGAGGTTAAGGAGGGTGTCTCCATTCGTGGCGGCCATCCGGTTGAGCAACGCAAAATGCGTCAGTGGTGTCTCAGGATATCGGCTTACGCCGAGCGACTACTCAACGATCTTGACCAGCTCGACTGGACTGACTCGCTTAAGGATATTCAACGCAACTGGATTGGCAAATCCGAGGGTGCCGAGGTTTGGTTCCGAATTGATGGCACTGACCGTAAAATACTAATTTTCACCACCCGTCCCGATACCATTTACGGCGCAACCTTTATGGTGTTGGCACCCGAAAGCGAACTGGTTGATGAGCTTACTACCCCCGAGTATGCTGAGAAAATGGAGCAATACCGTCAGGAGGTTAAGCGAAAAACCGAGCGTGAGCGCATGGCCGAAGCCCGCAAGGTAACCGGTCAGTTTACCGGTAGCTACGCCATTAACCCATTCACCAACGAGCGTATACCTATTTGGGTAAGCGAATACGTTTTAGCTGGCTATGGAACCGGCGCCATTATGGCGGTTCCTGCCCACGATAGCCGCGATTTTGCCTTTGCCAAAACCTTTGGGCTACCTATTATCCAAACCGTTATTCGCCCAGGCGAGCAACCCACTAACCCTGAATCGTGGACAGAATCGTACGATTCAAAGGAGGGTGTTGTTATCAATAGCCCACTTATCAATGGCTTAGAGGTAAAAGATGCCATTTCAAAGATATGTGAGGTGATTGAATCGCGCGGGCTGGGCAAGCGTAAGGTAAACTACCGCCTACGCGATGCCATTTTCAGCCGCCAGCGATACTGGGGTGAGCCATTCCCTATTTTCTACAAGGACGGAATGCCTTACCCGCTGCCCGAGGAAAAATTACCCCTTGAACTCCCCGAGATTGATGCCTACCTACCCACTGAAAAGGGCGAACCACCCCTTGGTCGCGCCAAGAACTGGCATACCCCTGAGGGATACCCCTATGAGTTAAGCACTATGCCCGGCTTTGCCGGCTCCTCGGCATACTACCTCCGTTACATGGACCCCCATAACGATAATGCCCTTGTTTCGGCCGAAGCTAATAAGTACTGGGAAAACGTTGACCTTTACATTGGCGGAACCGAGCATGCCGTGGGACATCTTATTTACTCAAGGTACTGGAATAAATTCCTATACGACCTTGGTTATGTTTGCAAGCAGGAGCCCTTTAAAAAGCTGATAAACCAAGGAATGATTCAGGGTCGATCAAACTTTGTTTACCGTGTTAAGGGAACAAACCAATTTGTATCGCACAACCTGAAGGATAAGTACGATGTAACCCCAATACACGTTGATGTTAACATTGTAAGCAACGATATACTTGATATTGAGGCATTCCGTAAGTGGCGTCCGGAGTTCGAGAATGCTGAGTTCATTCTGGAAGATGGGAAATACGTATGCGGATGGGCAGTGGAAAAGATGAGCAAGAGTATGTGGAATGTGGTAAACCCCGATACCATTGTTGAGCGCTATGGTGCCGATACCCTCCGCATGTACGAGATGTTCCTTGGCCCCCTAGAGCAAAGTAAACCTTGGGATACAAATGGTATTGATGGTGTACATAAGTTTCTCCGAAAGTTCTGGAGGTTATTCCATAACAATGCCAATGAGTTTGAGGTATCAGCCAACGAACCTACTGCACAAGAGCTCAAGGTTCTTCATAAAACCATTAAAAAGGTTACTGAGGATATTGAGAAGTTTAGCTTCAATACCGGAGTATCGGCCTTTATGATTTGCGTAAACGAGCTCTCCGATTTGAAATGTAACAAGCGCGCCATACTTGAACCGCTAACCGTTTTAATTGCTCCCTATGCTCCACATATTGCCGAGGAGTTATGGCATCTGCTTGGACATGAAACATCGGTAAATACTGCCGCTTGGCCTAAGTTCAACGAGGAGTACATTAAGGAATCGACCTTTACCTGTCCAATATCGTTTAATGGTAAAACGCGTTTTACCCTTGAACTGCCGTTAAACCTTAAGGCCGATGAGGTAGAAAAAATTGTTTTAGCCGATGAAAACACGCTAAAATACCTCGATGGCAAGCAACCCAAAAAGGTAATTGTGGTTCCAAACAAAATTGTAAATATTGTTGTTTAGTCAAATAATATTTTTGCAGATTTCAAAAAAGTAGTAACTTTAGTAAACCCTTATTAATCATTATTATACTTACAAAACATTCAACAGAAAGGAGTGCGATATGGACAAATCGGACAACAAAACCAAATCGTTCAAGGACTTGGTAGTATGGCAAAAGGCCCACGCTTTTGTGCTTAACATTTACCAGCAGGTAAAAATTTTTCCCGACGATTATCAGGCCATTGTTGGCGACATGCTATGTGAAAGTGCCACTGCCATTGCAACCAACATTGTTGGAGGCTACAAGAAAAAGGATCGCGAGGACAAGCTACTCTTTTTAACCACCGCACAGGAGGCCCTTGAGGAGTGCCGTTACTACATTACCCTTGCCACCGATTTACACCTCTTGGATTCATTCCAAGCCGATGAGCTAGAGAATAACCTCAACGAGGTTAGCTACCTGCTTAACTCTTACGCACGTTCCATCAAACGTCGTAAGGAAGGTGATTACAAAAAAGATGATGATTTAAGAGACGAGTAGTAGGAATTTTTTAGAGAATGACTACAGCCAATATTTTTAAAACAGTCCGATCCTATGCCATCATAGTGTTCGGGCTGTTGCTTTATGCGCTATCGTGGACTGCTTTTTTGATTCCACATAAAATTACTGGCGGAGGAGTTTCGGGTATAGGTGCGCTTGTTTACTACGCTACTGGCATTCCAATGGGTTATACCTACTTTTTAATAAATGTGGGACTCATCCTTTTAGCCATTAAAATGCTGGGAGCCAACTTTGGGGTGAAAACCATTTTTGGCGTTACTGTTGGCGCATTTCTACTATCGCTGCTCCAAATGACAATAAAGGTTGCAGTGGTTGAGGACAAGTTTATGTCCACAATCATTGGCGGTGCGCTGGCAGGTGTTGGGCTTGGGGTTGTGTTCACTCAGGGTGGCAGCACTGGTGGTACCGATATCATTGCCATGATAATCAATAAGTACCGTAACATTAGCCCAGGCCGTATAATAATGCTTTGCGATGTTTTCATCATTGGCTCATCGTTTTTGGTTCTACTCGACCTTGAGCCCGCCAAGCGTATCGAAACCATTGTTTATGGTTATGTGGCCATGGCCATCACGGCCTACTCCCTCGATGCCGTCCTTTCGGGGAGCAAACAGTCGGTTCAGGTGTTTGTCTTTTCAAAGCGATACCAGGAAATTGCCGATAGGATTACATCTGAGATTAACCGTGGAGTAACCGTGGTTGATGGAATGGGCTGGTACACAAAAGAATCGCAAAAGGTGCTAATCTCACTTGTGCGCAAGCATGAGGTTAGCGATGTGTATAAAATAATTAAGGAGGTTGACCCCGAAGCGTTTATTTCGGTTGCAACGGTTACCGGGGTTTACGGAAGAGGGTTTGAACGCATCAGGCACTAGCCTGCCCAGTTTTCCCTATCCAAGCTACGATACTGAATTGCCTCAGCCACATGCTGGGGCAATATTTTTTCGGATTGCTCAAGGTCGGCAATGGTACGGGAAACCTTTAGAATTCTGTCGTAAGCCCTTGCTGAAAGGTTTAGCCGTTCCATGGCTGTTTTCAGGATGGCCGTTCCGGCCTCATCAAGTACGCAGAACTGCCGTATCAGCTTGGAGGTCATTTGAGCGTTACAGTGTACATCGGCCCAGGGAACAAAACGCTCCTCCTGAATCTGTCGGGCTTTTACCACCCGCTCCCTAATTTGAGCGCTACTCTCGGCTGGTGGTGCCGACGCAAGCTTATCGAATGGGACCGGGATTACCTCAACATGGATATCAATGCGGTCGAGCAGCGGTCCTGAAATGCGATTTAGGTACTTTTGCACAACTCCGGGCGAACACACGCATTCCTTTTCAGGATGATTGTAGTAACCGCATGGGCAGGGATTCATGGAGGCAACTAACATGAAGCTGGCGGGATACTCAACCGTAAACTTTGCCCGCGATATGGTTATAACCCTGTCCTCAAGGGGTTGGCGCATAACCTCTAAAACTGTTCTTTTAAACTCGGGTAGCTCATCGAGAAAAAGTACGCCGTTATGGGCGAGCGATATTTCACCGGGCTGTGGAAACTGCCCACCACCAACAAGAGCAATGTCGGAGATGGTATGGTGTGGACTACGGAATGGCCTACGGGTCATCAATGATGTATTCCTGTCAATTTTACCTGCAACGGAATGAATTTTGGTGGTCTCAAGCGCCTCGCGCAATGTTAACGGGGGAATAATTGTTGGTATCCGCTTGGCCAGCATGGTTTTTCCTGCACCAGGCGGGCCTATCATAATGATGTTGTGTCCTCCTGCAGCAGCCACCTCAAGCGCCCGCTTAACGTTTTCCTGCCCCTTTACATCGGAAAAATCAACATCGTAGTTGTTGGCGTGGGCAAAAAACTCCTCGCGGGTGTTCACAATGGTTGGCTCAAGAGTGCTATTGCCATTAAAAAAGTCAACCACCTGTTTGATACTCTCAACCCCGTAAACGTCGAGGTTGTTTACAACGGCAGCCTCACGGGCATTCTGCGCGGGAACAATAAAACCTTTAAAACCCTCCTCGCGGGCCTGAATGGCTATGGGCAAAACCCCTTTAATGGGCTGGATGGTGCCATCGAGCGAAAGCTCACCCATGATAACGTAATCCGGCAGCAAATCGGGTTTAATCTGTTCAGATGCAGCCATAATTCCAATGGCCAGTGGTAAATCGTAAGCCGAGCCCTCCTTGCGGATGTCGGCCGGAGCCATGTTGATTACGATTCTCTTTTTGGGAAACTTGTAGCCATTAGTCTCTAGTGCCGACATAACACGCTGTTGGCTCTCCTTAACAGCGCTATCGGGTAACCCAACAAGGAAAAAGTTTACCCCTTGCCCAACACTTACCTCAATGGTAATTGTTGTGGCTTTTATGCCATGAACCGCACTACCAAAGGTCTTTACAAGCATAACTCGATAAAAAACCAGAATAGTATGGCCTATTCCGGTAATTTCATTAATGGCATACCGATAAGGTTCTTGCCTCTTGCATCAGCTTGCGGGTTAACTTGCTTAGCTCAACCTTTGCATTCATTAGCTGGTCAGGACTTGCAGCTTCACAAAGAACCTCAATGGCTTGATTTTCGGCATCATTACACCCATCGGGGTCATCTGGAGTAGCTTTTGTCTTATCGCAGTAATATTTGCTATCGCCTACCTCGTAGTAACAGTTCCCGCCATCGGTTGGGCAACAAACGTTGGCTATTTCACACTGGGGTGGCTCAAATATTTGGCAAACATCCTCTTCTTCCTTTTCGCAACCCCAGGTTAGGAATGCCAGTACCGCTCCTAGAATAATTGGGGCAACCAGTAACTTCTTTCGCATAACTTTATTGGTTTAAGTGTTTAACTATGATAGATTTAAACTGCTCAAAGGGCATATAACCCCTAAAAACTCTACCCTCAATAACAAATGTAGGTGTTCCGGTAAATCCAAATTTATCAAATTCGTTCCGGATTTGCAAAATATAATCCATCGATTCATTCCCTAGAATGCACTCGGCAACCAGTGGGTCGCTATCAATGAAATGGTTGACCATTTCACGGAACTCGTCACTATATATCACGCTACTATTTGTAACTAGCAGCTCATGCAACTTCCCATAATACCCGTATCGGTTTATACATACTGCTGTTTTCACCTCATTTATCCGGTCAGCGTTATTTGAGTGCTCCACTATTTTCAGAACCAAGCGTACCTTTCCGGTGGAAATGAATTCCCTTTCAAGCTCAGGATAAACCTCAGTAAAAAAAAGCCTGCAGTAACCGCAATGGTAACTTATGTATGCGTAAATGGCAAGCTGAGCCGAATCGCTTCCAAACGTGATATCTAAAGGATTGGATGAAATAGGTGCGGCTAGCTTACTAGTCTTATTTGGGGCCAACTGCCACGCTTTTATGCCAATTAAAACTATAAGTACAATGGAAATCGCTACTGCAATCCACTCAATTGGTCTTAACTTCCTTCCCATCCTTTTTTTCATCAGCTGTTTTCCGTTTGGATTCCTTTCTGTCCAATTCGGTACTAAAGTTCATTACATGGGGGTGAAAAACCAAATTAAGCCCGCGTTCCTGAACGCGAATGGTGGCCTTCATGGTTGCCTGTAACTCCTTAGTATCAAACCCATATTTCGATTCTTTTCCTCTTTCAAACGCTACAAGGTATAGCCCTGAGCGTTTAGCCTTGTTTGGCCCTTCAAATCCCTCGTCCTTCAAACCCTGCTTTTTCAAAAGCTTTTTGGATTTTCCAAGCATTACATCACCGGGGTAAACCACAAAGTGATACTCGTAGTCATCGGCAAAGCTTTGCATACCGTAAACCGACATATCCATGGCGGTACTTACGATGTTGGTTTTTGGGAAGTAAATCTGGTTGTTGTAAATAAACACACTGGTTTCCAGTGTATTAAATACAATATTGTTTAACTCATTAAGGTTAGTAAACTTTGACAGCTCCATGGCAGGCTCAAAGTTGTATATACCACCATTTTCAAGCTTAAAGTTGCCTAAAAGGTTCATCTTGTCATAAAGCAGGTTGGTGTCCTGCATCACAATTCGCCCAAAAACCGTACCTGTAACTAATCCATCGATATTTTTATGGGTGATATAATCCTGCTCAAAATCGTCGTTTTGTTCTAACAACTGCTTGATATTTAACCTATTCGATTCATTCTTGAATTCAATGATTTCCAGTGGATACTTACGGGTGTCGTAAACCAACGAGGTAACCATATTGCCCCCAAATGCTTTCATTCGTAGTTCGTCAAGCACATAGAGGCTATCGTCAACCCTGAACTTTGTCGAAAGGTCGTCAATTAGTACTTTCCCGTATTTCACCTTATCGGCTTTGGCAATGCCCCTAATAATGTATTGTGGGATAGTTGAGGCAGCCGTATCGGGGCTTGCCGTTGAGTCCTCGGCCATAAAGGGTAGGAAAATATCGTAATCAACATAGTTAGCCCAAAGCGATGTATTAACAATGAGCTTTTTATCCTTTTGCCCTAAAATGAATGTTTTATAAACATTCCAGATAGAGGTTGAATCGGAGCGAAAGTCCAGATTTTTGTAGTGTCCATTCACATTGGCTAAACGAATGGTATCGTTTGCCATTGAAAGGGTAAGCGATAACCTATCGACGCCAATCAGGCTATCGTTGGGCAATGAGAAACCAAAATCCTTGATTTGCGCAGCAAACATGCTGTTTTCAAATAGGATTGGCATTATCTGCTTATCAATAGAATCGGGGTTAATTGTTCCCGATGTGCTAAATCCAAAATCTATCTTACCGGTAACAAGGCTAACAAGCGTATCAGGAATAAATCGGTGTAGCTCATCCAAATCGACATACAAACGGCCTTCGCCCCTGAAAACGGGGCTTTTCAAGTTTTTGAACTTCATCTTACTGCTAAAACTACTATTGCCCATGGCAATATGAAGCGTATCGACCCTTACATCAATTTTATCAAGTTCCGATATACGCCCTATGACCTTTACTTTAAGTAAACCATCCTTTAAACTTACCTTGTAGGCAGGCAAACGTAATGAGAGGTTGTTAACCGTTAGTTCCTTGCCAGGGCTATATGTTACCTCGGCATTTAATTCCTTTACAGCATTAACCGTGTCTACCCCGGCATTGATATTGCTAAAAGATAAGGAAAATCCCGTGTTGTCCATAAAGTAATCGGAGCTGTTCACATCAAGGTATTCGGGCATTTTACCCTTGGTAAAAAATTTAGCATCAATTAAACCGGAAAGTTCTGTCAGAGTGCTATCGGGTAGCAATGGGGCAAACTCGTCGAGGACAAGATGCATGTCGCCTTGAATGTTGTAAAGTGGTTTGTTTGGATTTTTCAGCGTAAGAGTTAGGTTAGCCCTACTTTGCTGAGTTTCAAGATTGAATTTTTTAATATTTACTGCTGATGTGGCAAGGTAGTTCGGGTTTGGGATTGAAACGCTTCCCTCGAAGTCAAGCTTATTTACTTTTGGGTATTGTTTAGTTTCAACTACACCTTTCCTCAAGTCAAAATCAACAAAAACGCTTGGAAGCATTAGGGTATCGTATAAATACCCCCTAACAATTGTGTTAAACTTAAGGGTTCCTCCAAGCTTCGATAATCCATACTCCTTAATCATACCCTCAGGAACAAAGCCATATAGCTCAGCAAGGTTAAGTTTTGGCAAAGCAAGGCTAAAATCCACCCAGATTGAATCCGACAGGGTTGCGTTACCAGTGGCTTTAAGTTCTATGCCATTTATATCGAACTTGGCATAGTCGAGTAAAAGGTTTCCATTGTCGTAATCAACACTGTAGGAAAAGTTGAGGTTTGTAACCTTCTCCAGTGGTAAATCGGCAAACCGGGTATTGGTTACAACAATTTCGCCATTACTTTTCCCCCAGATACTATCGCCCGAAACCCTTCCCTCAAGGTGAAGTTTAGGAATAACAATATCCGCTGCAGCCTTTAGCTTTTGGTCGGAATATGTCAAATGAATATCGCTAAGGGTAAGATTCTTTAAAAGAATGTTTAGAATGGTTTGTGTAACTGTATCTACAGGAGTTTCAACTGTATCGGGAGGTATCAAAAAATCAAAATTCGATTTTCCAGTAGAATCAACCAGGTAGTTTACCCTAAATCCATTCAGCTCAACCCCGTTAATTATTACCTTGTCTTTGAGTAGTGGATATGCCTTTACGGAAACAAAAACGTTTTTAAACCCAACCAGGGTATCAGGTAAACTCCCTATACCAAATACCCGCACCGAGTCGGCCTGCTGACCTAGTTTAAAGTCGGCAATACGAACAGTAAGATTCGGGAAATCCCGAAAAGGAACTAACGAAACCTCCCCGTAGGAGATAGGCGCTTTTAGATTTGATTCAATCTCCTTAACCGCAAGACGAATAATGCTTCCCTCAAACAGCTTTGCAATCCCAATAATAATGAATACCAGTAAGTGTAAAAAGATAATAGTTAGGCCAAAATACTTTAACAACCTTACAATAAAACGCTTTGTCTTCATACCCTGTTATCGGAATTATTAGTTTTTGCAATCGGAGTTACTAAAAAACTTCCATTTCCGGTACTTACGCAATGTATTGCTGAGCTCAGAACCTCGGAGGTTCTTTGCAATAACTACGCCCGAACTGTCCACCAGAAAGTTCATAGGAATTGCATTGACACTGTACGCTTTTGCCGCCTCGCTCCGCCAACCTTTTAGGTCGCTTATATGGTAAGGCCATACTAGTTTATCGTCGGCTATTGCGTTTACCCAGTTATCACGTTTTAGGTCAAGCGATACGCTGAATATCGCAAATCCATTTCCATTGGTAAAGCAGGCATCCTTGTACTTATTGTAAACCTCAGCAAGTACAGGGTTTTCCTTTCTACAGGGCGAGCACCACGATGCCCAAAAATCAACCAGCACCAGCTTCCCCCTTAACGATGTTAACTTAAACTCCTCACCATTGGGACCATACCCTGTGATATCAGGGACAACCTGTCCAACAGATATCTCCTGCGAATAACCACTTAGGCATAAAACCATTATGCTGACAACCATTAGGTATTTTACGCTAATTCTCATGCTTGGCTTTTTATTCTTTTTCAATTCAAATTTCATGCAATTTATGGAATTTTAAAGAGATTTTGAATATGAAACGAAGAAATAAATCGTTAGGGTTAGTTTTGAGCCAAAGGGAAGGCTAATGGAACGCAGATGATATAGTTGTTCGTTGATTGTTACTCGTTGTTTGTGAGATGGAATGGAACGCTGATGACACAGATAATACTGATTTTCACTGTGAAACCCTGGGGTGCTTATTTAGTTGCCTGTTGATAGTTGATAGTTTGAATATGACCCGTTCCCTATTGTCATGTTGAACTCCCGATATATCGGGATAGAATCCGCCGAAGCATCACTTTTTGCCTTCAACCCTTAATGAGATTCCTCTCATTTGCTCAGAATTACAAAAAAGTTGTTCGTTGATTATGAATTAGAAGAATGCACGCGTCATGAGACGCGCGCTAACGTGTTAAACGAACCTTGAACTTGAAACCTTGAACCTCGACCTTGAATGCCGTTTAACAGCACAAGCTCTTTATCCTTTAACCTTTAACCTTTATCCTTCCTTAGAACCTATTCAACCAGCGGTAACGGCGGGCGCTGTCACCCAGTTTCATTCCAAGCATCAGCTCGTGCGATCCTGCTTTGGAGAATGTCGATACATCGGTAAAGTTATAGTCAAAGGCGTAGCCAAAATAGAACTGCTGGTATTTTACACCAATCATGGTAATAATAGCACCGGTGGAACGTATTGAAACGCCAGCCCAATAATCGTTTTTATAGTACCCCTTGAGGTTGAGGTCTGCTCCAAACTGAAAACGCTCATTGGTGGTTAATAGAACCGAAGGTTCAATGGCAAAATCGCTGCGGTAGGGTTGGTACCTATACCCCCCAACCAGGTAGTACTGGCGAAGTAAACGGTATGCCACCTCGGAATTACCTCCACCAAACTGAATAAAACTCTGGAATAGCGAAGTAGCCGAGAAACCCACGTAATACTTTTGTGTGCTAAGTAACACCCCCAAATTGGCATCGGGAGCGAATTTGGAGGTCTTACCCATTAGCAATGGGTCGTTGGTTTGTTCGTATCCATCAATGGCATTTACATTTGCCTTGAACTGAAAGCTGGTAAGCGAAGCGCCGAAGCTCAGCTGTTGATCGCGCATGTAGATATGGTAGGCATAGGTTGCCTGAAATCCTGTACGGTGGATTCGACCGTTGTTATCGTTAAATACAAACGCACCCAACCCAACTCGTCCACTGGGACGACGACGACGCACTTTGGTTTTAATTAGCCTGCTTCGGTTACGGAAACTGGTTTTCAGAATTCGGGTTTGCGCGCTAAGGGCATACGTGCTCGGTGCCTCCGAGTAGCCAATCCACTGCTGCCGGGCTGTTAGGTTAACAGCCGTTACCCCCTCGGCACCCGCAACTGCTGGGTTTACCAGGAAAGGATCGAGCATGTACTGGCTGTATAGGGGTTGCTGCTGGCCCTTAACTCCACCTGCCAGTCCCACCAAGGCCACCACGGCAACTAACCCTATGTGTTTGTTTCTGTTCATTATGTAGCTATATTCAATATTTCAGATTCAAAATTCAAAATTCAAGATTCAAGATTCAAAAACTTGTCCGGCTCTGCCGTTTTCAAACTTCAAATTTAAAAGAATTCAATTGTAACGTTACCTTATTATGGTTACGCTTCCCTTGTACTCGTACTTCTTATCACCCACAGTGAAGACAATGATATAGTGGTACGAATCCATGGGCAACTCCCTGCCATTCAAATCTTTTCCATCCCAGGGTTTATAGGCACCCTTGCTGCTCCAAACCAGCTTACCCCAGCGGTTGAATACCTTAACATCCACATCGTTGATGTAACCACGCAGATCTTGCCCCTGGTAGGGTGCGGGAAACTCCCAGGTGTCGTTTACACCATCCTTGTTTGGAGTAAACGCTGTGGGTATCCGCAGGTTGCTGTAGTTGGCAGCCCAAATCTGAATGGAATCGGAATTGGAACAGCCATGAATATCGGTAACCTTAACCCAAATGAGCTGATCACCGCTTTGTCCATCAACAGTTATGCTTGGGGTTATGGCTCCGGTACTCCAGTCGTAAAACGTAAAATCGGGGTTGTACACATCGAGCAGTAGGGTTTGGTTGGCAAACAGGGTGGTATCGTTACCTAAATCAACCACCGGAAGGGGCCTAACGGTTACCTCGGTTATATCGTAGGAACAGCTGTAGTTTGAGTTAACCAGCCTAACGGTGTAGGTTCCGCTCTCGCCGGTATAGTAAACCTGGTTAGTATTTCCATCCTGCCACAGGTAATGGATAAATCCACTACCGGGGTCAAGAGCAGCAATGTTACCAATACAAACATTAAGCTCATCGGGGATGTTATTGGTTATGGGAATAAATATCTCAGGAGTATTAAGTACTACATTCACTGTGTAGGGGTTTCCGGTACAGCCATAATCAGTATGTTCAACCACCGTAAGGGTGTAAATGCCACCCTTCATTCCCTCGCGCCAGAGGATATCAATTGAATCGCCTCGCGCCAGGAGGTTGTAATCGGTTCCCTGCTGTAGTATATTGCCATCGGGGTCGGTTATGGTCCACTGGAAATCGGATATGCCATTAAAGCCCTTAACACCGTAACGCTCAGTATGGCCCACGCAGGCCATGGGTAAATCGGCTTGTTGAGCCTGTGCTGCTATACCCACAAGGGTAAGAAGAAGGGGTAGTATGTAGCGTAACCTTTTCAAAACTAAAACTTTCTGTTTGTTGCTAACTCATTATATGGTAACCAGAGTGCTTTTTTTAAAAAACCCGGCCAGGCCGAGCCCGGCCGGGAAAAAATGAATTTACTGTTAGTAAGCGTATTGGTTAGGAATATGATAAATAGGACCAGTGCTTGGAACAGGGTTAACAATATAGGTAATTTCAGCTACACCACTATTGATTACTACCTGTGCATTTCCAGAAGCAAAAGGATAGGTATTTAAGTTTGCAATACCAGGTGAAATATAATCAGACTTTTGTGTAATGGCAGATATTACACCGTGAGCAGCAGCTGCTGGTGCATCAGAAGCCTTTTTAAAGCGATACACATAACGAGTACGATGTCCATTATTTACGATCAAAGGATCTGTATTAACCGACCATGTGAAGTTAGGAGAAGTACCCACTAAAGTAGGAGTTTTCAATTTAGCATTCGTTGTAAAGTCATTAATTACGGTCTCAGGACCATCGTTTAATACTGTACCACTTGGGTCAATTTCATCAATCTCTTTAGTAACTTGAAATGCATAAGCAGCCCAATTCGCAGGTACATTCTCAACGATAGCAACTGTAATAATCTGTGCTGCTTGATCACCGCAGGTTGAGGCTAGAGCTGGGGCAGAAATTGTAAATGTTGGAGGAGCAATTACTGAAACATTCATAACAGTTGGAATAGTGTCAGCACAACTACCAAAACCTGCAGGAGCCTGCTCCGCAACATTTATTACATAATTACCAGCTACTGTGTAGGTAATTTCTACATAGTTAGCAGCTCCAGGTTTATTAAAGGTGGCTGCTGTGCCGGGATGGGTAGGGTTAGTCCAATTCCAAACAAACCCTCCAGTTAAAGTACCAGTACTAACATATGTTGGATGATAAACTGGGTCAGGCAACGCATAGTAACCCATGGTTGTTCCCCCTGTTTTGAAGGTTACATAGTCCGTGGTGTCAGGAGCTGTTACATCACTATCGTATCTTACGTAAGGGCTTGGAGGATTTTGTGCCATTACTCCAAATGTGAACATTAGAATTGCTAATGTTCCTACATGCTTAATGAGTGTTGATCTTTTCATAGTTCTAAAATTTAGTGGTTTATAATTAAATGAATTCAAAATTTGTTTCGTGTTTAAAATTTCTCTAGTAAAACCCCCATGTGGGGTGGTAAGCTCATTAGCCCGCTTGGCCAGCTACGGGGGCCGGTTGCTGCGGGGGGTCGGTTTCTCCTTATTTCGGTTATGCCTGCGCATATACTATCCGTTTTAATCACTGTGGCTATTTACGGTTCTGCTCCCAAAAGGTTCCAATGCTCCTATAGTTTATTGCCAATATTTGACCAAGAGCTTAAAAGCTTTGGCGAGCAGCAATCCCATAATTTCACAGTACGTTATACCAGTACAAACAATATTAATGCCATTGTTTTTATATGCCTGATATTGTGTTTTTTACAAAATATATATTTTGATTTTTGTCCGCAAATAGATTTTGGGATAGTTTTTTTACTGTCCGAAAATGGGAGGGGTTGACAGTTGTTGGTTGATGGTTGATAGAAAAATCGAATAGGCGTAAAAACTACCTCTTTTGTCATGTTGAGCTTAGCTGGAGGCGTTTTTCGTTGTTCGTGAATCGTTGTTCGTTGTTTGTGGATGATGACCTCACCCCAAGCCCCTCTCCTGACAGGAGAGGTGATAACCGTTAAAGTCTCCCCTTTCAGGGGAGATTTAGAGGGGTCGTCTAGGTTAAATGTAGAAAACAACCTTACCCTAGCCCTTTCCCCTGAGAGGAAATGGAGAGGAAGAAGCAGGTAATGGCATAAAAGCCAGACTCGATAATGGGTCGTGGGGTGGAACGTGGCGATGGGGATTGTAAGCGATACCATATGAGTAACGCCGCAGGTGTGGCGAATTGTATCGCGCGGCAGTTCCACCCACGGGGTACCCATCGGGTAAGGCTTTTCAGCCTTGATCTTCTTTGGTTCTTTCTTGTATCAAGACAAGAAAGAACGTAAAAATGGCTCTTTGCCGTGCTTTCCCTTAGCGATGCAAAGCTTCACCCTTGCTCTTTGGCTTAAGTATTGCGTGCATCGCAATGCATGTGAGCGTGGCCATGTGATTACAAATGTTTCGCCCCTACGGGGCTGGAAGCGGTCTTCGTTGCTCGTTGTTCGTTGCTCGTGAATCTTTGTTCGTTGTTTGTGGATATTGACCTCACCCCAAGCCCCTCTCCTGACAGGAGAGGGGAGCGCAATAAGGAAGCTTTATCGTGGGTTAAAGTCTCCCCTCTCAGGGGAGATTTAGAGGGGTCAGGGCGCAATGTCAATAAAACCTAACACTAAACACCCCTGCCTCTGTAAACTGCAGACTGTACACGGTAAACCATAAACAAACCCTCTGCTACCCCCAAAAAAAAGCCGGCTTAACGCCGGCATTATTGCTATTCTATCTTATCAACATTTCCTGTTAGGCGGAGTATTAATGTTGAGTTACGGGGATCGTTGGTAATAACTGTAATGGTTTTACCCTGTCGGCCGGAATATCCAGCTGTTCGGAACGAA
>Ga0208198_1002017_pt1 | contig 16224 bp, 14 predicted proteins | sample AD_JPNTR2_MetaG_FD_184446 | JGI IMG/M metagenome (GOLD analysis project Ga0208198, IMG submission 184446) | Active sludge microbial communities of municipal wastewater-treating anaerobic digesters from Japan - AD_JPNTR2_MetaG (SPAdes) (version 2) | ecosystem: Engineered > Bioreactor > Anaerobic... | reverse complement strand
GCATGGTGCCCCGCAATGCGCAGTGCACCAGAGCGGTTTGAATTGATATACAAAGCTTTACCCAATTATGACATTGGGCTGGTTATCCTTTTACAATCGGTACTTACCATTCGCAATAACCACATTAACTATCTCTTTGAGCACTGCTTGCTACAGGGAACCAATGCGATAGTATGTACTGAAGAAGAAGCTATTGTACAGATACAGCGATATATAACCGGATTAAAACAACGAAAATATATTGCAATAACGATTGATTTGCTGTAATATAAGCTATTAGGGCTCAGAGCGCGTTTTCAGGACTATAAACGCTCGCTATTGCAAAACTTTAATATAATCCTCAGCAATATTCAATGCCTCTTTCAGAAAGGGATCATTTTCTAAATCAATAAGATTTTCTGTTTTATTTTTACGGATTGTCCCCTCAAGGTCTTTTTTACGCTGCTCTATGGTGCTTTCATCTTTTAAACGTATTTCTTTGGATTGCAGCTTTTGTTTTAGTTCATTGATCTCTTTCAATAATTTAGCATAGTGAACATCATTCTGGAGTCTATTATCAGATTTATTGCGAAGCAATGCTACTACTTCAACAGGGATATAGTTTCGGTACGGTGTATATGCAGCAGGAGGTATTTGCTTCCACTGCAATGCATATTTGAGTTTATTTTCACCTATATCCCATATTGTTGTGATATCCGGTACGGTGATGTCAGGTTTTATCCCATTGAGTTGATTGGATGTCCCTGATGGTTGATAAAAAATGGCATTCGTTATTTTGATTGCGCCTTTCTTCTGGTATAATTCTTTATATGATTGCACTGTACCTTTACCAAAGGTTGTGTCAGTACCAATAATTATCCCGCGCCGGTAATCACGGATAGCGCCTGCAAAAATTTCTGATGCGCTTGCACTGAATTTATCAATGAGTACTACTAATGGTCCGCTATAGTATACGCCGGGTATTGGATCATCCAGAGATTGTATGCTATCAGAGCTATCGTACACCTGCATAATAGGTCCTGCATCAATAAATAAACCAGCTAATTTTAATGCTTCACTCAACGCACCTCCGGGATTGCCACGAAGGTCAATAACGATGCAGGCAACATTTTTTTTCATAAGATTGTTAATCTGCATGATGGTGTCAGCAGTGGAACTTCTACCCTGATCAATTCCCTGTTTGGTAATATCCACATAAAATGATGGTATTTTAATATATCCAATTACCATGCCATTTTTAGACTGGTGCACCTCGGATTTGACGGCACTATCTTCTAAATTAATTTCCTCACGCACTATAGGAATAACCATGCGCTTTTGCTCATTGCTGGTAGGGTTAATCCGTATTATAGTAAGTTTTACCAGCGTGCCCTTTTTCCCGCGAATCATCTTCACAACATCGCGCAGATCCATATCCACAACATCAACCGGTTCATCATTATCCTGAGCAACGGCAACAATGCGATCATTGGGCTGTAGCTGTAATTCTTTGGAAAGCTTATCGGCAGCACCCCCGGGGATTATACGATCAACAATGGTATAGCCATCCTCAGAACGCAACTGCACGCCAATACCTTCAAGTTTTAGATTGTTGGATATCATGAAATCTTCGTGTTCTTCCTGTGTTAGATAGTTGGTATGAGGATCAAGCGCCATAGAAAAGGCATTTAAAAAAATTGAGAATTGTTTTGCCTTATCCAATTCCTGAATACGTTTGTTATTGATAAAAAATTTTCTTTTCAATTTTTCTTTTGCCTGTTCTTCCTTCAGATTATCAGTAGTTTGATAATTTAAAAGTTGCAGCTTGATATTTTTACGCCATCGTTCTTTTAGTTCCTTTTTGTCTATTGCATACGATATTTTATCACTGTCTAAATTGATGGTTTCATCCTCGGTAAAGGTGTATTGCTGCTTCAGCAATTGATTAATCATGTCATTAACCTCGGCAACGCGTTTGCGATAGGTGCCAAAAATGTCATCAAGAAAAGAAAAATCTTCTTTTTTTGAAAGATCGTCAATGAGTGTGGAATAGCGCTTTGTAAATCCATCAACATCATTTTTATAAAAATAGTATTTTCCCGGATCAATAGATGACAATAAATTGTTCAATGTCCTGTCCGAGATGGTGTTGTTAAATTCATGATACTGTACATGCTCATTTAAAAAGGTACTGATTATATAATGGATATCGTTCGGATTCAGAACAACTGACTTTTTATAGCAGCCTGAAAACAAAACAAGAGCTATGCATACGTATGTTAGCTTTTTCATAAACTATCCTGTGTATGTTATTGTAATTTTTTATAATATGGACTATTATACAATAAACATTTATAGAAGTCAAATAATTATCACTAAAGGCTTTGTAAACTTTTTTAGCCCTTAGTTACACTTATGTACAATAAATTAATTTGACATTATTATCATTATGACAACAATGAACTGTGTAAAAACTTTACGGGAGCTATGCAATGATTGGTAAATCTATGCAGGAATTAATAGCATTGCTTGAAAGTAATGCAGTAACCTCAGTTGAAATAGTACAGGCATTTTTACAGGAGATGAACCATAAGCAGGAGCTTAATGCATATATTACTGTCCTTGATGATGATGCATTACAGCAGGCACAGCAGTCAGATAAACGTCGTAAGGCAGGGAAGCCTCTTTCACAATTTGATGGCATTCCCATAGCTATTAAAGATAATATATGCACACAGGGTATATTGACAACCTGTGCATCAGGAATACTAAAAAATTTTATTCCACCCTATAATGCCACAGTATATCAAAAGCTTTTGAATGCAGGATTTATAGTATTAGGTAAAACAAACATGGATGAATTTGCCATGGGTTCAACCACCGAGACATCGTTTTTTGGACCTACAAAAAATCCTGTTGATATTACAAAAGTTCCCGGGGGAAGCAGCGGTGGTTCGGCTGCTGCGGTAAAGGCTTGTTGTGCACCGGTTGCGCTTGGTTCTGACACAGGTGGGTCAATACGGCAGCCTGCGTCATTGTGCGGAGTGGTGGGGATAAAGCCAACCTATGGAAGGGTATCGCGGTATGGATTGGTTGCCTTTGCATCATCGCTTGACCAGATCGGGACATTTGCAAACACTGTAAAGGATGCCGCAGATGTATTGGCGGTTATTTCGGGTGTTGACCGCTGTGATGCAACATCAATTGCTATGCCTGTTGATTTTGGTTCGGATACCATCACCGGCACTATAAAAGGTTTGCGAATAGGAGTCCCCCGGGAATATTTTAATGGCGTGGACAACCAGATAGTTCAGGCTGTTGAAACAGTCATTAAACAACTGGAGCTCAAAGGAGCTATCGTACATACTATTTCGTTACAATATACCGATTATGCAGTACCCATATACTATCTCATTGCTACTGCGGAAGCATCGTCAAATTTAGGACGGTATGATGGCGTGCGCTATGGATACCGATCGCCCAATATTGCAAAGCTGAAGGATCTCTATACTAAAACACGCCAGGAAGGATTTGGCAAAGAGGTTAAACGACGCATAATACTGGGAACATTTGCCCTTAGTTCAGGATATTATGATGCCTATTATTTAAAAGCATTAAAAGGAAGGCGTCTTATCATTGATGATTTTAATAAAGCATTTGAAGAGTGTGATTGCATTATTGCGCCTGTGACAACAACAACAGCTTTTGGTATTGGTGAAAAGATAGCTGATCCATTAGCGTTGTATATGGCAGACATTTTAACAATTTCGGCTAATCTGGCTGGCATACCGGGTATGTCGGTGCCTGTTGCAGAAGATACTCATGGTTTGCCAATAGGTGTACAGCTCATGGCGCGTCATTTTAATGAAATGGTTATGCTCAATGTTGCGCAGGCTATTGAAGATAGCATTGGTCGTTAGCATTGCAGTACATTGCGCGTGTGCTTATCGCTATACAGCATTGCGGATAGGAACCGTGGTGACAGTTCCTGAGCATGAATCAGTAGCACCAGAGCAGTTAACAGCAACAGTATATTACACAGCCTATGTTGTTACTATGACAAAAGGTGGTGATGAGGCAAAAAAAAATAATGCTGCTGTTGAAGCACTCCTGAAAGGAAAGATAGATGACGCCCTCGTAGTATTAGAATCAATTGTTGCATATAATGAACCGGCAGTATTGAACAATTATGGTGTGGCGCTGCTTATAAACGGCAATAGCGATAGTGGATTGCAGTATATCTGCAGGGCAGCGGTGCTGCAGCCTGATAACGCATACTTTAAAAAAAATTATCTTTATCTCCATGAATGTAAAAAATGACATAGTCATCTTTTTTTTGGCGATAGTTTGCTGTATTGGCTGTTTGCATGAACCGGTGGACAGCGATTATTACGATGACCTGTCGCTGGTGAAAGGAGGAGAAAAGCCGACACCACCGGTGGATTTATCGTTAACTGTTGCTGACCATGAAGTAACATTGCAATTTTATACCGACAGGCTTGATAGTGGCAACCCTGTAACCTATGATCCCGATACAGGAACTAATGAAAATCTGTATTATTTAGTGTATATTGCATCAAACGACCCTGCTATGTTTGGTGATCCAGAGCTGTACTATGATATACGCTATTATCTGGGGTATGTTGCTGAAATTGATTTTGCTGCAGGAGTTGATCCTAAAGAGGTATCAATCGCCATTGCATCGTCATATCATGGACCGCTGTTTGTATGGATGGCATCGCATGATGGCGGCAGGGAAAGCGATCACAGTGAGGTAGTGTTCGTGGGTATACCATAACATGGTTATAGCAACGGTGCAGAGATTTGCTTAAATGTTTTTGTTATGGTGTGATTTACTGTAGCAGCATATTTTAAAAATGATAGTGGATGATATGCATGAACTATCGCATAGCAATGGTATTATTTTTTATTTTTTATACACCGGCACTATGTGGGCAAAATAAGCCGTTTACCTTTGTCCCTGCGGAACAACCGCTAAGCCTGTATAAAGCGCTGGCGTATGATATTGTACCGGGAGGAGGGCATATCTATACCGGGCACTATGAATATGCTGCTGTTTTTGCAACCTTGAAAATTTCTGGTGTGTATGCTATGTATTACTATTATAACTACTGGCACTATCGCGGTTCATTATACCGCTCGGCTAAAAAGGCAAATGCAGCTATTGACCCTGAGCATGATTTGCAGTTTAAAGATCCTGAAGGCGGTTATAAAACTGTTGAAGAGTTCCGACAAGCATATGACCGTGCAGCGCATTATTTTACGTTAAGTGTAGCGGCAAATGTTGCCATATATGTAACATCATGGCTGATGACACTGTATCATGTGCAACAGATTAATGAAGAAAGGCAACCAGCATATATAGGATGTGCCACTCATATAATGCTTGATGCTGATGAATATGGTACGGTGTATGCAGGATATACTGTAAAGTGGTAATGATGCACTCAATGCGGTGCAGCATGGAATTGCAAAAATATAGTCATTGCCGAACCGTGTGATACCAAAAATAAAAAAAGGCTTTTATAAAAAAGCCTTTTTTTATCGGGGTGTACGAGGCTCGAACTCGCGACCTCCTGCGTGACAGGCAGGCACTCTAACCAGGCTGAGCTAACACCCCTCATTGCTTATAACTATACTACAAATGGTAAATGGAGTCAACTTCTGTCAATTAAAAAAATCACGTTTTTATATAGATTGCAAAAAATATTTAAAAAAAGCTTTTAATTTTTTTATAACTATAGGATTATCTGCTACTATTCAGATGGGTTGATACGTGCACTGAAAGGGGAAAAGCATGTCATTAACAATTTTTGATGATATATATCATGAGATACGAAAACGAAATACATCAGGTGGTTTCAAAGCCGTACCATATTCAGATGAGTTTATTAAATATGCTGCCGGGTATTATGGGCTCTCAATGGAGCTGATACACAATATTATACAGATACTTATTAATTCGCATAAGATATTTTCAATTGAGATAATAGCGGAAGACAAAGTGCGTGATATAGCTCATGTAGAAGGTTATGTAGTATGCGATTTAGTAATTCTCAGAAAGTTAAAATCATTTTATCAAAGTGAGCTTATTATTCAATATGAAAATGAGTTCCATAAGCGGTTAATGGTTCATCAAGTTGTTAAAGAGATATTCCCCATGCTCCGTAGCCTTAATAATACTGATATTGGTAAAGTAGCAAATCTGGCAATAATGCTTGAAGAATTAGAGCGGTTTATGGAAAAACACTATGAAGAGTTTACCGAGGAGTGGAAGGCAAAACGTTTAGCATATGAGATCAGTTTATCAAATATAGATACGCAATTAGAACGAAAAGTTGAAAAACAAAAAGTTGCAGGCAGGTCATCATCGCCGGGTGGACTAAAAGATCGTAGAAAAAAAAGGGTTGTCGATGCTCCGCAATATAATGAATTTATTGATAAAAGTAAAAGTTATCCTCTGGAGCGGATTTTTCAGATTTATGGAATTGATTTTTTCCTGCGTGTGCAGTTGCGTAATTATAAATTTGATTATCTTAAAGAGCTGGTAGGGACAAAGAAAATTAAACGAAAGTCAGATCTGCTATTGTTAAAAAATATGCTGAATGCGGTACTTCATAACCGGAATAGTGATCACAATTTAGCTCAATATGAAGATGCCATCTATGAACTTATGCAGACAGTTAATCATCACCTTTTTGTTGAAAGGGATTTTTAATTTTTAAGGGAGGTTGTATGGTGCAACGTATAATTACATTATTTATGATGTTATTGATGGCAGGAGCTATCGCCTATTCTGATACAACTATTGTATTTGATAAGCCTCTGGAAAATGCAAATGTAGATATTATGAAGGCATTTAAAAACAGAAAGTCTGAACGGTCGTATACCAGTCAATTAATTTCAATACATCATCTTTCAACTGTTTTATGGTCAGGGTATGGTATAAACAGGCAGGATGGCAAACACACAGTGCCAACAGCATATGGTAAAAATTACATGAGGCTATACGTTATCTATGATGGCAAGGCATATCGCTATTTACCGGAAAAACATTGTTTGCAGTTTATTCAGGCTGAAGTGACAACTGCAATGGCTTCCACTCAGGGGTGGGTTGGTAAAAGTACATGCGTTATTGTCATTGTGGCTGATATGGATGGCTTCCCTTTCTATGCTGGATTACAGGAGCAACAATTAAAGTATTCGTATGCAACAGCCGGCTGCATTGCACAAAATATATATATAGCCTGTACAGGCTTGAAGTTAGGGACATGCCTTGTTGCAGGTGTTAATGTCACAGGGTGTAAAAAGGCATTCAAATTACATGAAAATGAACTACCACTATTTATCATGCCAGTAGGTTATCCGTCAGCACACCAGCACAGTATTTAGTATATATGGGTAACAGAAATTGAACGTAGTTACATTGGTGTACCCCTGCATAAATGACAATACCTCGTTATCCCTTATTGGTGAATACTATCTGCCTATCATGAACTCCCATCATGGTACAGTTTTATATTCAAGGATAGTAGTGCTGCCAATGAACAAAGACATTTAAAAAATGACAATAAGTGCAGGCAGTACAATTATTGAAAATGCAACGGTATTAACGACGAATATACTGGTAGCCATCTCTTTATCTAAGTGAAACAGTATTGCAGTAATAACTGAATATATTGCAGCAGGCATAAAAGATTGCAGTCGGATAACCGATTGGATATCATCTGGGAGAGGAAAATGACACAGCAATAGGTACATGCAAAGAGGGATTATACAAAACTTGATGATGGCAATAAGCAGATGAAGTAAGCAATAGTTTTTTATATTGGCAAATGTAAAATAAATACCCATGCTAAAGTAATAAATAACGATTGAAATACACAGTAATATATCTATAGGGATATTTATAGCAGGCCTTTTAATATTTAGCATATGGAGTATGATGGCAATAAGTATGGCAAATAGCGGCATATTTTGAGGTACAATGATGTAGTTTCGTAAAGAAAATGGTTGTTTGGTGCCAGCATACCGCGCATACGAAAAAATGACCAGTATAACGTATGGCATAAAATAGGTTATAAAGATAAATGACAGTGCTAATCCATGTTCTCCCAGAATCAAATAACATAAAAATCCACCCATAGTAAACCCATGGTTGGCTAACGAAGAACTAATGATAACGGTATGCTTTTGTATAGCATTGAAACCCAGAAGAAAACTTACTACAGCACCTGCTGCTAATCCCATAATCACCATAACAATGCCGGCAAAGGGCAGGATAATATAGTGTACAGAAAGCTCAGCACCCCATGTTGTCCAAAGCACAATAAATGCTTCTAAACTTACAAGATTTATAGTAACAAGCCTGCTCGATAGTTGCTGAACATTATATGCAGTATGCTGTGCAAGATAGGATCCTGCTCCAATGGGTAGCCAGATGCACAACTGGAAGATGATAAATTTAAGTATAGTAGTATCCATACGATTTTTTTCATGATAGCTATGTAACATAATGCCTATGGTAAGTGCATAAAAGAATCATGATTGTGGTCAATTACATTATGAAAAAAATGTTATGCGAAACCTCTTTCCATCCGATGTAATAGATGAGGTCAGCTAACCTGTTCAAGGAGGGACAGGTGACCAATAAAAGGGGTAACGATATGAAACGTCTCATGAACAAGGAGGATCGTGAGATAAAGAAGGAAACAGCAAAGGAAGTTTCACAAAAAATCCTGGAATATCGGAAGAAAATATCCGATGAGGCATATCTGGATCATGCCATTAACAGAATTGCAACGGATTTATCACATTATCTCACGAAGTAGCTGTAGGTTAGCTGATGTATCAGCTGGCATCGACCTGCTATTATGGCAGGTCGATGTATTTCAATGTATCGATTTGATAGCAAACAACTATCGCCTATGCTTTAAAAAATAACAATACAGGGTTTACATGGTTCCCCGTGATTCATACAAGATTGTAGTGCAAAGTAAAAAATTAACAACGCTGTTCTGGGTAATATTTATTGCCTTAATTGCGGGGATAGGATTTATCTATCGTTACTATTTCTGGCCATTTTTATTTGCCATCATATTTTATATAGGGTTGAAACCATTATATATATGGTTATGCAAATATTTAAAAATCAAGGTAGTGTCAAGTTTTGCGGTCATTGTCATCATCATTATTACTATTCTACTCCCAACATTTATTCTGCTTGTAAACCTTGCTGATCAGGTAATGGAATTTTACAACTTTTTACAGTTACAATTTGATCCTAAGATTTTTAAGCAATATTTTACCCATAATGAAGTCATTAAAAACATACTTAACTATTTTAAGCTTACTCAGGATGAAGTTTTTCAACGAATCGTCAGGTATATGCAGGATATGTCGCTCATGCTTTTTTCCAATCTTACCAATATTCTAACATTTTCTATACGTTTTTTTATCAATTTCTTTTTTATGCTGCTTATATTGTTCTTTCTTTTTAAGGATAACGAGCGCTTTGAAAAAAGCCTGTATACCGTGTCGCCATTTCCTGAAGATATTGAACGAGATATGGTAGATACGTTAAAAATTGTGGTACGCATCCTGCTGGCAGGAAACTTTTTTATCATGATGTTACAGGGTATCATGGTTGGCATTGGATTTGCTATTGTTGGGCTTGCTACGCCAGTATTATGGGGAAGTATTGCGGCAATCTTCTCATTGATTCCCGTAATTGGAACAAGCTTTGTATGGCTGCCTGCTTCATTCTATCTGTTTGCTATTGGTAGCTCCGGTAAAGCTGTGATCGTTGGACTATGGTGCTCAGGCTGGTATTTGCTGCTTGAGAATATTGTAAAGCCTATTGTTTTTGGTGAAAAGTTAAAGTTTCATCCCTTAATTTTATTCTTTTTATTGATAGGCAGTTTACAAACGTTTGGTTTACCCGGCATTATCATTGGACCCATACTTCTTACCCTTTTCTTCTCGTTCTGGGAGATGTATAAAATACTGGATAGTTACACCACAGAGCAGGATAAAAAAATAAAAAAACCACATAAAAATAGTTAGGGCGATAGTTACTCATAATTTATTGTATTTGTATAAAGATATTTGACAAAAAAATAGTAGTGGTGCTATCCTTGACAACCTGTTGCTACAACAATTCCCGAGGTAATGATAATGGATAGTAAAAAATGCATGCTGCTATTTGTTTGTTTTATTATAGGCTGTACATCTATGAAAATATGGGTGCCGTCCTATACGTTTGATGAAGTGATTGCACAAAAAAATGCAATTGATGCCGCCCAGAACCCGGCAGAAGGCTATATGCTTTTGAAGGAGCTTGAAAAGAAGCGTGTCATTATAAAAAAAGCGGTGGTAAAAGAGGTTGTACCTTCAACAAACATAGATTATAATTTTTGTGTTGTTGCCACGGTGGATCACCCGTCAGGAAGCATTGAGTGTCATATCCATACCAGAAATTGGCGAAATGAAGAAGATATCGACAGTATTGCAAAGTTAAAACCAGGTGATACTATCCATGTAGTGGGTGTTTTTAAACGATTTTTAAAATTGTTAGGACAGCAATACGTTGTAGAGATAGTAGAGGCTAACATTTCAAAGGTAAAACAATGATGATGGGTATATAGAAGCGCATTGCTATGCGGTCAAATGGGATGAACATATTGCAAACCTCAACCTTCATGCCTTTCCTTATATAAGGATGGGGGACAATGCTCCCCTCGCCTTGCGAAGGAGAGAGGCCGGGGTGAGGTTAATGATTTTACTTTTCAGGAGGATGGATCGTTATGGAGTCGTACATTCAGCGGTTATTTGCCGAACGGATAGGTGGAAAAAATTTTGGGAAAGAAGACAAAATTTATAAATTTGAAAAGATCAAAATGGCAAAGCGCGAGGCACTGAAAAATAATCCTGGCAGGGAACTGATTGATTTAGGTGTTGGCGAGCCTGATGAGAAGGCATTTGATATAGTTATAGAAACGTTATGTAAAGAAGCCTATAAGCCTGAAAACAGAGGCTATGCTGATAACGGCATACCTGAATTTAAATATGCTGTTAGTAACTATTTAAAGCAGGTTTTTGATGTTGATGGCATTGACCCGGAAACCGAGGTCAATCATGCTATTGGTTCAAAATCAGCACTTGCCATGTTGCCCTCTGCTTTTATTAATCCTGGTGATGTATGTCTTATGACGGTACCCGGCTATCCTGTTTTTGGAACACATGCACAGTGGTACGGCGGCGAGGTGTATGCTCTGCCATTGCTCAAGCAGAATAATTTTTTACCGGATATCTATGCTATACCTGACAATATTGTAAAGAGAGCCAGAGTCATTGTTATTAATTATCCTAACAATCCAACCGGTGCTGTGGCAACAGAAGATTTTTATAAAGAGGTTATAGAATTTGCATTAAAAAATAGTATTGTGGTAGTGCAGGATGCTGCCTATGCAGCGTTAACCTATGATGGCAAACCGCTGTCATTTTTACACATTCCCGGTGCAAAAGAGGTGGGAGTTGAAATACATTCGCTTTCAAAAGCATTTAATATGACGGGATGGCGTATGGCATTTGTTGCTGGCAACAGTCTTGTGGTAAAAGCATTTGCTACTGTCAAAGATAATTATGATTCGGGTCAATTTAAGGCAATTCAAAAGGCATCTATAACAGCGCTGGAACATCCTGAACTTACTGAAAAAATTAAAGCAAAATATAAACGCCGATTAGTATCGCTTGCCAGAACATTACAGCGATTAGGGTTTGACGCGCACATGCCGGGCGGCACCTTTTATCTTTATGTTGAGGTTCCCGGACGAACAAAAAATGGAATTGTTTTTGACAATGCTGAAGCTTTTTCACAATATTTGATTAAAGAGTGCCTGATATCGTCAGTGCCATGGGATGATGCCGGCCATTTTGTGCGGTTTTCGGCAACATTTGAGGCAAAGGATGAGAAGGATGAGCAAAGGATTTTACAGGAAGTAGAAAACAGATTAGGAGCACTTGCATTTGAATTTTAAGCATGGATTGTTAACCATGAAAAGGAAAACATTAACAATGAGCATCTGTTTGATAGTTATTGTTATAGTGCTCTGTTCTGGCATATATAGATTTTTTTTCTCACAATCGCACAGGGATACCATTACAGCACCAATAAGCGATCCTGTATGCATCTATCGTTTAGATAAAGAATATCCGTTTATTCAAGCAAAAACTCGCGATGATGCCTTCTTTGGATTGGGCTTTGCTCATGCACGTGATAGATTAAGGCAGATTGAGTTTTTACGGATTATGGCACATGGCACATCTGTCCATAACGGTATTTCTCATTATGAGGCAATCGATAAGCTTGTTCTGGCGGTGGGGTTGCATAAAAAAGCTGCAACAATTACCAGGGAACTATCGCCCACCTATAAAAATTATTTACAACGGTATGTCGATGGCATCAACACCTATAAAGAAAAATGGGCAGTTGGGAATGCATCACAACCATGGGAGGTTGCGGATGTTGTGCGCATATCCCTGTTCCTTGAATTTGCCAATGCATTTTTAACAAATACCGAGCTGTTTTTCCCCGTTCATGATGGTGACTATCCATTGATGAGTCGTGAAATTCACAATAAAAAAATTGCTCGCAGTTATTCCCCTGATGATGATACAATAATCAGACAGATAAAAAAACTACGAAATGCACTTGCCTCACTTTTTGGGCTGTATGGTTCGTATGACAGGGGATTTGCTATTGCATTACCAGCGCGTGTCATGGATACTGATAATGCTACACTATGTTTGAGCTATGAACACAGCATTTCTATATACCCCTTAATCTATCCGGTTATTATACAAATTGAAAAAAATACAATTCAGGGTTATACCTTTGCAGGATTGCCATATATTATTGCAGGGGAAACGGATGCTGTGCGCTTTGCATCATTTTCTGTGATGGCTGATACACAGATTTTTTGCAAGCACCCCACGCGAACAAACAATACCATTGTTTATTATCAAAGTGCAACAGGCTATAAAGAGTTTTTGAAAGAACAATCATTAAACTATGTGTCACGATTTACTGATACTGGCGCGGTTATATCGGATGCATTTGAAGAATCAGTAAAAGATACCGTTATTGCACTTGCCTATATAAGTCCAGAGAAGGGATATTTTAATGCAATGCTTGATGCACCATTTGCGACGTCCTGCAATGATTATATCAATACTGTAAAAGACTATAAGGGTCAACCAAGAATTTTTGTAGTTCAGGATGGGGTGACCTCTTTTCAGATAATCGCAGGCAATACCATAACAGATAATGATAGCCCTGTGCTTGCAACACCACAAAAAGCGCTGATTGCAAAAACGGTAGCCAACCTTTTTGATGTTCAACAGATGGATATGCTTGTAGCAGGCAGTGAAATGATAGAGAATCCATCATTTGCTGTCCAGAAAATGATGGCATTTAATAATCTGATGCGATTAAAAACTATACAGGATGCCATGTCACAGGTTGCTATCTACCGGAATAATGATGTTGCATCATTGCTTACTGATATTAAATATCCTGCTGCACAGCAATACCTGTCTATAATGAACAATCTTCTGGGAAAAATGCCCATTACATCGGCTAAATTGGCAAACATTTATTTTCAGGAGTGGAATTTTACCATGGACAAAGACTATGTAGCGCCTACATTGTATAATGCCATCATAACATCGCTTGTTAAAGAAACATTTACCGATGAACTCCCGTATACTGTAGGTGATATGTTGCAGTATTATATGATCTTTGAACCAGAATTTTTAAGGATTTTTCAGGAGGATAAATCACCCTATTTTGATGATACTGCTACTGTGGGAAAACTGGAATCACGTGACCTTATCTTTGACAGGGCGTTTTTGCATTCTTTAAATTATTTTAACTATACTATTGGACCATATATTGATACATGGCGATGGGGTAAAGTTAATAGGGGGATAGTTGATGATAAAACGCAGGGTTCAAATGTAGTGAACAGAGTGAAGAAAAAGAAGACCATATCATTAAGCGGCTTTGATAATACTGTTTTCAGGAATTTGATCAAAAGGCAGGATTATAGTATCGATAGCATTACTGTATGTGCATCGTATATGGATGAAAACACACACCGGATGACAGCATTGATTAGTCCCGTTATGGATGTGATGCCATCCTATTATACCGATATTAATGCCAATACTTTTTTTACCATCAATGTCAATAATAAGCACGATCTTTTTACCATTAACCCTGTTAAATAAATTTTGGTAGAGGCACACAACACGGTTGCAGTATGAGATGTTGTTTGAGTATGTATTGAGCTGTGCATGCATGAAGCGCAATGAAAGGACAAAAAATATTTATACTATGCCTGTGGAGCTGAAGGGAGTCGAACCCTCGGCCTCTAGAGTGCGATTCTAGCGCTCTCCCAGCTGAGCTACAGCCCCAAAAGAATATATAGTATATTAATCATGGAAGGGTAAATCATGTTTTTCGTCAATAGATTTTTTAGTGGCAGGTATGGGTATAAAAGGATTTCATCATGGTGCCACAGCTCCTGGTGAAGACAAAAAATATTTTCATAACCTTATCATAGAGCAATTTTTATGAAAGTATGCTTATAATAACTATGCGTTTCCAATGGAAATATTTCGTATAAATCCGTTTCATTGTTGCGGATAGTATCGTTATGAATTGATGAATTGTTTGCAGAACTTTTAAAAAATGAAAGGCCATCCGGTAGATAATGAAATATCATTGTATTTTTTTATGGATACTAACATTTGGTAGTACAACTACCAGAATTGCAAGAGGAGAAATATGATGGATGCGGTAATAGATTTTTTTGCAAAAATACTTTCATATTGTGTTCAGTTTATTAATCGGGTTGCTGATCTTCTTCTGCGATTGTATGAATATTGCATTGGTATCTTCCGCGAGCTTGAAATTTTTGAAAAATGTATTATTATAGTATCAATTGTTTCTCTGGTTATCCCCGTTTTGCCTATAGCGCGTTTTTATATCTTTGAAAGCTGGTATTATGTCAATAATCCGCTTGCCATATACTTTATCGGGATTATCATTATCATGGTTGTTTCTGCTCTATGGCAAAAATTCTGGATTTTACTGGCACGACTACTCATAATACTGTATTACTGTGCATGGATAATCTATCTCCCTATTGGCAATTGTATCACAAAAGCGCGACCATATGAGCTGGCATATGGATATTACTGTAATATTGTTGTTTCAGTTGTCTATATAGTTTTATGTGTGCTATCGCTTATTAATAGCAGGCGATAGCAACCCTTCATTGTTCTACATCGTCAATTTTTGGCACAGGCAGGATTGGTATTCCTTCGTCAAGGAGCTCTTCCATATCTTCACGGGATGCAGTTCCATAAATGTTTCGTTCCTCTTCAATGCCATAGTATATGGCACGGGCAATCTCGGGGAACTCATTACCAACATTTTCAAAATGTTGTTTTATGTATGATTCGACCATCCGTATCATCTCAAAAAAAGATGGCTGTTTTTTATCTGAAAATGAATTTTTTGTTTGTATGGAACATCCGGTGAAAAGTCTTTTAATTTCACGCGAATTGCATAAAGGACATTCCACAAGACCAGCATTCAATTGTTTGTCAAACGCATCATAATCTTTAAAATATCCTTCAAATAGGTGGCCATTGGCACATTGTAAATCAAAGCTTATCATATCAACTCACTTCATTAATAATAACTATCTGGCAACAATTGTAATAGTTTTTCAATTACATTTCAAAAAAAATATATAATTGTGATAGAGGCAATTATTCAAAAGTTGATTGGGCAGTTGCATAATGTCAAGAAAGATAGTTATATAAAATAGTAGCAAAGTACATCATTTGTATCGCCATAACTCTAAACCATGGCAAAAAAATCAAAAAGTAAAAATGAGGAATACGTAATATTATTTTATAATTGAGACCTCTGAACAAATCTTTAAAAAAATGCTTGCAATAGAAAAATAAGAGACATAATACGAACAGGTAATCTTATACGGGAGGGGGAGACCAATGCAACCAAGTTTTTTTGATTATGCCATGCAAAGCAAAGGTGGGAAGAAGACGGATGCATTTTTAGCAAAGATGAAACAAAATATTCCCTTTGATGAGATAGAGAAGAAACTGATAGAGGTGGGAATCTATAAG
>Ga0208198_1002004_pt1 | contig 16353 bp, 29 predicted proteins | sample AD_JPNTR2_MetaG_FD_184446 | JGI IMG/M metagenome (GOLD analysis project Ga0208198, IMG submission 184446) | Active sludge microbial communities of municipal wastewater-treating anaerobic digesters from Japan - AD_JPNTR2_MetaG (SPAdes) (version 2) | ecosystem: Engineered > Bioreactor > Anaerobic... | reverse complement strand
AGAACTTGAAAAGAGAGGGGAAGAACTCGCACAACAACTTGCAGATATTGAAAAAGAAGAATATATTATTCAGCAATTTACAAAGAAAAAAATTGATGAATGCGAAAAACGAATCAATAGTTTATTTTCAATCGTGAAATTTAAACTATTTGATTATACGATAGATGGAAATGAGATAGAAACGTGTATTCCTCTTGTCAATGGTATTCCTTATGGAGTAGCTAATAATGCCGGGCAAGTAAATGCCGGATTGGATATTATTAAAACTCTACAGAGATTCTATGGCATTCAATTGCCTATTTTCTGCGATGGAGCTGAATCAGTAAATCATTATATTGAAATGGATTGTCAAATGATTTTCTTAAAGGTTACTTTAGATAAAACATTAACACTTAAAAATTAATACTATGTATATATTTATTATTATTCTTATTTCATTAATTGCAATGTGGCTTGGAATTACTAATTTAAAGCAACTTGGAGAAAATGAGAAATTGAAATACGAAAATAATCGTCTCAAAATGGAGAACAAATCCTTAATGGAAAATATCAGTAAATTGTGTAATAACGAATTTAAAACACACTATGATTACAGAAATTGAAAAGCGCTTAAATATAAGCGCAGATGAAATTTTAGGGAATAACAGAAAAATGGATGTATCAATTGTCAGGCAATTGTATTGGAAACTATTGAAAGAAAAAAAAGGATTTAGTTACAGTGAAATTGCACGATTGAATGGGAGAGACCATTCAACTATAGTTTATGGGATTAAAAGGGTCAATGGGTTTCTCGAAATGAGAGATAAAGAAACAATTGATTTGTGGAACAAAATAAAGGATATTGAAATTTTGATGAAGAGATGAAAAAAATCACTATTCAAGCAAGAGAATTAGTAGAAATGGATTAGCATTAGTAATAGAAGAAACAAATCAAAAAATAAAAAAAAGACACAGTAATTAATAATCAAAATTTTTAAAAATATGGAAAAAGAAAATGAATTGGCTGTTCGTCAGCAACAAAATGTAACAACGTTTAGCTTTTTTAATAAAGAGCAATTTGAAACAATGCAGAGAGTTTGTAAGTTATTTGCAAGCTCAGAGCTTGTTCCTGAAATGTACAGAGCATCTGAAAAGAACCCGCTTGAAAAAGCAATGGCAAATTGCATGATTGCAGTTGAAATTTCAATGCGTATAGGCGCAAGTCCTTTGATGGTCATGCAAAATATGACACCTATCTACGGTAAACCGTCGTGGTCTTCAAAGTTCCTTATTTCAACAGTAAATACATGCGGTCGGTTTAACCCGCTCCAATTCCGTTTTACCGAAAAGGGAATGCTTGGAAAGGTAGATTATACAGAATATGAAAAAGTGTGGGATAAGACTTTGTATGGAGGAAAGGGTGGATATAAAAACATTGCAAAAACAGCCACATTCGATGGAACAAAAATCATGGACATTGAATGTGTTGCATTTACAACTGCAAAAGGTTCTGACAAAGTGTTAGAATCAAGCCCAGTATCAATAAGAATGGCTATTCAGGAGGGATGGTACACAAAAGCAGGGTCTAAATGGCCAACAATGACAAAACAAATGTTAATGTACCGTGCTGCATCTTTTTGGACAAATGTTTATGCTCCTGAATTATCAATGGGTATGAAAACAGAAGAGGAAATTCGTGATGTTATGGATATTGATTATGAAGATGTAACGAATCAACCTCAATCTCAACCTCAAAAACAAAAAGAATATCCTACAGAAAACAAAGAAAAGGAAATACTCGACATGAGCGAAGAAGAAGAATCTACAGATGATGTTTTCTATGAAACAAGCGAAGAAGAACCAGACAGCAACGCCGAACAAACTTCTGAACCACAACCGGAGAAGGTGGAAAATTCAAAAGAAACTCCTACAGAAAATAAGGAGTACAAGAAAAAGAACGTAGAAAACAAATTGTTTAACGCCCCTGATTTTTAAAGTAAATATGAAGCTGCATATCTTAGGTTCAAGTAGCGCCGGTAACTGTTACGTATTTGACAACGGCAAGGAAGCATTAGTCATTGAATGCGGAGTAGCTTTTAAAGAAGTGAAGAAAGCCGTTTCATTTGATATATCGAGAATAGTTGGAGTATTAATATCACATGAACACAAAGACCATGCAGCTTATGTTGAAGATTTTTTGAAAATGAGAATAAATTGTTATTCTTCTGAAGGTACAATCAGGAAATTGATTGAAAGAAATAATACAAATGATTCCAATAAAAAACAATTTAAACTCATAAATGAATATAAGAAAATTGGTAATTTTAGAATTAAAAGTTTTAAAGTCGTTCACAATGCAGAAGAACCAATAGGATTTCTTATATATCATAAAGAAATGGGGACTGTACTTTTTGCTACGGATTGTAATAGTATTGATTTTAAATTTAAGAATCTGAATAATATCCTGATTGAGTGCAATCACTCAATCAGGATTATAACCAGCAATCTGAAAAAAGGACTGATTACAGAAGCCGAAAGCGTGCGTATCTTAAGAAATCACATGTCCATTGAAACATGTATGCAAACACTGAAAGAAAATGATTTGAGAAATGTAAATAACATAGTACTTATTCATCTTTCAGAAAAAAATTCAAACGCAAAAGAATTTCAAAAGGAAGTTCAAATTGCTACTTGTAAAAACGTCTTGATTGCAGAAAAAAATATGACTATCGAGTTAAATAAAATGCCTTTTTAAAATTAATTGTAAATCATAAAAACATGAAAAATAAAATTTATCTTACAATAGGAAAATATATTTCCGTAGGTAGCATGGAAGAACGCCTAAACAATATGGCAATACTTAAAATAGGAGATAAACATGTTACCATCAAAAATTTGAAAGATGGACTGTTCTACTCCTATAGTTATCAATCGGGAGTTTTATGCCTTCTCCTGAAAAAGTGGTGGCATTATTATCCGGCATTAATGATAGAAGCCATCAGAAAATTCTTACGAGTACAGAAATTTTTAAATCATTAAAATATAAAGAAATGGAATACGATAATATCATTGCCATTGTACCGAATATTAAAGAGTGTGGTGTGGCTTATTTAAAAACAGAAACCAAACAATTAGAAACAACATCGCTCGCATTCCCAATGTTACTTGATTATCTATTTCATGTAAAATTGATAAATGAAGACTCGGAAGAATCTTTGATAGTGGTTGTAAAAATTGATGGTTTAAATAGAGAAAACATTTTAAAAGTAAATGACTTAAATTCAAAAATTGCATACGTATTTAATGCTGGACAAATTTACGAAACCGGTATGAAAATCATTGAAATGTGCGAAGATTGTTGTATAAAGGTAGTTAAATATAATACTTATGAGAATAATTGGGATGGAGAAAACGGTGGAATTTCCTGTGAGGAGCTTTACAAGTTGACAGGAATAGTCGGGGAAACAAATCAAATATCTCGTAATGCTGCTTTGTTAGCTTGGAAATGGGCAGGACTATAAGATTGAATTTACTATGAAAATAAAACATTTAAAATTTAACATTATGGAAAGAAAAGAAAAAAGTTTGCTCCCTTTTGAATATGACGAATATATGGAAGTGGATAAATGGATAAATGAAATTCCGTTTATTAAATTTCCATCTGATTGGGAAATAAAAGTAATACCACCATTTGCTGGTGCTGTAATTAGATTTATGGTAAAAAAGGGTGATGCATATGTAAGTGTATATCTTGATTGTTATGATTTTTTAGGTTGCTGTGGACAGCCTTATTGGGAGGTTTATCCATACAATAATGATGTATATCGCTGTGCACTCAATGAAACAGATAAATTATTACAAGCTATTCAAGAAAGTATTGATCAAAATATGATAATCATAAATGCTACGGAGAATTAAAAGATTACATTGAAGAAAACATGGACGTTTTAAACAATGAAATAAAATAAACTATTATGGCGAGGCCTTTAAAAAATGGTTTAGATTATTTTCCTCTTGATGTTGATATTTTCGAAGATGAAAAGACACTTCCGGTATCAAGCGAGTTTGGGGCAAAAGGAGAATGCATTATTATCAGGATTCTTTGTGCGATATACCGTAATGGTTATTTTATAGAGTATTCTGATGCTTTTATATTCAAAATTGCCAAACAAGCTAATGTACCTTATGATTTTGTTAAAGAAGTTATCTCCGGGTTGGTAAAATGGGAATTTTTCGATAAATCTATGTTTGATTCGTTTGGTGTTTTAACCAGTTACGGAATACAAAAAAGGTGGAAAGAAGCAACAAAAAGAAGAATTAAAATAGATAATTTGCCATATTGGCTTTTAGAAACAAAAAAAGAGTTTTCGTCAACAGAAAATATCTTAAATCAATCAGAAACTACACAGAAGAAAAGAAATAATATTAAATTAAACAATAAAGAAAAAGAAGAAAAAAAAGAAGATAACAAAGATTTTTATTTCCTAAATGAAATTGAAGATAAAATGCTTTCAGAGGAGCATTGGATGGAGGTGTTTTGTATGAATAATTATATTTCACTACAAGAACTCGAAAAGAAAATAAAAGAATTTGTAAAGAAATTGGAAAATGAAAATTGCGTGGGGAAAAACAGACAAGATTTGTTTATATATTTTTCAAACTGGTATAGAAATGGAACTCAACAACAAGAAAGTAACAAAAGAAAATCTAATATCTCAAATCCAGATGACAAAGACTTATTCTGCGGTCTCAACAAAGGCATTTAAGGAAAAGATTTATGAAATTTGTCCTGAATTTAAGGTAGATAAATTCAATAAGAATGTATTAAATGATATATTCCTTTATATAAATGGAGAAGGGAATTTAGACAGTAGTAAGGGGATATTGCTTTGGGGTAATATAGGTACAGGCAAGTCAACATTGTTAAAAATTATTGCAGAGACTATGAGGATACAGGGAAGAGGTTTTAAAGTTGTAAATTGTCCTTTTTTAGCAGCAGAATACTCGAACAATGGCATGGAAGCACTTAATGAATCGACGTGGAATACTGTTCAGCATGGTGCAAGCAGACCTTTATATCGTGGATTTGATGAACTCGGAAGAGAACCTATACCTTCACGATATTACGGTAATGAAATGAATGTAATGCAATATGTATTGCATTGCAGATATGATTTCAGGCAGACAGTGAAAACATTCGCTACCACAAATTTACGACCAGAAGCTATTGCAAACATGTATGGCGAGTATATCTTTGATAGAATTGGTGAAATGTGTAATTTTATCGAACTAAGAGGAGAAAGTAGAAGAAAATAAGGGAATAAACGGGTCGCCGCTATGCGCTGGCTGGGCATTATTAACCACAAAAATTTAAACGAATGAACGAACTTATTTTAAATAAGATTTTTAATGAGGATTGTTTAATTACTATGAGCCGAATTGAAAGCGGAACAGTAGATTTAATTTTGCAAGACCCACCATACGGAACAACGGCAAATGATTGGGATAAATTACCTGACCTAAATACAATGTGGAAAGAATGGAATAGAATAATAAAACCTAACGGGGCGATAATTATGACTGCTTCACAACCATTTACAACTGATTTAATAATGAGCAACCGAAAGGATTTTAGGTATTGTTTAGTTTGGGATAAAATGCGAAGTTGTGGTAGTATGCTGTGTAATGTAATGCCCTTAAAATATCACGAGGATATTGTTATCTTTTATAAAGAAAAACCAACATACAACCCCCAAATGGAAAGAGGGCAAAGATTAAGAAAGGCAAGCGGTGGGAATAGTGATAATTATGGAAGTATAAAAATAGTAAGGAAAGAAAATGACCAATATTACCCTAAATCAATTATATCAATAAAGGCTTGCCATAATATGACAGGCAAATTTCATCCAACTGAAAAACCGATTGACTTAATGAGATATTTGATAAGGACTTACAGCAATGAAAACGAAACAGTATTTGATGGATATGCTGGAAGTGGCACAACTGCTCACGCCTGTATATTGGAAAAAAGGAATTTTATTTGTAGTGAATTGCACGAACCATATTTTAAATATGCAAAACAAAGGATTGATAATGAACGAATGCAAGCCAAACTGTTTTGAAAAATAAACATTAAAAATTAACATTATGAGAGCTTATATCGGGTCGCCGCTATGCGCTGGCTGGGCATTATTAACCACAAAAATTTAAACGAATGAACGAACAAATAAGATTATTGAAAGGAGATTGTTTGGAGTTGATGAAGGATATACCCGACAAGAGTATAGATGCAATCATCTGCGATTTACCTTATGGAACAACTGCTTGTAAGTGGGATGCTGTAATTCCTTTTGAGCCACTTTGGGAGCAATATGAAAGAATTATTAAAGACAATGGTGCAATAGTGCTAACCGCAAGTCAACCATTTACCACAATGCTAATAAACTCTAATATTAAATTATTCAAATATTGTTGGGTATGGGAAAAGGAACAAGGTGTAAATTTTCTTATGGCTAAAAAACAACCTTTGAAAGTACATGAAGATATTTGTGTATTCTATAAAAAGCAGTGCACATACAATCCGCAAATGACAATGGGTAAACCGTATATAAGTGGTAAAGGTGACAGCGGAGAAGTAACAGGAAGAGTTAAAAAGGTACAGACCAAAAACAATGGCACAAGATACCCTAGAAGCGTCATTCAGTTCAAGAGGGAAACTGGTTTACATCCCACGCAAAAACCCGTTGAATTATGTGAATACCTAATCAAGACTTACACAAACGAAGGAGAACTTGTTTTAGACAATGCTATGGGCAGCGGAACGACAGGTATAGCGTGCCTAAACACTAATAGGCGATTTATAGGCATTGAAAAAGACGATAAATATTTTGAAATAGCAAGTAACAGAATCAAAAATCATATAAACAAAGACTTACAAGAGAAAATGAATACAGAACAAAACTTTAATAGTGCACTCCACCCCGACATTGCAGCAATGCAATGTTATGCACAGCCTTCTATCCAATTGTTCAATTGCGACAATAGAATTTTGATGCAAACATTAGCTGATGAAAGTATTGATGTTATATGCATAGACCCTCCTTATTTATATTTAAAAAATCAAAAGTTAGAACGAGTATTTGACGAACAAAAGTTTTTTGAAGAATGTAAACGATTATTAACTAAGAATGGATTTATAGTGATGTTTGGGAGGGGTACTTCATTTTATCGTTGGAATACAATTTTATACAATTTAGGATTTACATTTAAGGAAGAAATTGTATGGGATAAAAGTTACTGCACATCGCCATTGATGGCAATAAGCAGAGTACACGAAACAATCTCCATTTTTACTAAAGGAAAAGGAACTATTAATAAGGTGAAAGTGCCTTATTTGGAGATGAAAGGGCATGATTTGGATGCTATTATAACAGACATAAAACGGCTTAAAACAACGTTTAAAAATACGAAGTCTTTAGATGCTGTTTTGGCATTTTTAGAAAATAAAAAAATAGAAAGAGTCGAAGATCGAGTACATAATTATAAATACAATGTTGTGGCAAGTCCTAAGTTGAAGAATGGAGATCGATGTGTGTATGTTGTATCTAATATTATTGATGGACAAAACGAAAAATCTATAATCAAACAAGTTCGTGACCATTACAATACAATACACCCCACCCAAAAGCCAGTTCGGTTATTAGAAAGACTATTAGCTTTAGTAATTCCAAAAGATAAAGAACCAAAAGAAATTGTTGTTGCTGATTTTTTCGGAGGTTCATTCAGTACAATGGAAGCGGTATATAATATGGGAATGCAAGGTATAGCCTGTGAAATTGATAAAGAGTATTTTGAAGCAGGGAAAAAACGAATTGAAAGTTTGCCACCTCGTCAAGCAGTGTTGTTTGAGTAGGTTGTGCATAACGGTTTGCGTATATGAGAAGTGGCACTTGTAGAATGTTGAAATTTAGCACAAATGTTTCTGTGCCATTTCTTATATACGCTGTTACCTGCTGGTGCGGATTATTTAGCAGGATTTTGATTTGAAAACGAATAGAAAATTTAAAAAGTTTTAGAGTATGAAATATATGGGAAGTAAAAATCGGATAGCAAAATTTATTCTGCCGATTATGTTAAAAGAAGCAAATGAAAAAGGGATTACTACTTGGGTAGAACCTTTTGTTGGTGGGGCAAATATGATAGATAAAGTTCCAAACAATTTTCAAAGGATTGGAATTGATTATAATCCGCACACTATTGAGGCTTTGATTGCAATACGTGATTTAGTTGATAAATTACCAAATGAAGTGACTGTTGAATACTATAATTCATTGAAAGGAACAGAACCTAACTCAATAACAAGTCTGATTAGATTCGGTGCATCATTTGGAGGTAAATTTGAAGCTGGTTTTGCAAGAGGTAAAACAAATAAAGGCGTAATGCGAAATTATTGGCATGAAACTATTAGGAATGCACAAAAACAAAGTCCTAAATTACAAGGTGTACAGTTGATTCACGGAAGCTACGACGAGTATTCGGACTTTGAAAATTGTTTGATTTATTGTGACCCACCATACGAAGGCACTACTTCATATAAAACAGGTGCTTTTGACCACACTAAATTTTGGGATTGGTGCAGAAAGATGAGTGAAAAGAATTTAGTATTTGTAAGTGAATACAAAGCACCTGACGATTTCATTTGCGTATGGGAGGGAGAAGTAAAAACAAATTTTGCAAGTCAAAGAGATGAAGCTACACATAAAGCGGTAGAAAAACTTTTTAAATTTTCTCCCGCAAATGTTTAATAGTGGCAGTATCGTAGCACTTGTAGGTAACGGTAAAGTATAACCGTTCGGGCGTGAATTAAAGATTAACCTTCAAAATATAATTGAATTATGAGTAAGCAAAAACTTTCAAAAAAAGTACAAGCCAAGCCTGACGGTTATACATTGTTAGGCACACGTGCTAAAGTGCGTATGTGGCAAATAAATAGTGTTTTAACTGGCACCCGATATAAGATTGAAGTAAAGAAATGGTATGGGTGGGTTCAGCCGTCAATTTCTTATTCAGAGGATGGGCAATTCTATTCTAAAGTAGAAGCTGATAAGTGGTTTGATTACCTATCAGGAAATAAGGATAGAAAGAAATTGATTTGGGAAGATTATAAAAATAGATTGTTAAAATAAAATTATAAAAATCAGCAATTAACGTTATTTTAAAATTAAAAAATATGAGAGAAATAAAATTTAGAGGAAAAGTAGAAGGAATCAATAAATGGGTTTTCGGTTCTCTTATAGTAGAAGGGGGCAAATATTACATTTCATGGACATTTCGTGATAAATTCTATGGTTATAAAGAAGTTAAACAAGGAACAGTTGGGCAATATACTGGTCTTAAAGACAAGAATAAGAATGAAATATATGAGGGTGATATCCTTTATATCAGAGACAATAATTATGTTATACATTATAGCGTGCAGTGGGGCGGATTTATGTGCGTTAGTTTGAATGATTATGAAAATTTTTTGGCAGAGGGCGAGCCGATTAATGAGGAAATTTATAGATATGATAATGATGAGGCTATAGTTTCAATTAAAGTAGGAAATATTCATGATGATTATAATAATATGAAAAATGAGGGATAAAAAATACAAAATGAATATAGGATTGGTAGATAAGGCAACTTGTTTGTGGCTGAAAAACTTACCGAAACTGCAACCGACAAACATTGTAGAGGGTAGGGAGCAAAGAATTTGGAAAATGCCTCCTGGACCAGACCGATGGAAAGAACGCAGCCGAACATTTGAAGGAATTGCAAAGGCGATGGCAGAACAATGGGGATCATTGGGGAATTAAAATAAAGGTTATCACGCTAACTTGCCATTAAATAAGAGGTTGGTTTATTTAATCTTAAAATAATAAAGTTATGAAAGCAATTTGTACAAAATGTTTAAACGTGATCGAGTTCCGGTTTACGAGGGGTAACCGGTTAAAAGATTTTGTATGTTCCTGCCGGGCGAGGGCATTTCGTCCTCTTAAGTTTGATTATGAAACTTCTGAGTCCTTTAATTATGCGAGGAATATTTACAAGGCAGAGGTAAACGGAGAGATCAGAAGGTTTGAAAGAGTGGATGGGAAATTTGTGGAGTTTGTTTGCTCTGGAAGCCCAAATGTTAATAATTCGACAAGCGGATGAAGGCTACGACAGAATTGGGAAGCATTATGTAAAAAGTGCCATGCGATTAAGAGTGCAAAGGATAAAAAATATTTCAGAAGAGATAATGAGAGTTCTAATTGCATGTGAATTTTCGGGGATAATAAGAGACGCCTTTCTTGAGCGCGGACATAATGCAATTTCATGCGATTTATTGCCAACAGAAAGACCGGGGCCGCATTATCAGGGAAATGTATTTGATATACTGTACAATGGATGGGATTTATTAATTGCACATCCGCCATGCACCCATTTGGCTGTGAGTGGTGATGGCAACTCAATGGGGATGTTTGATAGAAGCACAGACGTAGCCATATTGAAGATTAATAAAAGTAACTATAAACAAATAAATCTTAACGGCATGACAAACACATCATCACGCAAAAACTATGACGATATTCCCGCTGAACTGACACTGAGGGAAAAAGTAAGAACAATCAGAGAAAAGGCTTTAAAGCTGAAATTCAAAAGTCCTGATATATCGAAAATGATTCAGGTAAGAGTGCCTCGTGAGAGTGCAATATATTTTGTGAAGAATGAAAAAGGAGTTACAAGAGTAAAAGAAAGGATTGCCAGGAATTATCCTAATCAAAACGTGGAAATAAAGGTTATTTACCCTAAAAACAAATAAAAATGAAACAGTTTGTGCTGAATATATTAAGTAGAATAATTTCAACAAAATTTTTGATGAAATTGTTATTGTATAAAATTTATAAAGACAATGGTGTGTTTCGTCATAATGTTGTAATTAATTATATTAAGTTATATAATGAAATGTTTTTAAATGAGATGTTATGAAAAAGATTGAAAAATATTCAGTATTGCAAAGAAATGGGATTTCATATGTTTTAAAGATTTACGAAGGGGATCGTCCTTCTTCATGGGATATGCCAAATTTTATGGGTACTGGTAAAGCTCTTGCAGGAATCCTTAAAAAAGGAGAAACTCTAGAAGAATGGTTAAAACGTAAAGAAAAACGTTTAAAAAACATTAAGAAATATGGAGAAAATTGAAATACTTGACAAAATTGTTCGTATCATCTGTGATGGCGAAAATGTGTCTTATAATGATTTTAAACAAAATCATAAAGACAAACACGAAACTTATGTATTAATTCGTCAATTAGTTTTTTATTTTGCTCGTGAACGTTACGGAATGAAGTTTAGCATAATAGGATATTATTTTCATAAAAATCATGCTACTGTAATGTATGGTGTTAAAAAAGTAAAAGAACAGATGGAATTATACAAAAGTTTTAGAGAAAAAGTAAACAGATATATTGAAAGTCTGAAATTAATGGAACAAACAACAGATTGTAAAAGATATAATGGTTTAATACAAAAAATAAAAGATATTTTGGGGCCTTATCTTGATAAATCACGAGAAGTTACTGATGATGAATTATTAAATATTGTAAGTTCATTAAAAAAATTATAGAATATGAATCCATATGAATTCAAATTAATAAAAGGTGATACATGCTGGTACTGCGGAGTGTCATTAAATGATGCAAATCGTAGTGAAGACCATTTTTGGCCGGCCGCTTATGGGGGTCAATTAAAAATAAGTTGTTGTAAAGCCTGTAATACTTTGAAAGGTAATTTAACCCCAAATCAATTTATAAAGTTATTGAATGAACTGCGATCTCAATCTAAAGAAAATGGCTATAAATATTCTCGTATGATTAGGGCTACTTCTTCTTTATGGGAAAGAATAAAATATGAAGTTTAATTTAACAATTTATAAATATGTTAAAATCATTAAAAATACAAAACTTTCAAAGTCATAAGAATTCTTATTTAGAATTTCACCCGGGTGTTAACATTATTCTGGGTCCTTCCAATAGTGGTAAAACATCTATCATACGAGCCCTAAGATGGCTTATATGGAACAGACCACAAGGAGATAGTTTTAAAAGTTATTGGGGAGGAGACACTACAGTTAAACTTGAGACCAATGATGCTTCTGTGGAAAGATACAGATCAGATACAGTTAATTCATACTGTTTGAACAATTCTATAACTTATAAAGCGTTAAAAGCTGAAGTCCCAGAAGAAATTCGACGAGTTCTTAATATTGATGAAATTAATCTACAAAAACAGCTGGACCCTCATTTTTTATTAAGTAATACTCCAGGTGAGATAGCTCAATATTTTAATAAAATCGTAAATCTTGAAATTATAGATACCGCCACACAGCGTGTTAATTCTGTAATACGTGATATCTCACAAACGATAAACTTTAAGAAGTCTGAAAAAACAAGATTGGAAAATGAACTTAAACAGTTTGATTATTTGAAATCTTTTGAAAAAGATTTAGAACAAATAGAATTACTGGATAACCAATTGGAATCAATATCTTCACAAACAGAAGAACTGAATAACATTATACATTTAATAGAAAATATTGACAATGAACTTGACACTTTATCAGAATTATTGCCGGCAGAAAAATTAATTATGGATTTGATTTTATTCTTTGAGGACCTTAAAAAGGTTCAGGAAGAAAGTCAGATGATTAAATCAATTATGAATTCCATAATAGATATGGATGTTAAAATACAGGAAATAGAAAATATTACAGAAGCAGAGACGTACATAAATAACATACTTGATTTATATAAAGTAAAAAATGAAATCAGTAAACAATGTGACAGTTTATCATTATTAATTGAAATGATAGAAAAAGCAGAAAGTAATCTTGATAATGCTGTTTTAAAACTGTCAGAACTTGAAATAGAATTTGAGGAAAGAATGCCTGATATATGTCCTCTCTGCGGGTCTGTTTATAAACGTCAAAATACAAAGAATTAAAAATATGAAAAGATTAAACACAGTAAATAAAGTTCCTGATGCGATTTTAACATCAGACTGGCATCTAAGGGAAGATACTCCTATATGTCGTATTGATGATTTTGAACAAGCACAATGGAATAAAGTAAAATTTGTGTCACAGTTACAAAAACAATACAATTGTCCTGTATTACATGCCGGCGACTTGTTTCATCATTGGAAACCATCCCCATTTTTACTTACAAAAACTATTGAATATTTGCCGGCAGAGTTTTATACTGTTTTAGGTCAGCATGATATACCACAACACAATCTTGAACTTAAATATAAAAGTGGTGTTTATACATTATATAAAGCAGGTAAATTAACAATTTTATCATATTGTCATTTTGGTGAAGAACCATCAAAAGATAGTTTGAGTTTTGTTATAACTGGCAAGAAAATTCTTGTATGGCACCATTTAACATATCAGATAAAACCATTCCCAGATGCTAAATATGGGATGGCAACAGGTATATTAATGAAATATAAAGATTATGATTTGATTTTAACTGGGGATAATCATATTCCTTTTGTTGAAAAATATGAAAACAGAATTCTTGTTAATCCTGGTTCGCTGACACGTCAAACAGCCGCACAGATATCACATAAACCACGTGTATATTTGTGGTATGCTGAAACAAATTCCGTAGAACCTGTGTTTTTACCAATAGAAGAAGATGTGATTTCAAAAGAACATTTGGAAGAATCAGAAAAAAGAGATGAACGAATAATGGCTTTTGTGTCACGTCTTAACACAAATTGGAACATAGAATTGTCATTTGAAGACAATTTGGAATCATTGTTTACCTCAAATAATGTAAATCCAAAAATTAAAAGTATAATCTATAAAATTTTACAGCCATGACAAAAAATATTGATGAAAAAAAATTATTAGAACTTAAAAAGGAAATAGAAAATGTAAAGATGAAAATGTCCGAATATAGAGGGCAGAAACAGATGTTGTTAAAAGAATTGCAATCTAAATTTAATTGCAAAAATGTAGAGGAAGCTCAAAATAAACTCAATGAACTGTATAAAATTAAGCAGGATATTGAGGAAAAAATAGATGAAGCCATTAAACAATTAGAGAATAATTATGATATTGAATTATGAATAGAACAATACAGAACATAAGGCAGTATCTTGAACAAGAAAAGGGGAAAAAGAAACATGTTCTTGATACATTACAGCGTATTAAGGAAGAAGTAAGTGAACTTGAAGATTCTTTACATCTTCATGAGGAAGCTAGAGAAATAATTCGTATAGTAGGACAAAAAACACAGGAACAATTACAATTTCATATATCAGATTTAACTACAATGGCTCTTGAATCTGTGTTTGATGACCCATACAAATTAAAGGTTGAATTTGTCCAAAGAAGGAATAAGACTGAATGTGATTTGAAATTTGTAAATAAAAATCTAGAAATTGATCCTATGGAAGCGTCTGGAGTAGGAGTTATTGATATAGCATCTTTTGCTTTACGAGTAGCTCTGTGGAGTATTAAAAAACCTTCACCAAGAAATGTAATAATTCTTGATGAACCTTTTCGTCATTTAAGTACAAATTATCAACCACGAGCTTCTGAAATGGTATATGAATTATCAAAAAAACTGGGTATTCAGTTTATAATTGTAACTCATGAAAATGAATTAGCCAGAGAAGCTGATAGATTATTTGAGGTTTCAATACATAATGGAGTGTCAAAAATAAAATGTGATAACAATGAGTAAGTTGGTTGAATATATTGGAAACGGAGTTATTCGCATATTGCGGGTAGCTAATAAAGAAACACGACAGATTGAGAAGTTAAAGTTTGTGTGTGAAAATGATTACGAAAAATCAGTAATACTTGCTAAAAAATTCTGCAAACAAAATGACTATACTTTTATATCTTTAAATAAAAAGATATATCGAGCTTCAGTGGCTGTGGATAATATAGGATTACCTTTAAGAATAAATTTAAAATGACAATAGTCTAAAACCAAATCTTATAGAATGAATATTCTCGTTACCAAACCTTTGAAGGCTATATCCAATTTGGGTGCCATTTTTGGTAATATAATCTATACTAACTCCAGGGATAAATGTATGAATATTACCTCCTGCATTTATATTTATGTAAAAACTGTTAGAAGACTGTTTTACAATATTTTTTACCTGTACAATATGAGGAACGTAAATAATACTGTCTTTGTGTATGTTCAATATTACAGGATTATATACCCAAAATCTATCTATTAATCTGCCTTCAACTGTAAAGTTATAACTGACTTTGATATCTTTTCTATCTAATGTGTCAGAATAAAATTTTTTGATTGAATCACTTAATATTTGGGGTTTGGGCAAGGTGGTATCTTTGACATACACCACATCACCTTTAATCCATTGCGTGTCAATTCTGACAATAGGTGGTTTATTTGCCAACGCCTGAATAGAATCCCATGCGTCCTTTGGGACAAGGACGTAATTTTCAGGTGGACATACTTCACGTTTACACTCTCTCAGATAAATGATGTATAGGATTCCTATGATAAGGAGTCCTACCACACCACTTTTCCATAAATCCTTCATGCTTCTGTAATTTTCTTTTCAATCCATTTAAAAAATAATTCATGCAAGGACGTCCCTATTGCATAAGAGAACAATAGTTTGTTCCATGTGGTATCATTCCATATTAAAAATGGAATGCCTACAATAATTGCAATAATCAGCACTATGTAAACAGTCTTCCATTGCAGTCCCGTAACCTTATTCAACAGTTGCAGGAAATGCTTCTTTATCATATAAGATAAAGACATGAATATAACCAAATATGGAATATCTACATACTGCGATATTCCATTCCATGCGTTTTCAAACCATTCCATTCTACTTGTTCCGATTTGTTACATGTTCAATTGTAAAAACAAATAAACTAAAAACAGTCAATATACCAGCAATGGCGTTAGCCACTTCAGTCCTCTCAATGTTTGCAATTGCAAACAATCCTACGATTAACAACACCTTTGTAGTGCTGACTAATCTTTTTACTCCTTTATCACTCATAATTCTTTGATTTAAGGTTAAACATCAATATACTTTGCCATCAATGATTTTAAGGTTCGTAACATCAAATTTACCATCTTTATGTAATCTTATTCTTGCAAATCCATGACCCCATTTATTGTATGGTAACCAGAAAGGATGAAGATTACATAGACAACCTATTGTCCAGGTTGCACTTGTCTTATCCTGCAGGTTTGGTTCAACATATTCAGACACTCTATGGAAGTGTCCTGCAATGGCATTGCACTTCGTTTTAAGGTAAAGCCAGCGAGCAGGATGA
>Ga0208198_1002003_pt1 | contig 16368 bp, 11 predicted proteins | sample AD_JPNTR2_MetaG_FD_184446 | JGI IMG/M metagenome (GOLD analysis project Ga0208198, IMG submission 184446) | Active sludge microbial communities of municipal wastewater-treating anaerobic digesters from Japan - AD_JPNTR2_MetaG (SPAdes) (version 2) | ecosystem: Engineered > Bioreactor > Anaerobic... | reverse complement strand
TTTCCGTAAATATTTCGTCAAGGATATGCACGGCGAATTTCCCTTCCCGGAAGCGACGGCGACGACGGAAGTGCTGATTGCCGGAGAGGGCGGTGGCGCTCAGGCAAAAGTGCTGGTATCCGCGGCGCTTGTCGGTGGACTATATGACTTTTGCGTAGCTGGATTAGGTTTTTGGAAAGAAGTGGTCTCGACCTCGGTTTTTCGCTGGGGGGCTTTGCTGGCTGATAAATTAAAATGGGTTTTAAAGATTAATATCGGTGCGGCGGTAACCGGTCTGGGGTATATTGTAGGTTTACGCTATTCAGCGATCATCGCCAGCGGTTCATTTTTAGCCTGGTGGGTAATCGTGCCGATAGTGAGTTATGTCGCCGGACTTGGCGCCCAAACTCCGGATGCGATTTTCTTCGGTTATGTGCGGCCGATTGGAATTGGGGCAATCGCGGCCGCCGGTATTATCGGCATTCTAAAATCTTCTAAAATCATCGGCGGCGCTTTCAAATTAGCCGGTAAAGAACTATTCGGCGGCTCTAAAGGCGAGACTGTTGAAGAAACTTCCCGCACCCAGAAAGACATCCCGATGAAATGGGTCACGGTTTTTTTGGTTCTGACATTGATCTCCATCTTTTTCTTCTTTTTATTCGGTGTCCGGATTACGCTGAAACAGGCGATCGTCGGTTTACTAATCGTGGCAGTGATTTCATTTCTATTCACTACGGTTGCCGCCCGGGCGATTGCCATAGTCGGTACTAACCCGGTTTCCGGTATGACTCTTATGACGCTTTTGCTGTCATCATTTATTTTAGTAAAAGTCGGTCTGACCGGCGATCATGGCATGCTGGCGGCGCTCTTGATCGGCGGAGTAGTGTGCACAGCTTTATCTATGGCGGGTGGCTTTATCACTGACTTGAAGATTGGTTACTGGCTCGGTACTACGCCAATCAAGCAGGAGAGTTATAAATTTCTCGGTTCGCTTTTTTCGGCGGCTTCGGTCGGATTGGTAATTTTATTACTGAATAAAACTTTTGGTTTTGGTGGCGATTCGCCGCTTCAAGCCCCACAGGCTTCCGCGATGGCGGCCGTTATTAAACCATTGATGACCGGGGCGCAAGCACCTTGGGTTCTTTATTTAGCCGGAGTATTTTTGGCAATTATCCTGGAAATTATTCGTGTGCCGTCGTTAGCTTTCGCTCTCGGAATTTATTTGCCGATTCAGCTTAATACACCCCTGCTGTTCGGCGGCTTGATTGCCTATTTAGTTTCTAAAAGCACGAAGAATGAAGCCCTCGCCAAGGCACGTAGTGACCGCGGTACTCTCATCGCTTCCGGATTCATTGCTGGTGGCGCTATTATGGGAGTTGTTTCAGCCTTTATCATTTTTATTGGGCAAAATATTTTCGGCGACGGCTGGACGCTGGCGCACGGTATCGGTACTTCCCAATGGGCGGAGTCGGCTGGGGGCGAGATTCTCGGATTCGTGATGTTCGCCCTGCTGTTAGTTTATCTCTATTGGGATTCCTTGCGAGTCAAAGACAAATCTTGAGCATTACAAACTAATTTTTTAGTCAACGAGTAAAAAAAATAGCCCGATATTTAGTCGGGCTATTTTGTTTATTATTAAGATTATTGCTATTTCATTAAAACCATTTTCTTCACTTGGTGAAATTCACCGGCTTGAATCCGATAGAAATAAATTCCGGAGCCAATCTCACCGGCATTCCAGATCAGAGAATAGCATCCGGCTGGTTGAGTTTCATTCACCAGTCGGGCAATCTCACGACCGTTGATATCAAAAACTAATAAAGTTACCCGCGAATCTTCCGGCAACTCATAGCGCAAGGTTGTGGTCGGATTGAAAGGGTTGGGATAATTGTTATATAGCCGATATTCTGTGAGGACAGGTTTTAGCTGATTAATTGAAACGGTCACGATTGTAAAAGACCATGGATTAATATTGCTACCAGAAGCCCAAACCGTATCGCGATTACTATGAGCACAAACTTTCCAATAGTATTCTCCCGAAACTAGAGTATCAAGAGTTATCGAGGTATCAGCCACTGCATTGATCATAGTATCCAAAATCGCAAAACTACTGTCACGGCTCAAAGAAAAATCATAAGCTAACGTATCCTCACGATCCGGATCGCTACTCATACTCCAGCGGAATCTGCAAGCAGAAAAGTCTCCCGCCCAGTCGTTCTCCGGACTGACCAACTCAAATGCGGTTGGTGGATCATTAACCGGCGTTACGGTCAGTTGGACAGTGTCGGTGATAGTTAATGCATCCATAGTGGCGCGGAGATAAATGTATCCCACACCGTTCCAGTTTTTCGCCAGACTAACCGTAACTTCGTTGGATTCATTCAGCCAAACGCCAATGGCATTAGTATCGCTAGCGGCAGAAAATGTGACGGTTTTACCTTGCGGGGGCTGGCTGAAGACATTATCCAGATCGGTCAGATAAAAATCCGAAGTATCCTCGGGAACAGTCAAATCGGCTACCGGACCAACGACTTTGATCTCAATTGGACTGATATTGAAAGACCAGGGTGTTAGGTTACTTCCGGATCCCCAGACCGTATCTTTACGAGCGTTATAGGCGGCTACTTTCCAGTAATGATTTCCACCAGATAATCCGATAAGGGCTGCGACAGTATCGCTATTTGTATAAACAGTGGTATCCAGTACCGAAAAAGCATTATCGCGTCCAATTATTAGCGTATATTGAATAGCTCCAATTCTATCGAGATCATGACTGCGTGTCCAGCGAAAATTGGTAATGTCCGCCTGGGAAATCGCTGCATTCGGTTTCGGATTTAGCAAGCTGAATGCGGTTGGTGGATCATTAACCGGCGTTACGGTCAGTTGGACAGTGTCGGTGATAGTTAATGCATCCATAGTGGCGCGGAGATAAACGTATCCCACACCGTTCCAGTTTTTCGCCAGACTAACCGTAACTTGGTTGGATTCATTCAGCCAAACGCCAATGGCATTAGTATCGCTGGCGGCAGAAAATGTGACGGTTTTACCTTGCGGTGGCTGGCTGAAGACATTATCCAGATCGGTCAGATAAAAATCCGAAGTATCTTCGGGAACAGTAAGGTCAGCCACCGGTGCGATAATTTGAATCGTCGGTATAACGCTACTGCTATGGATTTCCAAAACAGCAGTTCCTTGAGAACTGAAAATCGCTTCTCCCATCGTATAAACGGTATTAATATTAGTGATTTCGCTCTGTGTCGAATAATCCCACAAGCGGTAGCTGATGGGATTGCCAGGGGTAAAGCCGTCTTTCTCCGGTGTGGTTGGGTCGTCAGTAGCCGCAACCAATGCTAGATATTGGTCAATCGGACCGGTGATTATTCCAGCGCCGACACAAATATCGCCATCGAATATACCAATTTCATCGCCGACTTCCGCCGATACGCCATCAATATTTACAACGGTCAGGTAAATATTCATCGCCAGATAGGGATTACCAACGTAAACCAGTTGGAAGTGCTGTGGCTCGGTTCCGGGCGATGTACCACGCAATTCTAGAACTACAGTTCCCTGAGACTGGAAATACCCCTCTCCGGATATATAGCTGGTGTCAACATAAAGAATCTCAAGCGATTTTGAGGCGTCCCAGATACGATAGCTGATGGGATTGCCAGGGGTAAAGCCGTCTTTCTCCGGTGTGGTTGGGTCGTCAGTAGCCGCAACTAAATCTAGATAAAGACCAATCGGGCTGGTGATAACCTTTGCGCCGACACATATATCGCCATCGAATATACCAATTTCATCGCCGACTTCCGCCGTTACGCCATCAATATTTACAACGGTCAGGTAAATATTCATCGCCAGATAGGGATTGCCGATATAGACTGGCTGGAAGTGTGTCGGATTGGTTTCCGGCGCCGCTACCATAAATTGAATATTACAGAGAAGTAATATTAGTAGGCATTTTCTTATTTTGTTCATGATAACCTCAGGCTGGCTTATTTCATCAGAATGGCTTTACGGGTTTTACTATATGAGCCAGTACTGATCTGATAGAAATAAATACCGCTCGGCACCGGAATGCCATGGTTGTCACTGCCATTCCAGACCACGGAATATTTACCAACCTCCTGGTATTCGGATACCAGTTGATTGACCAATCTTCCCTGCAAATCGAAAATACGGATTTCTACTTTTCCCGGTTTGGGTAATTCATAGCGAAGAGTTGTAGTCGGATTGAAAGGATTGGGATAATTCTGGTGTAAACTGTATTCTTTCGGAATGCGCTGTGCTTCCAATTCAACGACCATTGTTCCGTGAGCGTTGAATTTGAGAATTCCCGGATTATCGCCATACTTTATGACTTTAACTGATACTAACAGTTCCTCATTCCCATCCCAGATTTTGAAGGAGATAGGATCGTTTTCGTTAAATCCTTCAATTTCTTCACTGAGAGGATCATCTGCACCGATAATTAGCGGTAGATAGGCGTTTTCGGTATTCAGAGGATAGGGTAAGGCGGCGGCCGTAATACACCGATCCTGATGGTAAATGGCGATCTCGGCACCGGTTTTCAGGGGCTCGCCTTCTACGGTAGCCGACATTACATAAACATTCATCGGCAGATAAGGATTCATCGCAGTTATTGGCAGATAGTGAGTAGGTGACACAGCTAAGGTAGCCATCTGGGATTTAGCCAGAGGGGAACCGGTCGGTTGATCCACCGTAACAGAGGTCGTGCTGTTGACTTTGATGTAATAACCATCGCCCGGTTCAAAATTACCGATGTTATTGACCCAGCCAATAGTCGGTAGGTTCTCAATGGCATTGCCGACTTCATCCTGAACTTTCTGTAATTTGCCGTCATTTATTAATGGTTGAATAACATCCAAGGCATTCTGGGCTGATGAAGCTGGGTAGCTCATAATATTCCAACCTGAAGTAAGAGGTATTCCGAGTGGTAGTGGGATACCATTGCCTTCAATTGTCAATGTTTGATTTGAGGCTACTTTAACGTAATAACCTTCCGTAGCGGTAAGATTGCCGATATTATTGACCCAACCGATTGCTCCTAATTTTTCAACTGCTTGACCGGTTTCATTCTGGATTTTTATCAAGCTACTATTATTGACAAGATTTTGAAAAACATTAAGCATATCGGGATTTTCAGGGATGACACAAAAAGACACAATGTTCCATCCTAAGTCAAGTCCAATCGTTTGGGAGATACTATAACTTCCAACCAGACTAACCACTGCCGTTCCCTGAGACGAGAAAAACCCTTCACCTTGAGTATAAGTCGGCTGGACGCTATTGATTTCAAGGCTTTGGTCTTTGTCCCAGAGTCGGTAACTGATCGTATGTCCCGGAGTAAAACCATCCTTTTCAGTTGTAGTTGGATCATCAGTAGCGGCAACCAGCGACAGGTATGGGGCTATTGTGCCGGTCACTACATCGGCTCCCACACAAATATCACCGTCGAAAATACCAATTTCATCACCAACGCCTAAAGTAACCCCGTCTATTTTAGCATCTGTAACATAGATATTCATCGCCAGATAGGGATTGCCAGTGTAAACCGGGGCAAAATGAGATAGCACTGGAATTTCACCTCCACCGCCACTAATCCAAGAATCCGAGCGAAGTCTCTGTATTGGTGAACTATCATCAATCTCAAAACTGCGATTGCCGGCAAAATTTTCCCAGAACCAACCCGTATCGGTAAGAGCGGTAAATTTATACTCGACCATTTTACCACTTCCAGCTGGAAACAACACATCTACTGTATAAATACCGTCCTGTTCGGGATCTATCATTAGCATCGAGCCAGGAAACCAATCTAAGGGTGCTGTTCCACCTTGCAGAGAAACATCAGCAAACTCACCATTGAAACTCGACATATCCACAGAAAAAGTAACCGTAACATCTTGAGAGGTAAGATTACTACCACCCCCGACTTCTAACTGCAACTGGTCAAAAAGAGTCGTCCCAGTAACAATATCACCCATAGAAGTGTTGTTAGTTCCAATGATTATTTGCCAGCCAACGATTCTATCTTTATCCAAAATACCATTGTTAGCTACTCCATTCCAGCCCGGCGCACTAAAACCCTGATCATTAGGATGTTCAGCACCACGGTCAATTAGCGGCATCCGGATCTGGTTCCAGCCAGGTCCTTGATCAAATACACCTGATATCCGGTATAGCCAATGCTCCGCGCTATTGCAAGTCCCATCATAGACGGCATCGCCACCGGCTTCCAGAAGATGAAATTCGAATAAAGTTCTCTCGCTCTGTGAAGCTGGCACCGCGTTATATACCCATAATGTCAGATAATCAGCACCTGAAATATCAAGATATTCACCAACCGGAGCGTTTTTTGCATAATTAATTGTGCCATTTCCGCCCCATTCGTATTCATGGACAATCTGCCACCCAACTTCAAGCGCCGCTATTCCTTCTTTAATTATGGAGGTGTTATCTGATAAGTTCATTTGACCTGATCCGGTTGCCCAGGTTGAAACCAGTGGATCACTGGTGGTTTTGTCAAAGGAATACCCCAGAGCCGCTGTAGTAACTCCGCCACTAATCCAAGAATCCAAGCGAAGTCTCTGTATTGGTGAACTATCATCAAGCTCAAAACTGCGATTGCCGGCAAAATTTTCCCAGATCCAACCCGTATCGGTAAGAGCGGTAAATTTATACTCGACCATTTTACCACTTCCAGCTGGAAACAACACATCTACTGTATAAATACCGTCCTGTTCGGGATCTATCATTAGCATCGAGCCAGGAAACCAATCTAAGGGTGCTGTTCCACCTTGCAGAGAAACATCAGCAAACTCACCATTGAAACTCGACATATCCACAGAAAAAGTAACCGTAACATCTTGAGAGGTAAGATTACTACCACCCCCGACTTCTAACTGCAACTGGTCAAAAAGAGTCGTCCCAGTAACAATATCACCCATAGAAGTGTTGTTAGTTCCAATGATTATTTGCCAGCCAACGATTCTATCTTTATCCAAAATACCATTGTTAGCTACTCCATTCCAGCCCGGCGCACTAAAACCCTGATCATTAGGATGTTCAGCACCACGGTCAATTAGCGGCATCCGGATCTGGTTCCAGCCAGGTCCTTGATCAAATACACCTGATATCCGGTATAGCCAATGCTCCGCGCTATTGCAAGTCCCATCATAGACGGCATCGCCACCGGCTTCCAGAAGATGAAATTCGAATAAAGTTCTCTCGCTCTGTGAAGCTGGCACCGCGTTATATACCCATAATGTCAGATAATCAGCACCTGAAATATCAAGATATTCACCAACCGGAGCGTTTTTTGCATAATTAATTGTGCCATTTCCGCCCCATTCGTATTCATGGACAATCTGCCACCCAACTTCAAGCGCCGCTATTCCTTCTTTAATTATGGAGGTGTTATCTGATAAGTTCATTTGACCTGATCCGGTTGCCCAGGTTGAAACCAGTGGATCACTGGTGGTTTTATCAAAAGAATAACTTAAAACGGTCGTGCCACCACCTTGTCCGCCTGTAATATCACTGGATGACCGCGGCAATAGCTGATAGCCTTCACTAAAAGGTGAACTAGAATCAAATTGGCTTAAAACACCCACAATCGTTACTGGGACAGTAGGAATCGGTGATCCTACTAGATCCACATCGTTGCCAATCCGGATGTCCATAGAATAGCCAATATTGTCAGTGATTGTATAGTTCGTATTTCCGGCAAAATTTCCTATCATCTGAAACGATACATTTTCCAGCTTCAGCAGTGATCCTTCTAGCGCTTCGTAGCCATCCCATTGTTGATTTAGAATCTCACTAATTGAAACGGTGGTCGGTTCGGGAATTTCGGTTTTATCCAGAATATTTACTACAGTAACCGTATCAATCCATAGCAGTTCAGTAAGTCCGCTATAGAATCCGACTTTGCTCGTTACATTCACGACATAACCGGGTCGCAATCTGGCTACGTACCCCGCTCCATATAGAGCAATACCGGCGCCCTCACTCTGGATATATACCGGTCCCGTAGCGCCAAATTCATTAGCTACCGTAACGATTCCCGTAGTTGTGACAACCTGGTCAAGATAGACCGGCGTGCCAGACTCATCGTTCTGGCGGAGGTCGGCAATGTTTAGATCGGTTGCTCCACTAACACTAGTTAAGCCGACCATAATAATTGCCACCAGAAAAAGATTTCGAGTTAATTGATGAAACTTCATTTTGTCTCTCTCCTCATATAAAATTAAATGTTAATAAACTGCGGTTGGCTAATGACTGCCGCTAATATCCAAAGGCAAAAGTAGCATTGTAATTTGAGTAAGTTTGTTATCAAAAATTATCATCCACCAACAATCAATGGCAATATGAGAATATTTTCAATCAATTCAAAGTAAAATCGTGTAATTTGACCAAAGCGAAATCGTGAAATTAGTTGTTAGAATTACATAATATATTGATATTATAATACATAGAATATATTATTTTATTTTAAAAATAATGTATAATGTGATTGGCATCACGTTTATTTTTGAAAGTGGTGATTGCGCCCGCAAAATAGATCCAGATTTTTCCAATGACGAAATTTTAGCCTATGACTTTATATTCTATTATGAGTAGCCGATGACTATTAATGTTCGGAATAATAATTTAGTAAAATCAAATCCCAAAAGGAGAATTTGATCTATTTTAGCGACTCTTCTATATTTTTTAGCTGGGTACTTCTTATAAAAATTTCGTTCAGGATAGACCTACCGTTATAATCCCATTAGTAAATGTTTTATTCGGCTAATCTATCTAACTCGGCTTAATTATCCTTAGCGCCCAGGTTGATCCAATCTTCGATTAATCTGATTTCCCCCGAGGTTAAATAAAAAGGACCGCTGAGCGGCATACGTTCGCCTCTGGAAGGGATTGGCTGGGAAATTTTTTCATATAAAAAACTATGGTCAGCGTCACCCGGTATCACCACCTTGCCATTATCACTGCCAGCCATCAAACCTTCGTAGGTCGTCAGATCGAGATAAGGCGAAGTAGCGCTAGTGTGGCACCCTTTACAGTTATATTTAGCGCTTCCGAAGATGGGATCAATATCTAAAATGTAGCTGGGTTGATTGGCTTCATCACCTTCACATCCGATTAGTCCAAGCCCCGCTAAGGCGACACATGTCATCGTGCTTAAAATTAGTATCATTTTTCGCATAATGCACCTCTTTATAGGTTCTGGGCAATGCTAAAAGCAAAAACACTGCCGGTGTGTCCGAGACTGTACCAGGTCAGGTCGATCTGTAAACGGTTAATTACCAAGCCGCCGCCTAATGAAGAAGAACTGAAAAAATTAGTGATGGTCTGCTGAGTGTTGATTTCAAAACGCCGGCTCGATGTCCCCCAGCGCAAGAAATAATTTTGTCCGAGAATGAATTCTCCGCCGACTTTGATGATATTTTCTCCAGATGAATAACGCATAAAGTCAGCCGCGATCACCATTGGCAAATGTTCGAGCTTCTTGGCAATGCCAGCCATTAGCGCAGAATGAATTTTCTCATCATCGTTGATATATCCTGAAAGCATTTTCCCAAAATTCGTATAAGCCAGTCCAACTGAAAACGTCGAAACCGGATCATAATACAATAAACCCGCTGAACCTAATAACGCCTTTGAATTGTAATTCGCTAAGTCGGAATTCACGAAGATTGCCGTCAGCCCGGCGCTGAGTTTGCGGGTGATTGGGACTCCATAAGCTAGTCGCAGATTTAAATCGCTAACCTGAAATTCGCCGAGTTCATTTCCGTCATCATCACGCTCACTAAAACTGCCGTAGTCCAGATAGCCGCCCAATGCCGCTAATTTACCTTTTCCCGGCGCCTGCCAGACAAATAGAGCGTTGGTTGATTGAATGTCCAATACGTAGCGGGTATAATTCACCTGCCATTTGTTCGGAACAACCGCCAGAATCGCCGGATTATATGCCACGCCGGACGAATTGCGCGTCTGGGCAACCATTGCTGAACCCATACCCCAGCCGCGGGCATCAATCGGCTGATAAAGTCCCTGATAAAGGGCTTGCGCCGACGCGGCGCTCACTAATGCCATTCCGAGTAATATTAACCTAAATTTCCTGTTCATCGCTATTTTCATTGATTTCTTCATCATTCCACTGCTCGAGAGTCACTTTGTTCCGCCGCCGAATACTCCAATAAGCCAAAAACGCTATCAACGGTATAATTAACCACAAAATATTCTGAATGTCCAGAAGAAATATCCAATTGTACTTTTTTTCAACATAAGTTTGCCACTGGTTCATCAAATCGTCATATTCGCAATTGGTTACTTTTAGGACAGCTTGTTCGAAATTTTCACCGTTGCGCATTCTTGCCAAAATTGCCGCGGCTGTTCCATTCCCGTAAATATTTTCCATAAATTCAATTATCGAAGCGCTTTCGGCGTAAGCTAAATTAGCCTGCGGTTGACTGAAATTCAAAATTTGTTCTAATTTTTCCAGTGGAATCAACTGATTTCGGATTAAGGCTTTGGATATAACAATCTGCTCCCGTAAGTCGAACTCTCCGGCATAATAAAGCGCCAGACCTTCATTAAACCAAACCGGCGTCAAATTCAACGGCACAAATTGTCCCTGCAATAAATGAATAAGTTCATGGACGACAGTCTTGCGATATTCCCGCAAAGTACTACGACTCAGGTCGGGTGATCGGACTACCATCAAGTCCTGTGGGAAGAGAGTGACTGCCCCAACCCACTGGGGTAAATCGCTACCGACAGCTCCCTCGAAATCGGCTGAGCGCGCCACGATCTGGATGCGAATCGTATCAGTCGTCGTCTGCCAGATGGCAGGCACATTCGGCAAAGCATTCAAAATCGCAGTGTGGGTAAATTCAGCCAGTTTTTCATAACCGTCCGGATAGACAACTTTTATCGGAGGCGTAGCCATAAGGATTTGGTAAGTAATTATCAATACGATAAAAATGCGGTGCGGTATCATAGTAGGTCGAGCGGATCTATATCAATTGTGATCCGAGCTTGACGACTCAAGTTTCGATACTCGCGGGAATTCAAAAAATTGCTTAATAGCTGGCGCAGGATTCTCCCATTAGGGTCTTTTTCGCGGCGTGATTTCAAGATTATTTGATAGCGGTAACGATTTAACAAACGAGCTAAAGGTGCCACCGCTGGTCCTAGTAATTCAATTTTACCACGATGGGCATTCAGGAAATCGGCAACTGCGGCCGCTGTCGTGGCGGCGCGTTGATTATTCAAATCGGAAATCTGGATGAGCGCCATTCGGCTAAAAGGCGGATAATTAAGCGGATTGCGTTCATTAAGTTCAAAATTGGAAAAACCGGCTAAATTCTGCTGAAGCGCACACCGAATCGTAAAATCCTGTGGATTGTAGGTCTGGATTATTATTTCACCCTGAATATCACCCCGCCCGGCGCGCCCCGAAACTTGATAAAGCAATTGAAAAACTCTTTCGCGCGCCCGGAAATCTGGTAAGTAAAGACCAAGATCAGCATTAATGACTCCTACCAGGGTCACATTGGGAAAGTCCAGCCCTTTGGCAATCATCTGAGTTCCGATCAAAAGCTGGATTTGACCTTCTCCAAATTGCTTTAAAACACGGGGCGCCCGCTCCCTAATTCGACTAGCATCCAAATCCAACCGTTCATAGCGACAATCGGGAAAAGCCGTCTTTAAATAATATTCAACCTTCTGAGTTCCTACTCCCGGGTAGAGAAAATTTCTACTTCTACAGCGCGGACAAACTGCCGGTGGTGTTTCATGTAAATTACAGTAGTGACAAATTAGGGTCGCGGATTTTTTATGATAGGTCAAAGCGATATCGCAATTGCGACATTCCGGAACCCAGCCACAATCCGGACACAACAAGACCGGCGAGTAACCCCGCCGATTTTGGAGGAGAAGCACCTGCTGACCATTTTCCAGTCGGTCTTTAATCTTGGCAGTCAGCAAACGTGAAAATGGATTCTGGACATCACCGGTTTCCTGAATTTCTGCTTTCATATCAACCACCTGGATTACAGCAGTCGGAGCCTTGGAAAAGCGGCGGGGCAAAGCCAGCTTATTCAATTTACCGATAATGGCATTGTACTGACTTTCGAGGCTGGGAGTGGCTGAACCTAGTACGACGGTCGCCTGGCTTTCGACACCGCGCAACAAAGCCGCATCTCGGGCATGATAGCGCGGTTCAGGACTTTTTTGCTTAAACGAATTATCCTGCTCTTCATCGACGATAATCAATCCGAGATTGGGCAGAGGCATAAAAATGGCACTGCGCGCGCCAATGACAACCGGAAATTCACCGCGCAAAACCGCACCCCAGATAGCACTGCGCTGGGCTTGGGTCAGTCGGCTATGCCAGATGGCAATCTGATCCTGAAATTCCCCACGAAAACGGGCGGCAAGGTGCGTTGTCAAAGTTATTTCCGGCACCAAAACCAACGCCGTGCGACCCTGCGCTAAGGTTTCACGGATTGCCTCCAGGTAGATTTCGGTCTTGCCGCTACCAGTCACGCCTTCGAGTAAAAAGGCGTTATATTTAGCACTTTTGATCGAGTCGGAAATTTGCTGAAAAACTTGATCCTGTTCTTCAGTAAGAGTAATCGTCTTGCGCCGTTCACCGAATTCACTCCATAAATCAGAAAGGGTTCGATCGGTTGTATCAATCGCAATTAGTTCTTTGCGGGCTAAAGCATTGAGGGCTACTGGTGAAAAACGCCGCAAATCTCTGCCTTTCAATGGCTCCCCGACGTTCTGTAAGGCATTCAGGATTTCCGCTTGCCGGGGGGCTTTGCGCGCAATAGCACTCAAGGTTTCTTCGTCAGTGTTCAATAATCTTACGGTCTTTTCGATATGTCCCTGGTATTTGGACGGTTTGAATTCCACCAGCTCGGCGATAAAACCTTCTTTTTTTAACGCCATCAGTCCTTTTTGCAGGTAAGTCGTCTCAAATTGACGTTTAAGCTGGCTATATTTTACCTCCCGCCGTTCGGCGATATAAGCAAAAAGATCGCCATATTCTGTCGGTTGTGCACCGTCGAGGCGACTTGCTTTTAAGGTACGGGTCTTAATAAAGCGATATTCCGCGGGAATAGCTGCGGCTAAAACCCGGCCAAAGGGAGTGAGGTAATAGTCCGCTATTTTTTTCAAAAAAGTCAGCAATTCCGGAGGAAAAATCGGTTGGGGATCAATGATTTCCTGAATCTCGCGAATCTTCAAATTGGCTGGTACTATCGGGTCGAGATTAATTATAAAACCGATCGCCGAGCTGGATTTAAGCGGTGCTACTACCCGCTGACCGGGAGCAAGTGTTCCGTCATATCCGCTCGGTGCCTGGTAGGTAAAACTCTTCTCGAGAGTCGCCGGAAAGATGACATCTACATATTGAACTTTGGCAGACATAATTTTCGCTATAAAGATTATCCAAAAGAAATAAAAAAGACAAGATTAAACCGAAATGGTTCGGTCTTTGGATTAATAAATATTTGAAAAATATATCAGGCTTTGATTACCCAGAGTTTGACCTTGGCGGTCACATCCTGGAAGATTTTTATGGGAATATCGAAAATGCCGAGGGCTTTGATCGGCTCTTCGAGTTGTATATTTCTCTTGTCAATTTCATAGCCCTTTTCCTGCAACTGTTCGGCAATCAGCTGGGAAGTCACGGCGCCGAAGACGCGATCTTCTTCTCCAACCTGAACGGGGATCGTTAGCGACAGGGTGTTGAGTTTTTCCGCCAACTCGTGGGCTTTCTTAAGAGCCTTATTATGGCGCAGTTCCTTTAAGCGGATTTGTTCCTGCATTTGTTTCATTCCGGCGCTATTGGCAACCAACGCGATGCCTTGCGGAATGAGGTAATTGCGGGCGTAGCCGTCTTTAACTTCAACGGTATCCCCAATCTTGCCCAAGTTTTCATGATCTTTGATTAAAATAACGCGCACGGATACCTCCTGTTGCTGATACTATTTATAATTTTGGGTGACGTCGTAGGTATAAGGCAGTAAAGCGATATTGCGCGCTCGTTTAATCGCTTTCGTCAATTCGCGCTGATGGCGGGCACAGGTGCCAGTGATCCGGCTGGGAATAATTTTCCCCTGCTCGGTTATGAACCTTCTCAATACCTTGTAATTCTTATAGTCGATCTTTTCCTCGGGATTTTCACAAAATTTGCAAATTTTGCGTTTGCTCAATAATACCATATTTTCTTTCCTTTCTTTTTTAAATCATCCAATCTTCATTCATACATTAGTTTCATCCACGGGCTGGTCGGTTGGCTGAGTAGTCTTAGGACTTGGCTTTTCATCCAGTGCGACTGTCATAAAAGCCAAAATGCCCTGATTCAAACGGAGCCAGCTTTCCAGTTCCTTGACCAGTTCTACGTTTTCGGTTTCAAATTGAGCCAGCACATACGAGCCGTAACGATGTTTCTGGATTGGATAAGCCAGACGGCGCTTGCCCCAGTCTTCCAGATTTAAAATGTTACCATCTAAACGCTCGATTTCGGCTTTGACAGTCTGAATCAACTGCGTGAATTTTTCCTGTTCGATATTGGGATTTACGATAAATAAATTTTCATAGTACCTCAAGTCCGAACTCCTTATGTTAATATGATTGGTTTTTTAATTGAATTTACCTGGATTTCATTTTCCTTGGGAACAAGGTGCAGAGCGCGGCGATTGAAATATTCCATCGCCGGTCGAATGCCATTGTTTAGAATGGTCAGGATACACTTATAGCTTTCTTCCAGTACGGCTTCGACCAGTTCTTTTTCCGCTGGACGAAAATCCGTCAGGACAAAATCTTCCGATGGAACGCCTTCATCTTGCGGACCAATTCCCAGCCGCAAGCGGGCAAACTGGTTGGTGGCGAGCGTCTCGATTATAGAGCGTATACCGCGATGCCCTCCGGCGGAGCCCTTCTCGCGCAAACGGATTTTACCGAGTGGCAAGTCAATATCGTCGTAAACTACCAGTATTTCATCAGTCTGCAGGTCGAATTGGTTTAGAATCTGACGAACAGCTAATCCACTATTATTCATAAAAGTGGTGTTCTGACAAAGATAGACTTTCCGATCAGCAATTACAGTCGTGGCGTAAGTAAAGGCACGGTCGCCGCCTCCTGGTTTAAATGCCAGATTATGCCGCCTAGCAATGTGGTTTAGACACATTTGGCCAAAATTATGCCGATTGTGCTGATATTTTTTCCCGGGATTTCCCAAACCGATGATTGCCCTGATCATTTGTAGCCGTTCATTGAGCTGTTCATTATTTCTCAGTTTTACCTTTGGTCTCTTTAGTTTCTTTCGCTTCCTGAGTGCCAGCCGTTTCTTCGGCGCCGACTTCTTCGGTGACTTCTTCTTTAGCGACTTCTTCTTCGGCTTTGGTACCTGTCGGTTTAACAACTGAGACAATCGAAGTCGTAGCGGGTATTAGAATTTCTACGCCCTCGATATTGAGGCTACCGGCGTTGATTGAATCGCCGAGGTTTAAATTAGTCACGTCAATCGTAACGCGATCGGGAATCTGGGATGCCTTACATCTCACCTCCAATTCCCAAAGATGTTGCTCCAGAATTCCACCAAAAGTTTTTACGCCAATGGCGGCACCGGTGACATTAATCGGGATGCTGACGGTCACCATCTCTTCCAGGCTGACGCCCATAAAGTCGGCGTGGATAATCTCTTCGGTAAGCGGGTCGAACTGAACATCGCGTATAATGCATTTGTGACTTTTTTTATTAATATTAAGGTCATAAATCCGGGCGCTGGAGCGTAGAGCCGCCTTAAGGTCTTTCAAATCAAGAGATAATGCTACCGGTTTTTCGGTATGATGGTAATAAACTGCCGGAACCAGACCTGCGCGACGCATGCGCTTGGTGACTCCTTTCTGGAAATCGGAACGTAACTCGGCATTCAATTTGTAATAGTCAACCATCTAAATACTCCTTTATTTATAATTCAAATAGGGAACTAATTGATTCTTCATTATGAATTCTTTTGATTGCCTCCGCCAACATCGGCGCGGCTGAGAGAATTTGCAATTTCGCAAAATGCTTTTCTTCCGGAATCGCTACGGAATCGGTGACGATGACGCGATCAATAGGCGAGTCGCTCAGGCGTTTAACACAATCGCCGGAAAAAAGACCATGAGTAGCAACGGCAATGATTGTTTCCGTACCATACTCTTTTAACAAAGCGGCGGCTTCAGTAATACTGCCTCCAGTATCAATCATATCGTCAATTATTAACGCATGTTTCATATCTTTTTCACCGATCACGTTCATAACTTCCGACATATTCGGCTTCGGGCGGCGCTTATCAATAATGGT